>WNFN01150858.1_pt1 | contig 22448 bp, 15 predicted proteins | sample 5400161 | NCBI WGS metagenome assembly WNFN01 (sample SAMN13153353, study PRJNA577476) | soil metagenome | isolation source: 80 cm saprolite on Douglas fir-dominated hillslope | place: USA:California | collected 2013-09-17 | reverse complement strand
GCTGCTGCGGCCGCAATTCCTCGTTTCTACGTGCAGACATCGGACAAGTCCGGGCAGCGTTTGCCGGTGGTTGGTTCGGGCGTTCACACTTATGAATGCCTGCATGATTGGCTCACGCCGCCGGATGGGCTGGTCTGGGGAGACACGCACGGACTCGCCCAGGACGAGCAAGGGCGCATCTATGTGGCCCACACGGTCAACAAGTCGAGCATGCGTGGCGAATCGGTCGTAATTTATGACGCCGACGGCCGCTTTTTAAGCGCGTTTGGGGAGGAATTTCGGGGCGGGGCTCATGGCCTTAGCCTACGCCGTGAGGCCGACGGCGAATTTCTATATCACTGCGATATCAACCGCTGCAAGGTCGTGAAGACCACGCTCGACGGAAAGACTGTCTGGTCGCACGGCTATCCTCGTGAAGATGCGGCTTATGCCGAACGGCCTATCGATTTTGTCCCTACGAATGTCGCCTTTGCACCCAATGGCGATTTCTATGTTGGCGACGGATACGGTTCGCATCACGTGCTGCGCTTTTCGCTGAGCGGCAAGTTTTTGGGCGAAGTTGGCCGGCCGGGCCATGGAGATGGAGAGTTCGATACGCCGCACGGCCTGTGGGTTGATCATCGAGGCAAAGAGCCCGTGCTGTTAGTGGCCGACCGCGGGAACCGGCGCACTCAAACGTTCACCCTCAACGGTGCTCATATCCGCACCATAAAGGATGAAACCCGTCTGCGAATGCCCTGCCACTTTCACGTTCAGGGCGAGTGGATGGTTTGCCCGGATCTTGACAGCCAGGTGTGCATCTTGGATCGAGAGTACAAGGTGATCGCTCAACTGGGCGATGGCAAAACCGCAAACGGTGAGGTTGGCTCTCGTCGAAAACAAACGAGACGCGAATTTACGCCAGGACAGTTCATCACGCCACATGCGGCCATTTTCCTGCGTGACGGAAACATCCTGGTAGCCGAATGGTTGCCAATCGGGCGCATTACGCTCTTGCGAAGAGTCTGAGGCTGATGCTTTTGCGCACCCGGTTGGTAGTGTTTGGAATCGGCGTTGCTTTCCTTCTAGTTCTCCTCTGGCTTTTGCTTCATGCTGCTCCTGACGGCCTCGAACACGGCGAGCTGAGCCAATTTGTAGGGCGCTTCCATCCGCTGGTAGTTCATTTGCCGATCGCATTTTTGCTGCTGGTTCCGTTGCTGGAATGTGCGGGCTCGGTTCGCCGGTGGAATCGTGTGCGAGAGTCGGCGGAATTTGTTCTGACCCTCGCGGCCATCAGTGCCTTGGTGGCAGTGTTTCTGGGCTGGCTCCTGGCCTGGGGCGGAGGCTACGAAGGAAAACTGGTAACCAGCCACATGTGGGGCGGCTTTTCGTTGGCCTTTGCAGTGCTGCTCTGTTTTGTCTTGCGTGCCTGGGACAAACGGGTTTACGGCGCCGCGCTTCTTCTCACACTGGTTCTTCTGGCCTGGACCAGCGATAAGGGCGGAAAGCTGACGCACGGCGAAACGTTCATGACGCGACACATGCCGGGTAAACTGCGGACCTTGCTACGTGTGCCGGGTCGACCAGACAAAGCGCAGCCGATCAAGACAGTGGGGGTAATGTCGACAAACGTAAATGCTGCTGTGGCGCCATCCCCTACGTTTTTCGCTGCGCGAGTGGCGCCGATCTTCGAGAACAAGTGCTCGAGCTGCCACAACGCACAAAAGAGAAAAGGGAAACTCCAGTTGGATAGCTTTGAAAACGTGATGCGCGGCGGAAAGGACGGCGTAGTTGTAAAACCCGGTGACACGAAGCACAGCGAACTGTTCCGCCGCATCAACTTGTCACCGGACGAAAAGGATTTCATGCCGACAGACGCCAAACCACCGCTGACCGCGGCGGAAATCAAAGTCATCGAGTTATGGATCGTTTCGGGCGCATCGAACAGCCTGCCTGCCATCGAAGTGCGCGGAGCTCCGCCTCTTCTGGCCTCTGAGATCCCTGTGGTGCCCCTTACCAGAGACTATCGTCCACAACTGCCACTGATCACTTCACTCGAGCACGAGTTGGGCGTGCGCCTGGTTCCCCGCTCGCGAAATCCACAGGATGGATTGATATTGCGCACGGTAAGCGCGCCAGAGCGCTGCGACGATGTTGCAGTCGCTCGGCTAAAAGTGATCGGGATGCTGATCGTGGATGCTGAGCTGGCGCGCACGAAGGTCACGGACGTTGGACTGAAAACGCTCGCGACGTTTTCCAACCTTCGCGTTCTTGATCTCGCGCACACGGCTGTCACTTCGGCTGGCGTGCCGATTCTTGCCCGCCTGGGTCGTTTGGAATCGCTGAATCTGACCGCGACCGTCGTTGACGATGCGGGAGTTGCCGCACTTCGCCGCAAGCAAACGCTCAAGCGGTTGTATCTTTTCGAGACAAAATGTACGGCTCAGTCTGAGCTGGCATCAAGGGATGCGAGGCCTTAGCCAACGCGTCCGATTTTGGAACCCTAGTCCATCCACGTATCTGGTTCTGCAAGGTCAAGCGTGAGTTCATGGGCGGCGGGACGACGGCTTTACCTTCACTACGGTTCAGGTTCCGGCTGCGGAGATCCCATGATCAGCGCCTGGTCGTGTTCAAGAGAGCTTCGACGGAGATATTGCGAGCGCGCTAGCGCTTTTTGAGCGAGTTCGGCTTGGCCGAGCTTCCGATACGCTAAAGACAACTGGTAATGGACGTTGCCGTAATGGTCCAAAGGAGCTGCCTTCTCGAGTTTCGGGATGGCATTGGCAAACTGTCCCAGGCGCACATACGCGGTCCCCAACAAGCCGCTGGCTTCAACCAAATCCGGTTGCAGCCGCAGAGCGCGCTGCAGATATGGCAGCGCCTTTTCGTTGTCCCGTTTTTGCACGTACAAGCGCCCTAAGAGATAAAGCGCTTGGGTACGCAATGGATCCAGTACCAATGCTCTCTCCAGCTCACTCTGCGCATCGTCGTCAGAATGATTGACGAGGTAGAGTTCCCCAAGCGCTTCGTGAAGTCCTGACTCATTGGGACGCAACTGCAGGGCCATCTGAAACTCTTTGAGCGCGTCGTCGAAATCCTGCCGAAGAGAGTAGCCTTCGGCACGCAATTGGTGATTACGCCAGGAATCGGGAAAAGACTCCTGCAATCGCGCATACGCGTCAGCCCCCAGCGCCTGGTAAGTGCGCGCCAACCAGTAGCTGGCCTCGGCATTTTCGCTGGTGGCGCCCTGTACTTGTGCTAACGCGTCCGCCGCGGCCTCGTATTGATGCAAAGTCAATTGCGTTTTTCCCAGCAACAGCCGCTCTGAATCGGTCAGGTGCTTTCTGGTTTGCAACGAATCTACGCAGCGAGAATAGCGATGCGCTTTGCAGGGATCCTGATCCGTGCGGGTTCCCGCGGCAGCATTCGGCGCTTGTTGCCATGCCGAGAAGTCGGCTTGCAACAATTTCCATTGACGGTCTGAAAGAGCGCTCTCATTCGTGGTGACGTAGAGCGTCGCCAACAAAAAATGCTTGGCCGCTCCTTCTGGCGCGTGCCGCAGGGACGAAATAGCAGCCTTTGCTTGCTGAGCGAGTTCGATGGATGGAAATTCCTGTTGCACAGTCAAAAATTCAGGAGAGATTTCCCAAACTTTTCCCAGGGATTCCAGCGCTGCGGTAGCTTCACCGTTGACCACCTGCACATTCGCCAAACCGAGCCATGCCAGCTCATTTCGCGAATCGAGCTGCAGCTCCTGGTGAAACTCTGCTTCGGCCTCTGGCCATTTCCCGGCATGCAGATAGACATGACCCAATGAGGTATGCAAGCCGGGCTGCCGCGGCTCAATGCCAATCGCCTTCAGGTACTCTCGCGAGGCATCGTCCCAACGGTCGCGCTGAAACAAGAGATCACCGAGAAAACGATGCCCCCATGCCGACTCTTTATACAAATGAGCTCCCCTGTAGGCCAAACGAGCAGCCAGATCCAGGTACTGGTGTCCGAGTTTGAACCAGGCCTCGGCCTTGTCGGAATCAAGCACGGCGAGCTGACGGAACTCTTCAGCCGCGCTTGGGAAGTCCTCCTGGCCCAGGTATGCCGAAGCCAAAGCTTGGCGGGCCTCACGGTTGGAAGGATCGAGCTTCAGGGCACCCTGGAGGAATGGAGTTGCCTTTTGCGGCGAGCCTAATTTGAGGTAATCCATTCCGACGATTACGGTGGGGCCAAGCAGGTTAGGCCTTTCGCGCAGGGCCTTCGTCAAATGGCGCACCGCTAAGTCATATTCAGAGAGGCTCTGGTAAGCGAGGCCCAGGTTAACCTCAGCCTCGACTAAGTTTGGATCGAGCGCCAGCACCTTCTTGAACTCTTCAGCTGCGTGGGCGAATTCCCCCTGCTTTAACGCCTGCTGGCCAGCGCGAAATGAAAGTTCGACTTGTTCCTCGGGTGTTTGGCAACTTGCGGATCGGGGCGCTATGAACCACAAAGCGAGGAGAAGAGCGGCGGTAACGTTGGCGCAAGCCGTTTTTGGCCAACTCGGCATCAGGCCAAAATGTGGTCCGAAATGTGAGGAAAGGGACTTTCGGCGAGGGTGTATCCCTGCAATGTTTCCCCTGGGGCGCATGCAAAGTGGTTACTAAGCCGAATATACCAGAGAAGAGAGTCATGCGCCGGGCGGGTATTAGCCCGCCCGGGCAGTGACATTAGCAGTTAGAAGGTTATCCTCAACGCGAACTGGATTAAACGTGGAAGATTGTACTGGCTGCTTACTTGGCCAAAAGAGGTACTACCGCAACAGCCGCTATTGGGCGGACTAAACTGCGGGTGGTTGAACCCGTTGAAGAACTCTGCGCGGAACTCGGCGCCCAGCCTCTCATCCGGACCAAACTTGGTGTTTTTGAAGACGGCGAAGTCAAAGTTCTTCATCCCGTCAGTGCGTATGTTCGGCTCGGTACGCGAATCGGTGCCGTAGCTGTAATTGTTGGTATGCGTGAATACGGAAGTGTCAAACCAGTGGGCCAACCGTTGATCCAGAGAGCCGGAAGTCGGCTTCGACAAGGCCGTTCTGGTATTGCGGGAACAGCCCACGTTCGGGACACCGGAATCGCTGAGCAGGCCCGGGCACCCGCCGATGATAATCGGGAAGCCGCGTTGGAAGGTGATGATGGTATCGATGCCGGCAGGTCAAGAACGGAAGCGAGTACCAAGTGCTGGGAAACGTCGAATGCATCCAGGCTTCTCTCGCCGCGCAGGTTGTAAACATTGGCGTCGTTCCAGCCCACCGGAGAGGCTTCCAACCAATTGATTTCCGAGTTGGTGTTGTCGATGAGTTTGGCGACGGTGTACGAGGCAAGTATCTGCGCGCCCGCCGCGAAACGCTTCTCGACCTTCATCTGCATAGAATGATAAATGGAATTGCGGTTATCGGGCTCGGCCATGGCGACATTGTCAAACTGCGGAAAGGGCAGCAGCAACTGCGCTGCCATTACCTTCGGATTAGTCCCTACACCCCCCGATTGCACGGGCCCGGTACAACCGGTGCAATTCCCGGCGAACGGGTTGGGAACCTGTAGCTTCAGGTTGGCCACATCCGCAGCACTCTTGGGCAAAAACTGCGGCTGCAATTGGTTGAGGGTCTGGTCATGCATGGGCAAATGTGTGCCCTTGGACCCCGCATAGGCTATGTCAAACAGCAGATTACCAGGGAACTGGCGTTGGATGTCGAAGTTCCACTGCTGCACATAAGGGGCGGGATTACCATTTACTGGCGCTTCGTTGCCATTCCCTTGCACGTTGATCAAGTCCTGTCTCCTCCGCCACTGCTAGCCATGGTGTGCTGAAACTGTTAATGAAGAGGTTGTGGGGAGCATCGTTCCAGCGGATATCAACCGGCAGATAAAAAATTCCGTAGCCAGTTCGGATAACCGTGTTCCGATCGAATTGGTACGAAACGCCAAGCCGCGGGCTGACGTGGTTCCAGGCATCAAAGGCGCTGCGGCTTGGGTGCTGCGAGCTGCTTACCAAATCATACGCACCTTTCAGATTTGGCATTCCGGCCGCGGCCCCGATTGGGCTGGTTTCCGTCGGATTAAAAGCAACGATGCGATTAAAGCGCTCCGTCCAGTCCCCCTGTAGGTCGACGCGAAGTCCGAGATTCAAGGTGATTTTCCTAGTGACCTGGTAGGTGTCGCCGGCATAGAACGCCTTATAAAGATTCTGGTCGGCCGTTTTCGCGGGCTCGGTCGCGTTGCCGTGATCGCCATACCCGAGCAGGAACGAAGCAAAGCCATTTCCCGAATTATTGTTCGACCCAGCAGTGCCGACAGTAGGGTTTGCTGACGTCATGCGGGCATCAAGATAGAACAACCCTCCAGGATTGTTGCTCTGGTAGTAGTTGTTGCGCAGCATGCGGAATTCGAATCCGGCTTTCAAACTATGCTTGCCCATGATGTGAGAAACCATGGGGTTAACGCTCAGGGTATCGTCCCACGCGCCGATGCCGCTTCCGACTCCTTGAGTGCACCAAGTGCCGTTGCCCCAATGATTATCCCCGTTGGTCTGCGAGACGCACACGTCCGGAATGTGAGTGTAGGTCATCTGGGACGTTAACGCCTTCCAGTTTGGACCAAACTTCGATAAGTCGATGCCTTGGCTCGTCGGCGTGCGGAGGTAGATGTACCGCGTGTAGCCCAGATGCAGGTCCAAGATGGTCTTGGGTGAAAACACGATGGTGTCTCCGAGCGAAATCTGCTTAGCCTTGGTGTCTTCCGTGCAGCGGTCCTTGCATATATTCGGAAAAGGGGCGTCGGGAAGCGACAAAATATGGGACTGCGTGTATCGTCCGAAAATTCTCTGCCGGGAGCTCAGGTCGTAGTCAATGCGCTCGTTGTACTGGTCAACGTTGCCGCCAGTGCTGTAGCTCGTCGCAAAGTTACCGGAGGTGTTGCCCGTCTGGTTAGGCAGCGGGAAGTAGCTCAAAAGCGCCTGGGCAGTGGGGTCGATTCGGTTCTGAGGAATTTTATTCCCGGTGAATTGTGTCCTGCAGGTAGCTGGCGGCGGGTTGCCGGAGCAGCCGGTACTGGTCGTTGGATCGTAAATGTTAAGCACTGAGGGCTGCCCGGTTACCGGGTCTTTCGTGTTGGCTGATCCGGGTTGTGAAAAGTCCCCGGTGCGCTCAGCGGCAGTAGGAACCCATGTCGTCAAGATACTTCCCTTGCGCTGGCGAAAGCCCTCGTAACTCGAGAAGAAGAACAGCTTGTTCTTCAGAACGGGGCCTCCGACGTTCGCGCCAAACTGGTTTTGGGTAAACGGAGGACGCTTGACGCCACCCCTGTTGGCGAAGAAATCATTAGCGTTCAGCACTTTATTGCGGATGAACTCGTATGCCGAGCCATGGAAGGAGTTTGTGCCTGATTTCGTTGAGAGGTTGATGACGCCGCCGGCAAATCGCCCGTATTCAGGGCCGAGATTGTTGGTTTGGACTTTAAATTCCTCAATGGCATCTTGCGTTGGAATCACCGTGACAACGTTCAGGTACGCTCCATTGGTTGGCACGCCGTCGATCAGAATCTGGCTCTGCCCGGCCATACCTCCGCCAATTTGAAAGTCTCCCAGGGCGAAGGGGTTAGCGCCAACGGGATTGCCCGCCGAGGAATTGCCAGCTGACGGGGTGCCCTGTTGTACAACGCCCGGCACCAGACCGACCAGCGCCAGGGGGTTGCGGCCGTTCAGGGGCAGCTCCGTGACCGATCGCTGTTCGACGACTTGCCCCAACGACTGCGTTTCCGATTGGAGCAAGGGCGCTTCGGAGGTCACCTCGACCGTCTCAGTTTGCGCTCCGACTTGCAGAGAGATATCCACTCTCAGTCCGCTTTCGATCTGCACAACGATAGGCTCCTGCACAAACTTCTTAAAGCCGGTCTTTTCCCCCTCCAACTTGTAGCGGCCGGGCAAAATATTTACGAACGTATAGTTGCCGGACGCGTCGGTTTCTATGGTGCGCTTTTCAGCGTTATCCATGTTCGTCAACGTGACCTTCGCGTTGCCGACGGCAGCACCGCTGCTATCCGTAACGACGCCAGTAATCGTTCCGTACACGTTCTGGCCCCACCCGGTGGTAGGCGTGAGCGCTAAAACCACCACAACTGCTAGCAACATGAGCCCGAGCGTTCTGAGATTTGACATTTATTTCCTCCCGCAAGCGTTCTCAAAACCTGGATAACGCATGGACGCACCCATCCGGCGGCAAGACGTTTTCATTAGGGCCCGAGGCAAACGATAAGAAAGGACCGCAAGAGGACACAGGGCACTCCATTTGCCCCGGTAATAAACCTCTTTGACCCAATAGTCAACAAGAAAAAAACGTTATTTTACGTATTTATGTTATCGATAGGAGGAAACTGGGCCGAAACGGTCATTGAGCTGAAGCTTCCGTGATCGCTGCTCAGGCCTTGGCCCACCCGTGGTTCGGTACTGGGCCTACCCCTTCCTTGATGGTGATGAGCCGATTGGCAGGGATCTGCTTGAACGATTCGTGCAACCCACTGGGCCAGTGCACGTCGATATCGACCGAAGGGGAGCTTCCCAGACCGAAGTGCAAGCGGGAATCGCTGCATGAGAAAAAGCTGGATTGACTCAGGACTGCTTGCGCCTGTATCTTGCCTCCATAATGGACAAGCACTCTAGCTCCAATGGCGCTTCGATTGGACTTTACACCTTCCAATTTCACTTTGATCCAGTTGGCCTTCCCGCTGAGGTCATTGCGCAGTAGCGAAGGAGGCTCGTTGAGATTAACGATCAGGATGTCGACATCCCCGTCGTTGTCGAAGTCTCCAAACGCGCATCCCCGACTACAGTGTGCCGCCGCTACACCCGGACCAGCCTCCTGGATGAGTTCTTCGAACACACCTTTGCCCAGGTTCCTAAAAACAACCCGCGGTGTTTTATTGGGGTATTGCGACAATATTCGTTCAACTTGGGGGTAAACATGGCCGGTAACCATAAAGAGGTCTGGAAGACCGTCGTTGTCGAGGTCGACGATGCCTGCTCCCCAGCACACATAACGAGTTTCAACTCCAACCCGCGAAGACCCCGTAGCGTCCTCGAAATTTCCTTTCCCGTCGTTGTGATAAAGGATGTTGGCGTCATCTGCGAAGTGCGTCTTGAACAGATCAAGATGGCCATCTAGATCATAATCGCCGACCCCGATCCCCATACCCGCCTGCTCCATGCCATCATCGCTCAGGGCCGCCCCTCTCAGTACTCCTTCTTCACGAAACGTTCCATCTCGATTGTTCATGAATAACAAGCTGGGAGTCGAGTCACAGGCGACGTAAATGTCTTGCCATCCGTCTTCATCAAAATCCGCCGCAACGACAGTCATCCCGTACGTGGCCGCGGCATGCGTGACGCCGGCCCGTTGCGTTACATCGGTGAACGTTCCGTCACCGTTGTTTCTATAAAGGGAATTTCTGCCCGTAGATAATCCTCGCGGCCCGCATTCGACGGGAATCCCTTTCCATCTACAGTTGGCGTTTTCGCCCGGAACAGCGGCATTTTCAAACCGGCGCCCCACCTGGGCTGATCGTTCCAAAGCCCCGCATCCTTGGTCACATCGGTGAAAGTTCCGTCGCCGTTGTTGCGATAAAGTGCGTTCTGCCCGAAATTGCTGCAAAAGATATCGTCAAAGCCGTCGTTGTTGTAGTCTCCTATGCAGACTCCACAAGCCCATCCGACCGAATGCAACCCTGCTTTTTCTGTGACATCCGTAAATGTCCCGTCGCGGTTGTTTTTGTACAGCCGATTTGTCGTGCCGCTGGGAGGGCCTCCGAGCCGAGTGCCCGACAGCACAAACAGATCCGCCCACCCGTCATTGTCGTAGTCAATGAAGGCGCAACCGCATCCGGTGGACTCCACGATGTACTTTTTGATTTCTGCGTCGCCGTAGATCACCGGCGCGTGCAGACCCGCGGCAGCAGAGATGTCCACGAAATGGGCGTCGAAGGGACGCCCGGAAGCTTTGGCCCTCGGCAGGGGCTTGGCCGTGTGATTTGATACACCCTGTGCCAGCAACCGATTCCAGGGAAAGGAGAGCGCGGCCCCCATCGCCAGTTGGACAAACCTACGACGGCCGAAATTCATGGTGCAAAGGGATCGTGAGTGGAGAAAAACGCCGTGCCGCTCATTTCTGCGCCGATGCTCTCTTTTCGGCGACCATCTGAGGATCGGCAAATTGTAACCAGAAGCCCATCATCTCCTCGTCACTGGGTTCGCCCCAACGAACCCCTTTGGACGGGTCGGGGTTCTGGAAGTTGTTCTTGGAATTGTCGAAATAAGCGACGGTCATGAGTTTCGTGCCCTTGGGCAGCAAGAACTGTTTCTTCAAGAAGTATGTCTCCTGCCATCGAAAATCATAATGGGGAACGTAGAGGAGCACCTCTTCACGGCCATCCGGATAGCTGGCCTTGGTCAACATGTTTTTGCCGCGAAAATGCATATGCGCCGTGTAGGCCACCGCGATCACATCCTTCGGCAAAGTAAAGCAGGAAGTCACGCGGTGATTGTCGTCGTTGGAAGGGATGAGAAACATGTTGTTCCAAATTTCGTACTGCCCAATCTCATGCTGGACCGGTTCCCGCGCGAATACCAGACCGATGCTAGTGCGATCCTTTACGTCCAGGCCATGATGATTGCTGTAGTGAATCTGAAATTGCAGATAGCCGCCCGCCGGAATTCGCAGCGCATAGCCTGGAGGCCTCGTCTCTGCCAAATGTCCCGGAAGATAGATCGCCGGCACAATATTCAAATAGCCTGAGGACTGGCCCGGAACGCCGCCACCATCCGGCGCTGCGCACCCGTCATCAATGACCGGTGCATCGGGGCGGAGGTGCAGCACTTTGCCGGTGCGGTAGTGATATTGGTCTTCGCCTTCGTCGGCCTTAGCGTGCCTTTCCAGATGCTTCGCTACTTCGGCCTGATCGATCACCGACACCGTGGCGTGATGGACCACACGTCGATCACCGGGAAGCACCTCGGCGGCCTGTATCCATTTATCTTCCGTGAAATTCGTGGGGACGTAGATATATTCGTAGTCGTCTTGAGTAGCTTTGGTCACGAAAAATTCGGGAATGGTTAGAACCACGTCCGGCTTGATATGCCAGCCTTGCGCGAGCGCAGGGGCCGCTGAGGAAGCTCCAGGTTCACCTCTTTTTGTTCCGCTTTTTACCCAAGCGTCGATGGTCGCGATTTCCTCGTCGCTCAAGCGACCGTCATTGCTGAACTCGCCGAACGCAGGGTCGGCATGCCACGGAGGCATCTTTCGTTGAACCACGGCCTCCCGCATTATCCGGGCAAAAGGGAGCACTTCGTCATACGTCATCAGCGACATCGGAGCGATGTCGTTCGGGCGATGACAGGCTATGCAGTGCCTTTTGAGAATGGGTGCTATATCTTTATTGTAAGTAATCTCTGATTTTGCGACCGAGGTGTTTTCCTGGCCCGCAACTGCGATGCCGCACAGTCCAGCATGGAGGAGAATTAGAAGGGTTCGCCACAGACCCATGTGATTTACGGATGCCTACGAGCTTCTTGACTTGTAAAAAATCAATGACCCCGATGAACCCAACCACAATTATACTAGCGACTATTTAGCGCCATCTTTTGGGCTTGTCAAGCGCAGAATTGATATTCTACTCAAGAAATGGCGCTACGCTAAAAAGCGTACCCTGTGAGATGGCTGTGTCAAGTCTCAGCTTGAGGCCTGCGAAAAAGACCGCCCGAACAAACCTGAAGCGCAAAGTCACCCTCAAGACAATTGCTGACCATCTCGGTCTCACCCCGGGCACCGTTTCTGCCGCGCTCAATAATTCTGCGGCCGCGCGCTCGATTCCAAAGCACACCAAACAGCGCATCCGCATCGCTGCAAAAGAACTCAATTACCGGCCGAATTTTTCTGCACGTATCCTGCGGCTGAAACGTACGCACACCGTTGGAGTGCTCGCGGAGGAGATCGGCGACGCCTATGGCTCCATGGTGATCAGCGGCATAGAGCAACACCTTCGCGAGAACAATTTCTTCTTCCTGACCGTCATTCATCGCCACGATCAGCAGCTTCTGCAAACGTACTCGCAGATGTTGTTGTCCCGGGGCGTAGAGGGTTTCATCACGGTCGACACCTCCATCACGGAGGTGCCGTCGTTACCCACCGTGGCCGTCGCAGGGCACCAGAATGTTCCGGGCGTGACAAACATTGTCTTGGATCATAAACGTGCCGCGCGACTGGCCCTGAAACACTTGCAGGAGCTTGGGCACGAGAGGATTGCCTTCATACAAGGGCATACCCTCAGTTCAGACTCTGCAGTGCGATGGGCAGCGATCTGTGAAGTGGCGGAAGAACTGGGTATCCCGATTGACCCCGAACTTACCATCCGGATTGACAGCACAGATTCCACGCCCAGTGTCGGTTATCCATTCGCGAGGCAACTGTTGTCGCGTGGGCGGCCCTTCGCGGCACTGTTTGCCTATAACGATTTATCCGCCATTGGGTCTATCTGGGCGATCCACGAAGCGGGACTCCGCATACCAGAAGATATTTCCGTGGTAGGTTTTGACGATATTAGGGGCGCAGCTCTCAGCAATCCTGGACTGACGACTGTGCGGCAGCCCCTCATCCGGATGGGGCAAATTGCCGCTCATACCTTGATCGACGAAATCGAAGGGCGATCTGAGCATGTGCCGGAGATCGCGATTGAACCTGAATTTGTCGTGCGTCAATCCACCGGCAGGGCACCTTCACGTCTGTGAGCCCAAAGAGACATACGACGCCGGACATCATTCGTTGCCAGACAGCATCGCGAATCTCAACGGAATCCAAATCGCCCTGCACACCCAAGCCGAACGTCGCCCAGTCACGCACATCTTTATCGTCATCTCGCATGAGTGCTAACAGTGTCCCCACGGTACGCGGGTCATCAGCAAAGTTCCCCAACGCGCACGCAACAGCAAATCTGACATCGGCATGCGGGTGGAGTCGATGTTCTATTACCAGGGGGATCGCGAGAGGATTTCCAATGTGCCCTAGCGCGTGGACCGCTGAAAGCAGGGGAAACGGGTCCGTCTCTCGCTTCACTAAGGTCGAACTTGAAGGGGTTACCGGAAAGAAGGCTGTCAACTCGGACGCAATGACGGTGAAAAAGTAGCCAGAAGGATCAACTCTACCAGATAAATATGCGCGGCTCTCGATGGTGGGACCGCGCCTTCCTATTTTTCGGCATGCTTGCGAGTGCCGTTATCCATGCCGTCGCCGTCCGTCGTGTTCCGCGTCGGACTGCGCTCTCAGGAATTTTCAGCTAGTCCTAAGCTCAATGATTTTCCTCAGATTGCCACTTGACCCTTCGACGCAGAAAGTACAGCATCGTCGTTCGTGACCTTTTCTAGGGAGGGCCAAACAGATTATGGAATCGACGATGAGAGCGCCGCAGTCGGGAGACATGGTACTCGTTCTCGCCAAGATGAAAAGCGGTAGGCTCACGGAGTTCAGCGGCTACATCGAAGAGGTCTCCGCAGATCATGCGTTCTTCGCGTTGGACAGCATTCATCTCATCGAGGAAGATTACGAAGAGCCGCCAGTTGAGTCAAAAATTTGGCCAAAAACTGCGACGAAGCTGCTCAAGGTCGGAGTCCCGCTCGACGAAATTACGCCGTTCGACGGATAGTTGTGTCGCCTTGCTATCAAGAGGTTCATGCCTGGTCTGACATCATGTTTCCGTCGGGCGACTGACCGGCAGCGGTCGCTATCGTTTGTGATTGCCCGAACGCAACATAAGCGCCTTGCACTCTTAACCACGCCCGCTCACGCATATAGTGTTGAAACCCCGGTTGTGACGGGTCTGCTCACAGAGTGGACAGTCGCGGCGGCAGGAGTACAACGGAGGAACCCATGTTTACGGCTACCGCCGATCTGATTCTTCCAAGTACTGTCACGGGCTCGTTTCCCCGGCCGCGCTGGTTTGACGTCAGCATGCTGGGTCGCCCGCTTGATACCTGCATGCTCGACGTCCGTTTTCGCGAGAAGTTCCTGGATGCACTAGCCGTCGTGATAGGCGATCAGGAGCGCGCCGGCCTCGACATCCTTACGCATGGAGACTTTCACCTCGATGAGGATCTGGCGGGCCGCGCGTGGCACCACTACCCGTTGCAGCGCTGGGCCGGCTTTGAGGGTGACTACCTACAGCCTGCGGAGACGACAGCGCCTTGGCTCCACTATCCACCCGGCACCCTGCTGAACGAAATTTATACCGGCTGGCGATGGCCGCACATCGTCGATAAGATCGAACACAGACCGCTCGATTACACGAAACTGTGGCGCATCGCGCAGGCAAAGACACGCAAACCGGTGAAATTCGGCACCTGTTGCTCGCAGGTGATGGCGCTCTTCCTGGATATCCACACGCCAAAATACAAGGACAAGCGGCAAGTGATTTGGGATATGGCGGAAGCGATGAATAAGGAACTATTGGCACTGCGTGATGGCGGGTGCCGGTGCATTCAGATTGAGGAACCGACGTTCCATTTCATGGCCAACACCTTCGGCAAGGACCACGAAGACGTAAAGTTCATGGTCGACGCGTTCAACCGCGAGGTCCAGGGACTTGATGACGTCGAACTGTGGATCCACACCTGCTGGGGCAATCCGAACATGCAGCGCGTGATGGAGGATACCAGCTACGCGAACTCCATCGAGATCTATTTGGAGCGGTGCCGGGGCGACGTGTGGACGCTCGAGATGAAGGATCGAAATCAGAAGGATCTCGAACTGTTTGAGCCGTTCAAGAACGATCTCAAGAAAAAGATCTGCCTAGGTGCCGTCAGCCATCGTACCCTGCAGGCAGATCGGCCGGAGGACGTGGCCGCGGACGTCCGCAAAGCGCTGAAGTACGTTCCGCCCGAGCGCCTGATTGTGTCGAGCGACTGTGGCTTTGGGCGTCAGGGCTGCAACCGCGAGATAGCGTTCTACAAGGCGACCGCCATCGCACAGGGCTGCAATATTATTCGTCGCGAGCTTGGCTTGGCGGTGACTTACGTACCAGCCGCCGATCCAGCTCTGCAGATGGACCTTGTATCCGGGCGGAACGTCGCGCCGACTGCACTGGGTGCGACGTGAGCTAGATGGTGTTTGAACCTGCTTCATGAATGGCAGATGGTCCGTCAATTGGGCTTGGGATCAAATGGCTGATTAACGCTGCGGGTTCAACGGGTCGGCGCAACACTTGCGCGAAGTTTGCTCGCAGCGGTTTCAAAACCTAATGTTTTTCGCGGGCGTTGATTTAGACGCATCGCGATCTTGTCCAGTTCTGATTGCGCGTAGCCGGGGAGGTCGGTTCTCTTTGGCAGGTATTGTCGCAACGAGCGGTTCGTGTTTTCGTTCGTGCCGCGCTGCCAAGGCTATGCGGATCACAGAAATAGACTTTCACGTTGGTAAGCCACCGTGAAGGCCTTGTGTTTGGCCATCTCCAGCCCGCGATCCCAGGTCAACGTAAAGCGAACTACGAGCTATAAGAAAAATTTCTTCATTCGATGTGAATAATTTCGAGAATCACTCCCTTGACAATTAGCCGAGTCTGGCCTAAAAGCCACAGGCACAGACGGAGTGGTCAGAGTGGTTGCGCAAATTCCGACAGCGCTACAGGATTCCCCACGCCAGCGGCTTTTTGCATCTGGGCACTCTCCGCAGAGGCTCGTGGCGATTCCGGAGCCTTCCGCCTCACAAGGAGCCCGTTATGAACAAAGCGTTTAGAAACTTCTTCGCACTAGTGTGTGGGCTTTTGTTCTTGACGCCGCCGGTGTTTGGGCAGTCGACATCCACTGGCACGATTATCGGCCAGGTCATAGACGATTCAGACGCCCCGGTGCCGGGCGCAACCGTATCATTGATTGACCACACCACCGGCACTACGAAGGGCACGGCCACCAATGACGTCGGGCGATATGTTTTCGTTAATGTTAATCCCGGGGTGTACGACATCCAGGTCGAGAAGACCGGCTTTGCGCTCGCAAAGTTTACGGAACAAGCTGTAAGCATCGGCCAGCAGCTTACGATCAATGCCAAATTGAAGATAGGTTCGGTCACAGAAACGGTCGTGGTTCAGGCCTCTGGCTCGAACCTGCAGACGCTGAACGCTTCGGTGGGCACCACTATCGGAGCGGAAGACCTGCAGGAGTTGCCCAACCTGAGCCGTGACGTTTCCAGTCTGGTGACGCTGCAACCTGCAACGGCCCCGAACGGGTCGGTGGCGGGAGCCGTCCGCGACCAGAATACCTACCAGCTCGACGGCGGGAACAACAGCAGCGACATGGACGGCACCATGAATACTTACACGCCCAGCTTTGCCTCTGCCACGACCACTGCCGCGAGCGGTGGCGTCCCCACTGGCGTGATGCCAACTCCAGTCGAAAGTATTGAGGAGTTTAAGGTTAACGTTGCGAACCAGACGGCGGACTTCAACGGCTCGTCTGGCGCACAAGTCCAACTCGTGACCCGCCGCGGCGGCAATAGCTGGCACGGCGCGCTTTACGAGTACTATCTGGGCAGCAACTTTGGTGCGAACACCTGGTTGAACAACCATACGCCGACCAAAGACGCGCAGGGCAATACGATCAGCACTAGCACACCGCTGATCTCAAATCATTACAATCGCTTCGGAGCCTCAGGCGGGGGACCCGTGGGACCGTCGTTTTGGGGCGGCAAAACGTACATTTTCGCCAATTATGAAGGCCGCCGTTATCCGCAGAACTCACAAGTCGACAAGCGCGTGCCCTCAGCACGCTTGCGCTTGGGCTTGATCACGGATACGGGCGGCACCAAACAGGTTTACAACATTAATCCGTTTCCGGTCGTCGATCCAAAAACGGGTGCAACCATCCAGCCAGCTGTGTGCCCGAGCGCAAGCAACCCCAACCAACTCTGCGATCCACGCGGCGTTGGCATCAATCCCCTGGTGACGCAACTCTGGAACAAATACATGCCCTTGCCTAATGACCCGAGTACCGCCGCGGGCGACGGCGTCAACACTCAGGGCTATTTGACTGGCCTAAAGCTGCCGCAGAACGACAACTTTGGGGTTGCCCGCCTCGACCACGACTTTGGCGCGAAATGGCATTTTATGTCTAGCTACCGTTATTATCATCTGGAGCGTTTCACCAATAACCAGTACGACGTCGGCGGTTTGCTCGGCGGAACTTTCGGCGTAGCGACGTCCACAGCGAAGCGTCCACAAGTTCCCTGGTACTTGGTTGTGGGTCTTACCACGAACATCAGCCCTAATCTGACCAACGATTTCCGCTACAGCTACCTGCGTAACTTCTGGGAGTGGACGACGCTGTCCGCCGCACCTCAGTTGCCGGGCCTGGGCGGCGCGATGGAGATCGGCGGAGAGGGCTCATCGGGAGGCATCGTGGGATGCAACGCACTCATCCCCTATTGCGTGCGCACGCAGGACACCCGCCAGCGCTACTGGAACGGCCACGATAATATGCTCCGTGACGACCTGAGCCTGCTGCATGGCAACCATCTCTTCCAGTTCGGCGGACAGTACCAGCGCAATTGGGACGCCCACAGGCGCAACGACAACGGACTCGGCATTATGGCTGCAAACGTCTACCAGATCGGTGCCAGCAGCAGCACCTCGTCGGCAGTTTCGGGGTTGAACATCGCTGGATACGTCCCGCCGGGCTTCAGTAGCTCCAATATCTGGAGAAACTGGTATGCGCAGGTGCTGGGCATCGTGACCCAGCCGCAATCGCTGTACTCACGGAAGTCGCCGGACATGACTCTGGAGCCGTTCGGTAGCCCGGTCGTCGCCCACAGCATTATCCCCTCCTATAACGTATATTTCAGCGACACGTGGCATATGCGCTCCGATTTCACCTTGACCTACGGCCTGGGCTACCAGTTGGAAATGCCACCCTATGAGGTGGACGGCAAACAGGTCTTGGTCGTCGATCAGGGCGGTAACCCTATTCGCACGGAAGACTACCTCGCGGCCCGCAAGAGCGCTGCACTGGCCGGGCAGGTGTACAACCCCACTCTGGGCTTCGCCACAATTAGGAACGTCAGCGGCGGCCGGAAATATCCTTACGACCCGTTCTATGGCGGTTTCAGTCCGCGCGTCGCCGCCGCGTGGAACCCGCGGTTTAGCAGCGGTATTCTCGGATCGTTGTTCGGCCAGAACAAGACCGTGCTGCGGGGTGGTTGGGGCCTTACCTACGGTCGCATGAACGGCGTTATCAACATCCTGACGCCGTTGTTGGCGCCTGGGCTGTTACAGGCGGTTTCCTGCCAGGGCGCCGTGAGCGCCGCATACGCTCAAAACGGCAATCAGTGCCTTGGTACCGGCGGCGCTACTCCTCTTACTGCATTTCGGATTGGAGCGGACGGCATGACCGCGCCTCTGCCACCCGCAGCGCAAACCATACCGCAGCCCTTCCTGCCGGGTACAATCGGCTGCTCCGGCACGGGCTGTGTTAGCGGGAACTACTTCCCGCAATCGGGCGACGCGTCGGCGCTTGACCCCAGCTATCGCCCACCACGGGTGCAGGCGATCGACTTCACCATCCAACGCGAGCTAACCAACAAGATCTCGATTGAGGTCGGGTACATCGGGCGCTTGATCAACCACGAGTTAGTGGATCTGGACATCAATGCGGTGCCGTACATGACGACAGTGAATGGCCAGAGCTTCGCGCAGGCCTTCGGCGCGCTCTACACCGGCATTTGCGGCCTGAATGGTCCTAATTGCGCCAACACAAATATGACCCTCGACCAAAAAGGCAACCCGGCCCTGTACACCGGCCCGGCCCAGCCGTTTTTTGAACAGGCGCTGGGCGGTCCGACGTCTGCGTTCTGTTCCGGCTTTAGCAGTTGCACCGCTGCCTTGGCTAGCCCACAGACTCCGGGCGGTGTGAAAAACCCGAATAGTCAGCTTTCGAACCTTCAGCTTGGGGCGGCTTATTCGCTATGGTCGACTCTCAGCAAGTCAGGCAATTGGATGCTGGGTCGCACGCTTCCCGACTCCGTAGTGCCAGGCAAGCTTGCATGCCCGGTCGGCTCGCCGGTCTGCAGCCAGTTGACCTCGCTCGCCATGAGCTTGAGCAACGGCTACGGCAATTATCACGCCGCCTTCACGACCCTGAGGCTTCGCAACTGGCACGGGGTTGACGGGCAGGCTAACTTTACCTGGGGACGCGCGCTGGGAACCGGCGCAACTACACAATCCACCAGCGGCTATACAGTAGCGGATCCGTGGAACCTGGGGGCCATGTACGGTCCGCAGTCCTTTGACGTCAAGTTTCTGTTCAACACCGGATTGGTCTATCACCTGCCGTTCTACAACTCGCAGCGGGGCTTGCTGGGACGCGCCCTCGGCGGGTGGAGTCTGGCGCCGCTGTTCACCGCGCAGAGCGGCCGTACTGATTGGTTCTATCCCAGGCATGTCGGCGAATCAAAACGTGACCTCCAGTGGCGCAGGCAGCGGCGGCAACGCGACCGGCCTGAATGCCTATGGCGATCCGCAGGCGGTGTACAGCCACTTCCGCCGGCCCGTGCTTGGTGTGGACACGAGCATGGGTGGCGCGGGCCGCATTCGCGGCTTTCCGCGCTGGAATTTGGACTTCTCCATCAACAAGGAGACCAAGATCAATGAGCGTGTGGGGTTCGCGTTCTACGCCCTGATTACCAACATCTTCAATCACTTCCAGCCAGCGGATCCGACCACCTGCCTGGATCAGGATTCGAGCACCTGCCAGCCCAGCCAGTGGGGCGTGATCAAGGATCAAGCGTACAGCCCGCGGCAGATGGAATTCGGTCTACGCGTCCATTTCTAACCTATGAGGCTGCCACTATCGCGGGATACGAAAGTGCGGTGACGTGGCTCAATAACGCCATAGAAAAAACGAAGTTCCTCGACGTAGCTGAAAAAACTGTTCTAGGTCTCGCGTTGCCAGAGGCTGAAATTTCAATTGGCAACCTGGGAAACCAGAAGTGGTTAGCAGCGAAGAAGCAAAAGCAGCATAAGTCTAATTGAGAGCGGGATTTAAGTTGGCTCCCCGCGCTAGATTCGAACTAGCAAGCTTCGGTTAACAGCCGAAAGTGGGAAAAAATCTAAGTGCCCTATCTGGTGTCGCTTACAAGAAATTCGGAGCCATTTTTCCTTTTGTAGTTGCACCCAATCCTGCACCCAAGCGGATTCGAACCTACAGCCTCTTGGTTAACAGTTGACGGACACATTTATGGTGGCGTGTGACGATTTGCTATTGCTGATTCTTTGCACCGGTACCTCCTTGGCTCGCTTGCAGTTGTATGTGGGGATCTTGAGCGTCGCCACCTGAAGGACGATTCCGAGTGCGTTCGGTTTTTCACCGCTTGGTACTCTGATCTGCTACTATCGTGACCCCTCGCCCTCGCTCATCTTAAAAAATTCGAGGACCCATGCAATCTGTCTTCTCTTCTTGCTATCGAGCTGCTCGAGTTCTGGACCGTCACATTGTTTCTCTTGCCTTTGTCACGATCGTAGTCATCTGGCTGGGTGTTCTCCCCCCTGCGGTTTTCGCGCAAGGGGCTGGTTACTGGCATGCCAGTGGTAGCCAGATTCTGGATGCGAATGGCAAGGTGGTGCGCATTGCGGGGGTCAATTGGTACGGTCTTGAGACCACCGACCAAGTGGTTCACGGGCTTTGGGCGCAGGACTATCACACGATTCTGAATGACATAAAGAAGCTCGGCTATAACGTCATTCGTCTGCCATACTCCAATCAGATGGTAGAAACTCCCGTTGTCCCCTCGGGTATCAGCTTCGCCAATGGCTCCGGGCCAATCAATACGGATCTCCAAGGGCTGAACTCACTACAGGTCATGGACAAGATCATCAGCGCAGCCGGCAGCATCGGGCTCCGCGTCATCTTGGACAACCATCGCTCCGAAGCCGGGAATAGTGCCGAGCAAAACGGACTTTGGTACACCAGCTCTTATCCGGAGTCCGCCTGGATCAACGACTGGAAGACCCTGACCACTCGTTACATCACCTTTGTTGACGGCAGCGGCAATCCCATCGTGATCGGCATGGACCTCCGCAACGAGCCTCATCTCAGCGCCAACGGCTCAATCAGCGGCTCCTGCTGGACAGGTGATACAAGCACCGGTGGCTGCCCTACATCCAATACAAATCAGAACTGGCCCGCCGCGGCGCAGCGAGCCGGAAATGCGATCCTCGGGGTCAATTCGAATCTATTAATTTTCGTGGAGGGAGTTGATTGCTACAGCGGCGATTGCGGCTGGTGGGGCGGTAATTTGGAAGGCGCCAGGAACAACCCAGTGATATTGAATACTGCCGGACGCCTCATTTACTCCGCCCACGATTATGGGCCGAATCTTTTCCAGCAGAGCTGGTTCAACAGCAACACCACTTATTCGAGCTTGACCGCAGTCTGGACGAAGTTTTGGGCCTACCTTAGTCAGAACGGAACTGCGCCGGTGTGGGTCGGAGAGTTCGGCACCACCAACAATGCCGGCGAAATTCAGAGCTCGGCGCCTGGCAGTCAGGGGCAGTGGTTTCAAGTCTGATCACTTTCCTTCAGGGCAATTCATCGCTGGACTGGACCTATTGGGCTTTGAATGGCGAGGACAGCTACGGCTTGCTCGACAACAACTACGACTCCACTCCGGCCAACTCCACCAAGCAATCTATGCTGGCCTCCATCCAATTCCCGCTGGGTGGAGGCGGTGGCGGAAGCTGTTTGGCCGTGCCGTGAGCACCGTCCGGCTTGTCAGCCACTGCGGCGTCCTCGAGCCAAATCAATCTGAGCTGGAATGTTGTGTCACCACCTTCCGGTTGTTCCGTCACTTTAGTGCGTCACGGAGACGCTGCTACAAACTTTCACACATTCGCAGGTGAACCAGCTTCATTACGGCTCGTTTCAGAGATCGTGGGGGGTGCATTTCAGGGACGTGCGCTCGCAGTGGTGCAGTTTGGAATTCTGCTCTTGATTGCGATCCCCGTTTGTCGCGTGCTGTTCGTGGGGATTGGCTACCTTATCGAGCGGGATTGGCTATATGTATTGGTTGCTGCGATCGTCCTGGTAGTGCTCGGCTCGAGCCTGATGGGCCTCAAGCTCTAGACGGTGCTTCGTCAAGTAAATTGCATCGTGGCGGCAACGTTGTTCATTGCACGACCGGGCGGTTTCCGTGATTACTTCCGATTTGCCGACCACCGGGGAACGATCGGTTCGGTCAGCGCTGCGGTGTTGTCGGGAGGTAATCGTGCAAGCACGGCGTCGAGTATCCGTGTGTCTATTCGCTTTGGTCCGCCTTCTAGGGTAGAAGATTCGTACGTACTATCAGGCGGCAGGTGTCATCTCTTGTCTATGATTCGCTCAAGATGAGGAACCGGACGCATGAATAAAGCGGATGGTCAGGACACGGCAGA
>WNFN01261117.1_pt1 | contig 22454 bp, 21 predicted proteins | sample 5400161 | NCBI WGS metagenome assembly WNFN01 (sample SAMN13153353, study PRJNA577476) | soil metagenome | isolation source: 80 cm saprolite on Douglas fir-dominated hillslope | place: USA:California | collected 2013-09-17 | reverse complement strand
GGATCGCAATTGGTCGATGACATCGACGCGCCGCTTGTAATTGTTGGCCTGGGTCTGCCGCTCCATGTAGCGAGCCTTCACCTCAGCCAGCTCCCGGTTCTTCTGTTCGGCCACCTTCATCTGCGCCGCGATCGCTTTGGTCTGATGATCCAGCCGGTACCAGTAGGCGAGGTTGAACAACCCGGCCAGCACCAGCACTACCAACACCTTTAGCTTGGGCGAGCCCATGTCGCCCATTTCCATCGAAGGCATGGCCGGACCGCTGCTGCCCCGCTTGTTCTTGCCCTTGGCTGTTTCGAGCAGGTTGATTTTGATCATAGGGATTCAAAGCTCCTCAAGGCCAAGCCCACCGCCACTGCCATCTGGCCCGGATTCTGCTCCACCAGTTCCGCTCCATGTCCGTCCGCCGGTGGAATGACTCGCTGGAATGGATTGAACAACTCGACCGGCATGGAGAATTCCTGCCGCAAAGCCTCGACCAGGCCCGGCACTTTCGACGATCCACCCGCCAGGTAGATCTTCTCGATGTGCTCGCCAGCCGCGCTGGCGCGGAAGAAGTCGAACGTCTTCTGAATTTCCAGCACGATAATTTCGGTCACTTGCTGCAGGATCGGATTCTTCGCGTCTTCGCTCACCGTACCCACCTTGTGGCCCAGCTTCAGCGATTCCGCGTCGTCAAAACTCAAGTCCAGTTCTTTCTGCAGCGAGTCGGTATACTGGTGCCCGCCCACGCTGACGTCGCGGGGGAACAAAGGCGTCGTACCTTTCACGATGTTTATGTTCATCACGCTTGCGCCCAGGTTCAAAAGCGCTACCACCTGTCCAGGTGCGGGCTGATAGTTGTACTCGTAGCAGTTCTGCAGGGCCAGCGCATCGATGTCCACGATAGCCGGGGTACGGCCCGACATCGAGAGTACGTTGGTGTAGTTCAAAATCTTGTCCTTCTTGACTGCAACCAGCAGCACATCCATCTGCGGGCTGCCCGCCTCTTCGGAGAGGATCTGGTAATCCAGATTGACATCGGCCAGATCGAAAGGAATGTGAGACGCCGCTTCCTTCTCAATCGTCTCGGCCAGTTCCTGGTCGCTCATGGATGGCAGCGAGATCTTCTTCACGATTACTGAGTGCCCGCTCACCGCTGTCGCCACACCCTTGGACTTGATCTGGTTATCGAGGAAGAGCTTCGAGATCGCGCTCGAGACCGTGCCAGAGTCCACGATCATCGAGTCCACGACGATGTCGGAAGCCAGTGGTTCCAACCCCAGGTGCGCCACTTCAATCTGCCCACCCTTTTTCCTAAGTTCGACTGCCTTGATACTCGAAGAGCCGACATCCAGGCCAACAATGGACTTCGATCCGAATCCAAACATGTGTCCGCCTTTACTGTGACCCGGCAGCTTTCATCGCCGCCTTAGGTTTGTGTTTCGCCCGTGGTTCCATCTGGCTCGACTTCTCTTCCATCCACTGGTCCAGCTTCGATTTCTTGAAGCGCCAGCGATTGCCCAGCTTGAACGCGGGAATCTTCTGTTCGCCTACGTACTTGTAGAGCGTGTCCGGACTCACTCCCAGATACTGCGAGGCTTGGCGAATATTCATCACTTCTCGTGAGTCGGCCATAGTTCCTTGCCCTGCCAACCAGATCCTTGCCCGCCCGGTGTCCCCGGCCCGCAGGCTAACTTTGGGAGACTGCCTCGCCCTCAAATGCGTGTCCGAGGGCTTTCGGTGTCCCGAGCATATATCAGCCCCGAAAAACCGCACCTCCAAGCGAATCTCCTCGTTTTTCTGGGGTTTTGGCCCGTTTTCTGGAAACGTGCCCACGCTTTGGATGAGGCATTCCTATATGTTGTGGTACTACGGCAAGAAACATCTATTAGAAGTAGTGCATACGCAACTGATGTTGGGTCACTCGCAGAGCGGTAACTGAAGTACTACGCACGGTACGGAGGTACTATGTCTCCCGCCGAAGCCGCTGTTATATCTACACTTAACTTCTTTTCACTCTGGCGTTACCGGGACTTCACGCCCACGACTGCACGTGTTGGCGATTTACCTACTTACAGCACGCACTTCGCACTTCTGCATTCTTCGCGCCTGCGATAATCTTGTTCATCTTTACTCCCGGAGGAATTTTTGCGCTACCTCGATCGTCTGCAACCGCTCGCGCTTTTCTTCGTGCGACTCACTCTCGGCGCCATCATGGTCAGTCATGGGTATCATAAGGTTTTTGGCGGCCTCCACCACCATGCCCAGTTTGTGGCCAGCTTAGGATTGCCAGCCTGGACCGCTTATCTTTCTGCCTTCACTGAATTCTTTGGCGGATTGCTTGTTCTGGTTGGGCTATTCACCCGTGCCGCCGCCTTCGCCATCTGCATCGATCTTGGTGTGGCAATCGCAAAAGTACATTGGCACAATGGGCTGAGCGGCAACGGCGGTTTCGAGTTTCCTCTGGCCGTCGCCACTCTCGCATTCGCACTAATTTTCTTCGGCGGCGGGGCCCTCGCCATGGATCAAGTCCTCCGCGGCGGCGGCTCGGGTTTCAAGGGAAGGTAGGCAGGGGCCATATATATCGAGACACACTAGGCACAACGTAAATGACGTGTGTCCCCGAGTCCTACCCTGTATGCCCCTGTGTACCCCTGTGGTTAAGCGCTTCTTTCTTGTCTTCCGCGGGTGAATGAGGAACGCCGCCATTGCGGCTCCATTGAATCTTCCTCCCTCAGAAATTATGATGAACTGGAATCCGTCACCCTTGCATCCCAAAGATTTCGCGGGCGCATCCTACAGCCAGCAACGAACTGAATTGGAGGCTTCTCTTGAGAAAGTTAGCCGCACTCACATCATTCTGTGCGTTTTTCCTGCTCGGCACCCTCGCCCACGGGCAACAAGCTGACGCCATGCTCGGCTTCGGTACGATCCTGTCGTCTGGGTCGACCTCGTGCGGTGTAAGTAGTTGTGTGATACCCGAAAAGGGAGGCTTGTACCCAAGTGTCAGCGCTGACGTCATCTTTCACAAACGCATCGGCTTCAATTTTGAGGCTGCCTGGAAAGCGAGCCGAGGAAATTATGCCGGACTTGGCATACCCTTCCGCCCCATCCTGTTTGACTTCAACGGCGTGTACCAACCCCGCCTAAGCAAGAAGGTCGGCGCCGACCTCATGGGCGGCATCGGCTGGCAGACCACTCGCTTCTATGGTTACCGGCCAACTAGCAACTGCGTCTATTTCGGTGCCTGCTACACCAGCAGCAACCATTTCCTGGTGGATGTTGGCGGCGGCATCCGTTACTACGTACACGGAGATTTCTTTGTGCGGCCCGAGGCGCACTTCTACCACATCGTAAACAACACCTCCGACTTCAGCTCCAACAACGTTGTCCGCGTAGGGGCCTCAATCGGGTACACCATCGGTGGTCCCGAATAGACCTTGACCGCGCGACTGATCGTGGGTTTTGCTATCCGGGCACCCAACTCCGACGGCGAGATGATTCTGCGGGCCCAGTCGGTTCGCGGTCGCACCACCAGGCGCAACCAACCTGGCTCATATATTCATAAGCATGAACGGACTGATAAGGGGGCTGTATTGAGAAAGTTCGCGCTAATCACATCCGCGTGTACGGTTCTTCTGTTTGCCAGTTTCGCTTATGCTCAACAAATTGACGTTGCCGTCGGTGACAGCGCCCTACTCTCCTCCAAGTACACCGGCTCCTCTCAGGTTTATCTGCCTCCGGCGGAAAAGGGAGGATCGTACCCGAACTTCAGCGCCGACGTCATTTTCAAGAACCGAATCGGCTTCAACGGAGAAGTTGCGGTCAGAGCCCAGCAGGGGCTGTATAACAACTACCAGGGATTTCGTCCCATTTTTTACGACTTCAACGCCATATTCGCGCCCCGGTTCGGTGACAAAATTGGTGCCGAGTTCATGGGCGGCATTGGCGGGGAGAGCATACGTTTCTACAACCCGAGCGGTAATTGCAGTTATCTAACAGGTTGCTCCACGCACATTAGCAGCAATCACTTGCTGGCGCATGTGGGCGGCGGCATTCGTTACTACTTCTGGCACAGCTTTTTCGTCCGGCCCGAGGCACACCTTTATTTTATCCACAACAATACCCAGTTCAGTTCCGACTACGTTGGACGCGTGGGCGCTTCGATCGGCTACACCTTCGGTCCCAGGTAGATCCAACGAGTAGACTCAACCCGGAGAAATAAAAAAGCAACGCCCGGTCGGCGCTGCCTTTCCTCTTTGTCTTGTTGTGCGATCGGAACTCTTCCCACTATTTCATGGACATGCAGATCTCGGCCTCACGGATAGCCATTTGTAGATGTTGGAGCGACTTTGCCCGATGTCCTTTGAAATCGTGTTCGGCCATCTCCAGATGCTTTTTAGCGGAACGCATTGCCTCGACCGCCTCATCAATGTGCGGATGAGCTTCCGGGACAGCCGCCGCTGCCGGAATCGGCGGTACCGCGGCAACCGGAACCGCTGGAGCTTTCGGTCCCGCCGCGGCGGGGAACGCAAAGGTAAGGGTAATGAGAAGCACTGCCATAATCAGTAGTGTCAGGAACCCGATTTTCTTCATGCCGATCCTCCCGGTCCGAATTGCGGCTCGGACGCTGCCGTTGTCGTGGTTGTCCATGGTGGTTTCCAATCCCGCGTGTCGCGGACAGTGCATCGCAATGCGAGTCCGCAGCACCCGCACAGTATAGCCGCGGTTTCGTACGACTCGAATGTGGATGAGGTGGCTCCGGAGATACTCCTCTTTCGCGTGCCCTGGACGCGCAGGTGATCTACCGAGAAGAGGCGTTCCGCCGGTTCCGCCACCACAATAAGCCCGCAACCACGAGCGCCACGATGGCAACCACAATATTGAAGCGCTCCAGATTGTGCACTAATCGCGCCCAATGCCGCCCGAACAGGTAGCCCGCTCCCGAGATCACCGAAACCCACAAAGCCGCTCCCAAAAAATTAAACACGACAAACTTTCGCCACCGCATCCGCAAGACCCCCGCCATCGGGCCGGCAATGATCCGCAAACCAAATACGAAGCGGGCAAAAAAGACTGTGACCGCGCCATAGCGCGCAAACATCCGTTCGCCACGCTCGAGGACCTCAGTACGGATGCGGAAGATGTTTTGATAGCGCTCCAGTAGGGGACGGCCGCCGCGGTGGCCCAGGATATAGCCCAGATTGTCCCCCGCAGTGGCGGCCACAATTCCCACAGCAATGATCCATGGAAGCCGCAAACTGTGTTCGGAGTAGGCCAGAAAACTGGCAAGCAAAAGGACAGTCTCGCCCGGCAGCGGTAGGCCCGTATTTTCCAGCAGCAGCGTCACCGCTACCGCCCAGTATCCATACTGGACCAGAGCGTTGCGCAGCAAGTCGAAAATGTGGGAAGTCATGAGGGAAGGACGTCGACCGAACTCAGTTTGATTTTACTTGTGCGCTTCGCCTTCCACGGGAGGAAGCATCCTCTCGATATGCTCATTTTTCTTGGCGGCGATACTAACAGACTCAGCGGAGACGTGCTTAAGCATGGAAAACTGAATCGGTAGTCAGAAAATTGATCAGCGCGCGATTGAATTCCTCAACACACTCCTCATAGGGCAAATGTCCAACACCGGGGAAAATGATGACCTGTGAATTCGAAAAATGTTTGGCCAGCGGACCGGCCGAGGAAGCATACACCGCCGAGTCCCGGCTTCCCCACATCAGAAGTGTGGGAATATTTTTCAATTTCGGCAATATCGCTTCCAGTTCCTGCAGGTCTTGAGTCCAGGTGCGGACAATGCTCAGCCCGTGTTCGAACAATCGCGGGATGGCCAGAGGTGCCATGTAGCCGTCGAGCGTACCCGGAGGAATGTTGCTGCGGTCGGCATAAAGGCGCCTGTGCCCGTAGCGGAACAAGAAAGTCATGCGCGCGACGGTGAGGCGGAACAGGGCGGCGCCAAAACGGCTAGCGAAAAATGGCGCCATACGTCGCCCGTGGGCGGAGTATGGATTCACGGGAGCGACTAAGATCAGACGCCTGACATGAAGACGCGCCTCCGGACCCAGGCAGTCCGCCGCAGCCATCATCGCTACGGCGCCACCGTGTGAAGTGCCCAGAAGATCGAAAGAAGAAAGCCCCAGTTTCTCAACGAACAGCAGCAAACGCTGAGCCGTTGCGCGCATCGAGTGATCCAGCCCGGTCGGGCGATCGGAGAAGCCAGCCCCCAGCATGTCCGGTGCATACACCGTGGCATAGCGCGCCAGGGCCGGAATGGTGAATCGCCAAGAGAATGAATACCCCAGCAGGCCATGGAGCAAGATCAGCGCCGGACCAGATCCCGCGCGCAGGTAGCGCATACGCGCCCCGTCAAGTTCCATCCAGCAGTCTTCCACGCCGCGGCCCGCCGGTGGACGCGCAAGCGTAGAAACTCCCCGCGGTTGGTTCATCACGACAAAATCTTACAGTCCAAAGGACAACTCTTTCCCCACCGCCGGAGTCTATTTAAAAGAACATCGCCTCTGTTCGTTTCACTTGGGGGAGCTTCGGCTCCCCGCTTTTTATCTCGGTTCCCGGCAACCGGCTTTCGGCAGCGGCCTTACTTGCGCAGCTTTCATAAGAACCGGAGATTCGAACAAAGAAAAAAGTTTAGGTGCGCAGGGTGCTTCCGCTTTTTTGAATGCACACTACACGTCAGCCACTCAAACGCGTCGCACTGGCGGATGCCCGACGCCGGAGGCCAGCCCTAAGCGGCCTTCCGCTTCTTCGCCAAGAGTTTCTTCAGCACGCGGATTCCCTTGTCGACGTGCTTCTCCTCCAGCAGAAATGGCGGCAGGAAGCGTACGACAGTATCCTGGGTACTGTTGAACAAAACTCCCTCGGCGAGCGCCGCATCCACAATCGGACGCGCGGGCACGTCCAGTTGAATCCCCTGGATGAACCCCCGTCCTCGTACTTCTTGTGCCGCCGCTCGCTTCTCGATGAGCGCCTTCAGCTCCTGCTGCAGGTACGCGCCTACCTTGTTCACGCTCTCCAGCAATTTTTCTTCCTCGACGATGGCGAGGAATTCCAGCGCCACACGGCAGGCCAGCGGCCCTCCGCCAAAAGTCGTACCATGCTGGCCGGGCGAGATCGCCGAAGCAAATTCTTCCTTGGCGAGAAACGCACCCAGCGGAAGCCCGGCGGCAATCGGCTTGGCAATTGCGACAATATCCGGAGTCACGCCAAAACTCTGAAACGCAAACATCGTCCCAGTCCGCCCTAAGCCGCATTGAATCTCGTCAAAGATCAGGACGGCCTTGTGCTGATCTGCCAGACGGCGGCACTCCTGCAAAAACTCCACCGAGCATTCGTAGATTCCGCCTTCGCCAAAAATGGGCTCCAGCACGATAGCGCAGGTATTGTCGTTGACCGCCGCCCGCAGGCCTTCCACATCATTCTGTCCGACGAAAGTCACTTCTTCGAGCAGCGGCTCAAATCCTTTGCGATGCTTCTCCTGCCCGGTCAGCGACAGCGCTCCAAACGTTCGCCCGTGGTACGAACCTTCCAACGCGACCAGCCGGGACTTTGCCTCGCCTCCAGCCCGATGTCCCGCCAGCCGCGCCAGCTTGATCGATCCCTCGATGGCCTCGGTCCCGCTGTTCGAAAAAAACGCCCGGGACATTCCGGAAGAGCCGCCCGACAGCGTGCACAACTTCTCCGCCAGCTCGCCCTGATACTCGTGGTAATAAAGATTGGAGACGTGAATCAGCTTCGCCGCCTGCTCGCGAATCGTCTTCACAATCCGCGGATGCGCGTGCCCCAACGCATTCACGCCCACCCGCGTCAACGCGATGGGATAGCGATTGTAAGTCCCCAGCAAATACCGCCGCTCCAGCTCCGCGATCTGTTCGAAAGTTTTCATAGGAAGACTTGATTCTACCGGAAGAAGCTCAGGTCCGGATGCAGTTCAGTTGTGGATTAGTGTCACAGAACGCGGGAGAGTCGAGAGATTCTGAATTCTATTTTGCGTAGTTGCTGTAAAAGTTTTTTGTTTTTAGGGCTGACCTCGAAGATCACTCCATAACTAGGACGCGCCGGCTTGCGCGGCTGTGCAGTGCAGATTCCCACCAAGTAAAGGTCAACCCTGTTGTCGGCTGCCACCCAGCGGTGCCGCCGGGAAACGTGTAGCCTCGTATAGACCCCTACGGGCAGGTACGCGGTTGCAGCAGCAGCGGGGCCTGCGGCGCCTGCGCAAAATCAAAGCTGTCCAACATATTGCTTGCCGCTGCGTCGCGCGATGTCAGCGCTTTCAAGCCGTAGCGCGTCTCAATGAATTTCAATACCGACGTGTGGTCGTAGACGGTGTGCGAGACATACGCCGGCTTAGCGTAAGGAGAAATGATCAGCAGCGGCACACGCGGGCCCAGACCAAATTGATCGACTTGCGGCGGGGCCACGTGGTCGTAAAAGCCTCCGAAATCGTCCCACGTCACAAAGACTACGGTGGAATTCCAGTCGGGTCCCTGCATCACGGCGTTCAACACGCTCGCCGTCCAATTTTCTCCTTCGCACATGCTGCCGGGCGGGTGTTCACTGTATTCCCCAGGTGGCAAAAGCCAACTCACGGCCGGCAAATGACCGCTCTTCGCATCCGCTATAAATTGCGTGGGCAGCATCACGTCTTCTTTCCACAAAACGGTGTTGCGAATGCTCCCGAAAACGGAAAGAAAGCCGCCGCCTTCGGCGTAATACCTCCAGGTAATGCCGGCTTCCTCAAGGGCACCCGGCAGCGTCTTGAAATAAAAGCAGGGAGCTTGCTGAGAGCGGTTACCATACTCGTCGATCACTGTAACCGTACCCCACGAAGCGCCTGCGCAATCTGTACCTGGGCCGGGATTTCCTCCATTGTCGATGGCGCCACCCGATTGCGCGGCAATCGCAAAAAGATGGTTGGGAAGGCTAGGACCGTGTACCGAAGTGAAGTAACGATCAGCAAGAGTAAATCGACGAGCATAGGCCCAGTAATTGGGAATCTGCTGTTGCGTTGCCTGGGTGTAGGCGCTCCAAGTGCCGCTGCTGATCACATCGAACTTATCCATGTTGCCGGTGTCGATGGCTTGCAGGCTGCAATCCCAGCCGTTGCAAAGCATGGCCCCCTGATAGCTATCCGGCATGGGACTCAGCGGCATCCATTGGCCAGTTGATAGGAGGCCGGTGGTGGTGCCGTCGGCGCCGGGAAAGGTGCCGAAATAGTTGTCGAAGGTGTGATTCTCATTGATGATGAAAACCGTGTGTCGAATCGACGTGAGATTTTCGGGGACTGGTATGTTACCGCTACCCGCACATGCGGTAAGGAAAGAAACCAGGCAAGTTAGCAGGGTGAGCACAAGCGCCAATCTTCTCCTATGTGCCTTGGCGTGACTGTCACCGTCCGGCAGGTCTTTCGTTCCGTTTTGTTGGATCATTTGGCGAGGATTTTCGCACTAACCGAGGTGATTCCCGCGATCCACTCATTAACGGTTGTACAAATGATCGCTAGTAGCAGATACACGAATACGATGCCGATTGTCCAGTCGAGAACTGTGGAGTTGAATAACCCCATTACGATTCTCCTCACTTAATATGTCGCGCTCGCTTGTCGCGCTCGCTGGGACGGGGGGAAGCTGCCGAGGTCCGCACGGACCATTTCTGCACACCTTATACACTGCTCTCAGCATGGTATTCAGTTTCCGTTTCTTGTTCGGTTTTCGTAACGGAAGCCCCTCATTCTGAGCGTGGGGGCTGGCCCAGCCTTGCAGCGCAAGAACTGAGGGTGCTTACCTTCCGCCGTTTTTGTAAAGTCCCGGGACATCATGAGACTGAACAAGTTTTCGAAAGCTGGGCGCCGCCGACTACAACCCCATGATCATTCGTCGTCGGCCGGGTGCCCAACTTCTCGCCGCCTTTGCGAGAAGTGGGCTTTGGGTAGAAATCCACAGATCGCCGTGACGTCCAACCTTGTCCACAGCCCGTCACTCGCGCAATCATGGTCGAGGCCGCGACAGTTGGCAGAAGCCAACTCGTTGCGCCCCGAAGTCCTTTGTTTCACGGATTTTGATATCCAAGTTCTTTGACATCCGGATTTTGCGGGAATTTCTTGCTAACGTGATGATCCCAAAGATCGAGGGGGGAGGGGGATACTCCGATTTTCAGCATAGGTGCGAGCTATCCAACGCTCGCCGCAACCCGCCCCCAAGCTTTTTTCGAGCCGACATTCAAAGCGACGTCCCCTCCCGTCGGCGCAAGCGCTGATGCTCGACCGGAAGCCGGACGCCGGAAGCCCGAAGCCCGCCCTCAATACAACCCCTTCTCTCCCGGCGGCCGCGTCTTCCACCTCCGGTGCACCCACAGCCACTGCTCCGGATACTTCCGCACGTACTCTTCAATGATCGAAGTGAACTTCTGCGTGTTGGCCTTAATATCCGCCTCAAGCTCACCGGTCCGTACTATCTCCACCGCTGGATCAAAGCGCAGCCGATACTTGCCCAGCGCCGGATCCCAGATCGTGAAACCCGGAACCACGGCCGCATCGGTCCTCAGCGCAATGCGCGCCAGTCCGCTCGCGGTGCATGCGGGGATACCAAAAAAGTCCACGAAGATGCCCTGCGGCGGGGTCATGTTCGTGTCCATCAAAATCCCAACCACTTCGTTGGCCTTCATCGCCGAGAGCAACCCGCGGACAAAGTCATTCTTGTCCACTGTCTTGTTGCCATGGCTTGTGCGGTACTGGCTAATCATCCGGTCAAGATAAACATTGTCCATGGGACGCATCACGATGTGCATCCAGTGCCCGTGCATGGAATGCGCGAAGGCGGAGAGCTCCCACGCACCGAAATGCGCCGTCAGGAATAAGACCCCCTTTCCCCGCGCACGTGCCCGCTCATAGTTCTCGAACCCGTCGTAGACGACGATTTCTTCTATGTTTTCGGGATTGTATTTGGGGAATTGGCAGACCTCCGCCAGTTGCCGGCCCAACGAAGTGAACACTCCCCGCAAAATACGCGCCCGCTCGCTCGCGCTCTTTTCCGGAAACACCATGGCGAGATTGCGCATTCCAACCTGGCGCAAGCGGACGTGCAATAGATAGACAATCCAGGCAATGCCAATGCCAAAGGCGCGGGACAGCGAACGTGGCAAAATGCCAAGGATCTTTATGAACGGCCAGGCTGCCGCGTACTCAAGTCGCTGCCGCATTCGGGGAAGCGTGACGGTACCACCGCCAAAAATTTGTGTCAAACGAATGGAGCCGACCCGTCGCTCGTTTTGACTCAACTTCTAAAGGAGCTCCGAGTTGTACTTTGCAAATACGGCTCGAAGCGCAGCGGAAGATCGATCCGTCATGGTGTGGATTTCCTGAATCAATCGATAGATTTTCGAGGTCATTACCAGCAGATATCGCACTCGTTCCGGCTCCGGGTTCCAATACGTATGGGGAGTTCCTCGCGGAACAAAAACACCCGCACCCGCACGAGCTTCGATTTCATCGTCCCCGACGCGAACCCGCAAGGTCCCCTCGATCACATACCACGCTTCATCGTCGGCGTGATGAAGGTGGAGCGGGGCAATGAAGCGCGGCGGGCCAGCCGGACCACCCGCATCCTGCCATTCGGCGATCACAAACCCGTCGCCAATGGACGCCAGGACATGTCCCGCGAGGGGTGGAGCGATTATCGGCGAACTCATGACCGCATCACCTCAAGTTCGAAACCACGGCTTCGAAACCACAAACGCAGATCGCACATCGATTGCGGGGGTTTATTTCGCCGCTTCCTGTGCCCACTTCGCCAGCGTACTCAGGAAGGCATTCGCCGCCGGCGGCGGATCAATTTCTCCCGTCAGCGCCGTCCGGAACGGTACCATCCGTCCGTAGAATTCCCGCGTGCTGTCCTTGTCCTGCTTCACTACTGCTCCATTCAAGCTCACGCCGGCAAAAATCCCGCGCGCGCGCGAATAAGTCAGCACCTGCGCCCGCATCTTCCAATCGGTATTCCCTTCGGCATGGCGCCCCACAGGTCCCGCGGCCACCGAGGCATCGGCACCCAGGGCAAACTTGCTCGACAGCAGATGCTTCATGCCGTCGTTATTCATCACCAGCATTACCAGATCCACGGCCTGCCCGCCGATCTGAAAGCCTATGCTGCCACCGGTGACCACGAAGAATGCTGGAGCACTCCAACCTTTCGCCGTGCGGCAACTGGCCAACCCACGGCCATATTTTGCTCCCACGATGAAGCCGCCCTTCAGCATCGAAGGCACTACGGCGACACACTCCGCCGACCCCAGGACCTCCCCGGGAATGCCTTTATCGGGCGTACCTTGAATCTCATTGAGAACCTCAGCCGCGGCTTGTGCGCGCTCTGTGGCCTTCGATTCCTTTGTCTGATCATTCGCCGTCTGACCCCCCGCCGTCTGACCCCCCGCGGCAAAAGTAAGAGAGCAGAGAAACGCCACCAGCAGAGTCGAAGGCAAAAACTTCTTCATGTTTCCTCACGAACCGCAAAAGTTTCTGGGAGCAGGTAGTTGGATTGTAAACGATGCCAAGCCGGTTGTATTTACCAACCATATTGTTTCCGTCCTGGGTTGAACTCACTGCAAGGAGTGGCTGGACGATCCGGAACCCACGGTGCTGATGTTATAGCGTTTCAATTTGCGGTAAAGAGTGGCGCGGCTGATACCGAGCATGCGTCCGGCGAGGGCTTTGTCCCCTTTGACCTGCTCGAAGACACGCTGGATGGTTGCGCGTTCGATGTCTTCGAGATCGGTGGTGGACGAAGGAGTTGGCGGAGTCCGAGAGAAGGTCGCCCAGATCGATGATCTGTCCATTGCCCAGGGCGACTGCGCGTTCGACGCAGTTTTCGAGCTCACGCACATTGCCAGGCCACTCGTACTGCATAAGAGCCTTCATCGCGGCACCCGAGACGTGCAGCTCCGATCCCGGGGCATAGCGCTCGAGAAACCAGTGCACTAGCATGGGCGTGTCGCTGCGGCGCTCGCGTAGGGCGGGAACGTGCACGGTGACGACGTTCAGGCGGAAATAGAGATCTTTGCGGAAGGCTCCGATTTTATATGCGGCTTCGAGATCGCGATTGGTTGCGGCGATCACGCGCACGTCGACTTTCGCGCGCTGGTTGCTGCCGACCCGACGCACTTCCTTTTCCTGCAGCACCCGCAACAGCTTGGCCTGCAATTCCAGGGGCAATTCGCCAATCTCATCGAGAAAGATAGTGCCGGTATCGGCCGCCTGGAATAGTCCCTGCTTCGATTTGAGCGCGCCAGTGAAGGCTCCTTTTTCGTAGCCGAACAGTTCGCTTTCGATCAAGGTGGGAACGAGCGAGCCGCAGTCGACGGCAACAAAGGGGCGCGCGGCGAATGCGCCACGGAAATGAATGGCGCGGGCCACGAGTTCCTTGCCAGTTCCGCTCTCGCCGGAAATGAGCACGGGCGTACGCGTGTCTTTGAGGCGGGAGACCATGCGCAAAACGTCCTGAATTTTGGCCGAGGAGCCCACGATGCCGTGCACGGCGGTTTCCGAGTCCATGCGCTGGCGCAGGAATTCGTTTTCTTCCACCAGCCGAATTTTTTCCGCCATGCGGCGGAGGAAAAGCCGGAGCTCCTCGAGAGGAGAGAACGGCTTGGTGATGTAGTCGTAAGCGCCGAGCTTCATGGCCTGAACCGCGGTCTCAATGGAACCGTGTCCGGTCATGAGAGCAACTTCGCTGCGCGGCAAAAGCTTTTTCACTTTTTCCAGGAACTCCAGCCCGGACATGTGTGGCATGACCATGTCGGTCAGCACCATGTGGGCGGGCTGTTCTTCGAGCAGCGCCAGGGCGGAGTCGCCACTTTCTGCTTCCATGCAGATGAAGCCCAGGGCCTCGCCGACAGTCACGCAAAGTTTGCGGATGCTCTGTTCATCGTCGACGATCAACAGCCGGATTCGCAGGTCTTCCTTGCTCAGAGCATTGTTCACTGCGCTCTCCCCATCGTCCTGAAGACCACATCGATGAACTGTTGCACGCGGAATGGCTTTTCCACGCAGGGCGCTCCGGTTGCACGCAAGGTGGCGACCGTTTCTTCGTTGGCGATGTCCCCGGTAATGAAAACGATGCGGGAGGCGAGATCGGGGCGATGTTGCGCGATCCAGGCATGGACCTGGGCGCCGTCGACGCCGCCGGGAGTGCGCATGTCGGACACAATGCCGAGAAATTCGCCGTTCTCGAGCAGGCGCAGTGCATCCACTCCGGACTCGCAGCAGACGACGGGATAGCCGCTGCGCTCGAGTGCGGCCTGCACGTAGGCCATCACAGCAGGCTCGTCTTCGATGAGCAGCACGGGCATGGATGCGGGTTTGAAGGCGGGGAGGTTCATTTCTGTATCACTCCTGCGGCCACACCGAAGGAAGCAGTGTGGGGGATTGCGGGCAAGCGGACGATGAAGGTGGCGCCCTGACCGTCGGTGTTGTTGTGACAGAGAATTTCTCCGCCATGCTCCTTCACGATGCCGTAGCAGATGCTCAGGCCAAGGCCAGTGCCCTTGCCAACCTCTTTAGTGGTGAAGAAGGGATCGAAGATGCGATCAGGATGAGAAATTCCAGGACCGTTATCACAGAACGAAACTTCGACGCCGTCCCCAAACTTGGTGGTCATGATTTCGATGCGGGCGGAGCGGCCGACTTCGTGTACGGCGTCGTAGGCGTTGTTCAGGATGTTGAGAAAGACTTGTTGCAACTGGTGGGCGTCGCCCATGACCTCGGGCAGGCCCTCATCGAGGTGTTCGACGATATCAACCCCATGGCTATTGAAGTCATAGGATCGCAACTGGATCGTGCGGCGCAGGATTACATTGAGCTGCACGGGATTGCGCTGCGGTGGCATCTGCCGGGCAAAGCTCAGCAGGTTCTGGACGATCTGTTTGGTACGCTGGGCTTCCTGCAAAATCACGCGCAAGTCCTTGCGCGCACTCTCGGGCACGTCTGGATTCTCCATGAGGAGATCGGCGAACCCAAGGATAGCGGTGAGCGGGTTATTGACTTCGTGGGCGACACCAGAGACAAGCTGTCCGACAGCCGCCATCTTTTCGGCGTGCACAAGCTTGTCGCGCAGCACGGTGGAATCGGTGATGTCGGTAAGCACCACGACAATGCTGGTGACGGTTCCCTGCTCGTCGCGCATGGGACTGAGGTTGGCGGAGAACTGGCCGGGCGTGCCGCTTCCACGCGGAATTTGCAGTTCAAGATTGTCCACCTGTTGGCCGCGCAGCGTGTTCTGAATGGCATCGGCCAGAGGCTGAATAAAGCCGGGAGCCGCCATCTCCAGCAATGGACGCCCCAGAAGGTCGCGTTGTTCGAAGCCTGAGTCAGACCAGCGGCGGTTGGCGTAGCTGATCAGGCCGGCAGTATCGGCGACCAGAATCATGCTCTGTGTGTTGTTGAGAATTTTCCCGGAGAAGTCGCGTTCGCGGTGGAGCTCTGATTGGTAGGTGCGCAGGCCGGTGACGTCGAGCATGAGCCCACGAATCTGCAGCAGGCGGCCGGCGTTGTCATAAAGACCGAAAGCATTGATCAGAACGTGAATCGGAGAGCCGTTCTTGCGGCGCAGAGTTGCTTCAAAGTTCCGCAGATGGCCGTTCTCCTTCATGACCTCTGAGTGCTGTTCGCGCTGCTCGGGAGAAAAATAAAGCTCGGTCGAGATGTCGATCTGCAGCAGTTCATCCCGAGTCGAATATCCCAGCATCCGGACCATAGCGTCATTGACTTCGATGAAGCGGCCGGCCGGGGTGCTGAAGAAAAGCCCCTCCTGGATGTTGTCAAACAATTCGCGGTAACGCCGCTCGGCCTCGCGGCGGTCGGTGATGTCTTTCAGGACATGAATGGTTTGCGGACCTTCGTTCGCGACCCCCGGGACGCGCGAAGTAGAAACCAGATAGGTGCGATCGAGCACGGGATGCACGAATTCGTCCGTGTCTTCGGACATGGCGCGGCAGAAAGGACAAGAATAGGGTGCAACATCGCCGGAGAGGGCCATCAGAGCTCGCATGTTGACGCCGATCAACTCCGCCGGTGGCACTCCGATCATGGCGGCCAGAGAGCGATTGACGCGCAGCACGCGATCGACTTCATCGTGTACGACAATGAAATCGGTAATGGCGTCAAAAATCTCCAACCAGTGACGGTTCGCCTGCTCGATACGGGTGAACAAGCGCGCATTCTCCAGCGCCATAGCGGCGTGACTGGCCATGGCTTCCAGGAAAACGCGATCCTCCTCCGCCAAAGGACGTGAGCGCCCTGACAAGCACAGCAATCCGGTCAACTCTCCATTGGCGCCGGGCAGACGCACCACGGTGCAATCGTCCCAGGCAAGGGTGGAGGCGATTTCGGCGCTGAGTAGCTCTGCTGCCGGGCCTGATACGACCGCCTCCGAGTGCCGTGCCACCAGTTCGTCGAGAGCTGCGCTCAGTAAGCGATCAAGGGCACGATCGGAGCGGCGGTCATCCGCGGAAGGAGCCTGCCCCTGAAATTCAGCTTGATTCCCGGCGCGGGCGCTGTGGGCGCTCAAATCTCCGGTCTTGCCCGCAGTCCCAACGGATTCGGAGGAAGCGTCGCCCACGGACGGATGCAAAGCTACAGTCTGAAAACGTCCATCCTGGAACAGGGCTAGGGCGCCGGCGCGAGCCCCCGTAAGTTCGGCGGCGCGAAGAACGAACCGGCGAGAGAAGTCAGGCAGGCGAAGTACGCCGTCAATTTCGCGAGCCAGTTCGATCAAAGTCTCGGCGCGGCGGCGGTGCAGTTCGGATTGATGCAAATTGTGAGCGACCTCCAACACAACCGCCACTTGATTCGACAATGCGCGGGCGCGGCGGATGTCCTCCTGGGAGATGGCGGTGCCGTCCAAACGGTCGAGCACGCCAAACATGCCGAGCACTTCCCTGCCTGCTCCCAAGAGCGGGACAGCCAGGAACTGGTGGACCTGATATTTGGCAATAACATCGAGGTTCGCGCCCTCATTTTTGCTGGCCTCGTCGGTCCAGAAAACCTCTTTCGATCGCAAGGCGCGCGTAGCAATCCCTTCTGGGAAGGCTACTTCTAGCCGACGCGGTGCGCCCTTCTCAACCCCGTAGCGGATGCGGAATGTACCATCTTCCAGCAAGGCGATGAAGCAGCGGCCGAAGCCAAGAAAGTCGGCCGCGCGCAACACGAAGGCTTGCAGGAACTGTTCAAGATTCCCGCTGGAGCTAAGTTCGGAAGAGATTTCGAGCAACTGATGAAGCTCGTTGGCCTGGGCGTGAGCGGTGGCGTAAAGCTCTGCATGAGCCACGGCCACCGCTCCGAAACCGGCGATGGCTGAGACCAGAGCTTTCTCCTCCGCGGTGAAGATTCCTTCCTGTCGGGGATAGACCAGGATCGCACCCTGCGTGCGCGAAGTGCGGAAGGGCGCGGCGATCAGCATCCCAGGGGAAACCAGGTTGCCGAGAGAATGCACGTCGGAGCCGATGGAGAGAGTGACGGGCTCACCGGCGCTGACCGCGCGCTGCGCCAGATCGGCGGCGAAGCGGATGGTCTGCCGGTCATGCCGGGCGCGAACGGAGTTGGCAAATTGCGGAGTTTCCGCGGAAACGGCGCGCAGTTCGAAAGGCCCTTCGCGGCGCAACAAAACGCACACCAGGCGCGTCCGCAAGAGAAGACGGAGGCGATCGGCAAGAGCCTCGATTACGGCGGAAACATCGGGCGACCCGTGCAGTGCCTGAGCGACATCGGCGAGAATTTCGGCACGCCGGTGTTCTTCGCGTGACACCTCGCTCAGACGGGTGGCCTCGAGCAGACTTCCCAGCTGCCCGGCCAGAACAGTGGCCTTGGCCGCAAGGTCGTCGTTGAAAAAATTCTCGTCCGTGTCATGTAGAAACGTCGTGGCGCCGATGATTTCATTGAAAACCACGAGAGGGGCCGCCATCAGGGAGCGCGCTTCGTATTCCTTCGCCGCCGTAAAAGGGACGGAGTGCACTTGATTGGCGAAGATCGTCCTGCGCTGCCGGACGGCTTCGGCAGTGACGGCGCTTTCCTGTGGGCGCAATTTGATCCCGATGAAGCGCTCGGCCATCTTGCCCTCGGCCTGGTCCCCGACGAGTTCATCTGCGGAGTGGCGCCGCCAGAAATAAACTCCCGAGACCTGAAAGAACTCGCGCGTGGCGCGGCAGAAAAGTTTGATCAAAGACCCGGCGTCGGAGCTTTCGTTAGCCTTGGCTGCAATACGGAGTAACAACTTCTGGAAGTCTTCATCAGAGCCCGGGACCACGCGAGCGGGGATGATCGAGTTGCTCCCCAAAATATTCAGTTCGCCACCATTCATTCGAGGCAGCCGTTACGCGATTCACAAGTGCTTGAATCTAAGGGGAAAGTATCCTGTCATCTCATTTTGAGTCAAGTGAAATGGGGTGACAGGTGCCCTTATAGTGAAATTCCGAGACCAGGGTGAGACTGAGTCTCAGATTGAGAAACTCGGGCCTACAAAAGCCTCAATGAGACAGACCTAACCGGCTACTCAATTTTAACGATCTCCCCCGCACATGTAACCCTATTCATTACAATGACATGCGAGACATGACTTTGGTTTTTTTTCGACGCCCGAGGTGGCCCGGGCGTTGCACGGTGAGGAACCTGGCAGTTTCCATTTCTAGGAGGGATTGTGTCTCGAAGATCGACCGCGACGTTATTGGCTGTTCTGGCCTTCGCCACGGCGGGACCCTTGCGGGTCCGAGCGCAGCAAACGCAAAGCAACGACGAATTTGTTCGGCGAGCCAAAAGCAAGGTGCAGCCGAGTTACCCAGAACTGGCCCGGAGGATGAACCTCGCGGGCACGGTCAAAGTTGAAGTGGTGGTGTCTCCCAGTGGCACGGTGAAAGACGCCAGAGTAGTAGGCGGGCACCCCGTGCTGGCCAGCGTGGCCCTGGACGCAGCGAGGAAGTGGCGCTTTGAAGCGGCGTCGGTCGAGACCACAGGCGTAATCGATTTCAAGTTCGAGCCGCGGTAGACCCGCCAATCCGCGGAGGAGAAATGGCATGACAATCGGCAAGAAGCTGTATGTGAGTTTTGGAATCATCCTGGCGACGGTGGTCTTTCTGTTCATCGTCAATTGGTATGCCGTGCACCGCGAGCACGATGCCAAAGCAGCAGCCGCGGCTTCGCTCGAGTTGGCGGACGCCACCAACGCGGTGCGCTTCCAGATGATGCAGAACCGGCTCTACCTGAGCAACTATCTGCTCAGCGGTGACACCCGCGAAGTCGATCGCATGAGCGAAGGCTTGCGCACTCTGAACGAAAAACTGGACCGGGGCAAGGACTTATCCAGTTCGGACCAGGAGAAGTCAGCGCTCGCCAAGGTGGAGCAACTGGAGCAATCCTGGGGTAAAGAATTCGCACAACCCTTGATCGAAAAGCGGAAAGACGTGGATTCAGGAAATGCCACAGTCGCTGAGTTACAGATCTATTACCTGCAGAAGGATGCATCCTCTTGGGTAAAGAACTCCACCGACGCGCTGGACGTCGCGGACATCGAGAACCGCAAACTGGTCGAAGCCCGGCGCAAATCCGATGAGACCGCCAGCACGCTGACCATTCTGGCGGCCATTGGGAGCACGCTGGGAGCGCTCATATTGGGCGTTGTGGTGGCGTATCGCACGGCCAAATCGATCACGGAACCACTCACGAACCTGATGAAGGTTGCCGGACAGATCGGCAATACCGGAGATCTGGAACACACCATCGACGTGAAGCGCGATGACGAAATCGGGGAACTGGCGCGGACGTTTGCCAAGATGGTTGTCTACCTGAAAGAAATGGCGTCGGTTTCAGAATCGATCGCAGGCGGCGATCTGACCGTTGAAGTAAAGCCGCGTTCGGTGCACGACACTCTGGGAAATGCCTTCGCCCGCATGGTGGAAGGACTGGCGGGGCTGGTCAAGAGCGTACGCGATGCTTCCTCGCAGGTGGCGAGCGCCTCGAATCAGGTGGCGGGCGCTTCCGACGATTCCGCGAAGATTGGTCTGCAAGCCTCCTCGGCCATCGACGAGGTCACCAGCACGATGCACGAGATGAGCGTGAACGTGCAGAACATGGTGAAGAGCACGCAGGTTCAGGCTTCGAGCGTGAGCGAGACTTCGGCGTCCATCGACCAGATGGTGGCCTCGATCCAGCGTGTGGCCGACACCGCCAAGGTGCTGCTCGATATCTCCAACCGCTCGAGGGAAGAGGTGCACAGCGGGATCACCACCATGGAGAAAGCTACCGACGGCTTGAACCGCATCAACACCACCATCAACTCGTCGGGCGAGATCATCGGAGCGCTGGGACAGCGGGCGGATGACATCGGGAAGATCATCGAGGTCATCGACGACCTGGCCGAGCAGACCAACCTGTTGGCGCTGAACGCGGCCATCGAAGCGGCCCGCGCCGGCGAGCATGGTCTGGGGTTTGCTGTGGTGGCCGACGAAGTGCGCAAGCTGGCGGAAAAATCGGCGCAGTCGACCAAAGAGATTTCCGAGCTCATCCAGAGTATCCAGAAGGAAGCCCGCAAGGCAGTGGAGAACATGGACCGCTCGACCAGCATCGTCAACGAAGGGCTGGAGCTGGGCGGAGAACTGAACGGAGCGCTGCACAAGATCTCGAACGTCGTCACTGAGGTCTACAAGTTCGCGCAGGAGATCGGGGCGGCCACCAACGAGCAGTCGCACGGGTCGTCGCAGATCGCGCGGGCGACCACGCGTCTCAACGAAATCACGCACGAAATTAATTCGGCGGTGGAAGAGCAGGCGTCGGGCGCACAGGCCGTAGTCAAGGCCATGGAGCGTATGCGGGAACTGGTGCAGCAGTCGACCTCGGGGTCAACCGAACTGGCGGCTTCGTCGGAGCAGATGTCGAAGATGTCGCGCGGCCTGCTGGAGTTCATGGATCGCTTCGCCTTGGAAGATTCTTCCGGCACGCGGAATTCGAGCCGCGAGGAGCATTCCTCGCGAGTCCGCCGCGCTGCCGCCGGGGGGAAGTTCTGAGGACATCATTCTTGAGGAAAGCATGAATCAAGAACTCCACATTGTGGGCTTCCAGGTGGGCCGCGAAACCTACGGCGTACCCATCAAATCCCTGCATGAAATCGTGCGGGTTCCGGAGATCACCGCCGTGCCGGATGCGCCCGACTATCTGGAGGGAGTCATCAACCTCCGGGGCAAGATCGTGTCGGTAATGGACCTGCGCAAACGTTTCGGAGAAAAACACGCGGCGCTGACCAAACGCAATCGCATCCTGGTGGTCGAGCATTCGGGAAGACTGGCCGGGCTGATCGTCGACTCGGCGTCGGAAGTGCTGAAAATTCCTGCGCAGGACGTTGAACCGGCGCCCACCGTATTTCAGGATGGCGGATTGAACTGTGTCACCGGGCTGGGAAAAGTAAAAGGCCGGCTGGTAGTGCTGCTCGACATGAGCAAATTACTTGCACCTGGCAGCCTGCAGGTCAAGGCCGGCGCGGCCGAAACCAAGACCGCGGCTAAGGCTGAGGCGAAGGCCGCCACGGCGCGGTAACCGCAGGATCCGGATCACGCAGTTGAGAGGCTGGGAAATCAGCGTCGGGCAAGAACGAGAAAAAGCATGGGCACAACTGGAGCAGCACCTGCTCCCATATTGACGGATGCGGAATTGAAGTTGCTGCAGGCGCTCGTCTATCAGGAGTGCGGCATGTATTTTGACGACCGCCGCACGCATTTCCTGCAGGATCGCCTGCTGCGGCGGTTGAGGGAGTGCCGGGCCGACTCCTTTTACGCCTATTACCGGCTGCTGATCAGCCAGGAGGGCAAAGAGGAACTGGCCAAGCTGCTGGAAAACCTGACGGTCAACGAGACCAGCTTCTTCCGGCATAAGGCGCAACTGGATCTTTTCCAGAAGTATGTGCTGGAAGACCTGTTCAAGCTGAAGCAGGCACGGCGCGAGTATTCGATACGGGTGTGGAGCGCCGGCTGTTCGACCGGACAGGAGGCCTACACGCTGGGAATGATGGTCACCGACGCACTCGCCTATTACTACCTGCGCAATCCGCTGCCGGTGGATCTGCCTCTGCCTAAGCCGCTGGTGCCGCCGCCGTGGCGAGTCGAAATCCTGGCCAGCGATATCAGCTACTCGGTGCTGCGGGCCGGGCAGGAAGGAACTTATAGCGACAACCAGATGGCTTCGGTGGACTACGGCTATCGCTTGCGCTATTTCGACAAAACCGGCGACCGCTATGCGGTGAAAAAGGCGCTGAAGGAAATGGTGCACTTCGACTTCCACAATCTGAAGACCGAGTACCTGCCGCAGCGCAACGACGTGATCTTCTGCCGCAATGTGATGATGTATTTCGATGTGGCCGAGCAGAAACGGCTGATCGAGAAGTTTTACCGCTGCTTGAATCCCCACGGCTATCTTTTTGTGGGCCACG
>WNFN01207697.1_pt1 | contig 22513 bp, 16 predicted proteins | sample 5400161 | NCBI WGS metagenome assembly WNFN01 (sample SAMN13153353, study PRJNA577476) | soil metagenome | isolation source: 80 cm saprolite on Douglas fir-dominated hillslope | place: USA:California | collected 2013-09-17 | reverse complement strand
GAAACAGCCGCAACACTTGTCTTAAAGTCTGTGTTGAGGAACCATCTACTTTGGAACAAAAAACCAGTGGAAACAATAAGGCATTCTACTGAATCGTCACTGCCCGTGACACATTGTTAAAGCCGCCTCTCGAATTTTGTGCCGTAACAGTAATCATGTTCTCCCCTGTGGGCAAAGGGTTGGTAAAGTGAAAAAACGTTCCATCCCCCTTGAGAACCGCTTCCTGGCCGTTGACCAGGACCCGGGCGCCAGGCTCGGTGCGGCCATGGACTTCAATCGAATGCCCGTGCTGCACAAACTCACCTACCTCCAGGGCGATGGTAATGTTGTTGTTGCCCTTGGGAGCCAGCGTAAATCTGCTTCTTGGGCTTTCCGCCGACTCTTTCCCGTTTTCCCCAACCGACTGTACTTCCCAGTAATATGCCCCTTCCGCCATGTCCTTCAGCACAATCTGGGACACAGTCACGGTTCTATCGAAGATCAGAGAATTTGCGTTGAAAAACTGGTTTCTGGAGACTCTAAGGTGGTAGGCGTGAACATTTTCCACCTCGCTCCAGTAGAAAGTTACTCCTTTGTCGGTAGGACCGAGGGAAACCTGCTGGTTATCGAACGGCCCAATCAAGAAGGGCGGGCCGATTTCCTTGCTCTTCACCATTTTTTCCGCTTCGGCGGTGAAGGTAACCTTCTCGTTGGGCCCCATCTTCACGTTCTCCAGGCCGCGGTTGACCTCACCGGAACCCTTCTTGACCAGGATCGCGTGCGCGTCGTTGCCGGGGTCGTTCATGACCTGGGCCGCGCTCTCCGAAGCGATGGTCATCGTGGCCCCGGCCACGTTCACCTGCGATTTCGATCCCTGGCTGATATTGGCCGTTGCCAGATCGACGGTGCCGGTGGTGACCTGCACCGCGACCTGGGTCTGTTGGGCCGCATTAAGGAAGTTCTCCTGAATCACAATCAGGGAACCCGGCTTCACGGTGTAATTCGTGCCGTCGGTGAAGACCACCCTGGCAATCCCTTCCGGGGAAGTCTGAATCACATCGTTTTTTTCCAGGGCCAGGCTATAGTTAGCTTGGACCCAAGTGCTGCTGCTGGCCTTTTTGACCCGGACTGTGCCGTCGATATTGGTGAAGTGGGCCTGCTGTGGTCCAGGTTCGGGGGTGGAGCTGCCGCTGCCAAGACCCAGCTTGGCCAGCACTTTTCCCAGGCTGAGTTGGCCGGACAAAACCACACGGTTGGCCGTATCGGGAAAGGCAAAAAACATCACCAGCGCAACCAGTGCAGCCACCAGGAGAATCGCCAGCAAAACACTGCGGTAGGTGATGGTGACGTAAGAAATCTGAAAGCCGGATTTTCGCTTTTGCGCCACTGGCTTGACTGAGGGGAGTTTCGCCGTTTCGTAGTACCAGAGTACCACAATCCTGCAAGGTCCTACCCCGCACCAAATCCGTCCTAAGGTGCTCCGACCATAGGTTAGCGGGCGTCTTTGTGAACCCAGGAACCGCGATCATCAGTGGGCTAAAGCAAACTTCTCACGGGAAGAAGTGCCCCTGTTGGTTCACCAGAAGTAACCAGAGACAGACAGGAGTGGCCCAGGGAGATGAAGCTGGGTTCACCATAAAAGCGGCCGAAGACGATGGGGTGGAGCAGTGTCTGCGCTGGCTACAACGCGCTCATATTCCCCAGGAATTCTGCGTTGGACCGCGTCTTCCCCAGTTTGTCGATGAGCAACTCCATGGCTTCCACCGGGGAGAGCGGGTTCAGCACCCGGCGCAGCACCCAGATACGGGTCAAATCCTCTTTGGGAATAATCAGTTCTTCCTTGCGCGTGCCGGAACGCTGAATGTCGATGGCGGGAAACACGCGCTTGTCCGACAGCTTACGGTCCAGAATGACTTCCATGTTGCCTGTGCCCTTGAACTCTTCAAAAATCACGTCGTCCATGCGCGAGCCGGTCTCGACCAGCGCAGTGGCCGCGATGGTGAGCGACCCACCTTCTTCAATGTTGCGGGCCGCGCCAAAGAAACGCTTGGGGCGCTGCAGGGCGTTGGAATCCACGCCGCCGGAGAGCACCTTGCCCGAAGGCGGCACAATGGTGTTGTAGGCGCGCGCCAAACGGGTGATGGAATCCAGCAGGATCACAACATCACGCTTATGCTCCACTAGGCGCTTGGCCTTCTCAATCACCATCTCCGCAACCTGCACGTGACGCGCTGCGGGCTCATCGAACGTGGAGGAGATGACTTCGCCCTTGACCGAGCGCTGCATGTCCGTGACTTCCTCGGGCCGCTCGTCAATCAGCAGAACAATCAGCACCACTTCCGGATGGTTGGTGGTGATGGAGTTGGCAATGTTCTGCAAGATCATGGTCTTGCCGGCGCGGGGCGGAGAAACGATCAGCCCGCGTTGTCCCTTCCCGATCGGCGTGAGCAGGTCCATCACGCGGGCGGTGAAGTTGTCGCGCGCCGTCTCCAGTTTGAGCCGCTCCTGGGGATACAGCGGCGTCAGGTTGTCAAACAGGATCTTGTTACGTGCCTCGTCCGGCGACTCGAAGTTGACCGCCTCAATCTTGACCAGCGCGAAGTATTTTTCACCTTCATGCGGCGGGCGCACCTGGCCGCTGATGGTGTCGCCGGTCTTCAGGTCGAATTTGCGGATCTGCGAAGGTGAAACGTAGATGTCGTCCGGACCGGGCAGATAGTTGTAATCCGGAGACCGGAGAAATCCGTAGCCATCGGGCAGGATTTCCAGCACACCTTCCGCGAAAATGTGCCCTTCTTTTTCACTCTGGGCCTGCAGGATTTTGAAGATGAGATCCTGCTTGCGCATGCCGCTGGCGCCGGGGAGGTCCAGGGTGCGCGCGATCTTGATAAGCTCGGTGATGCTTTTTTCTTTTAGCTCCGCAATTGTCATATTCACCTACGGGATTTTTTGGGATTGATCTGGGAGGATAACGCCGGTGATTCAGAAGGCGGGAATTTTTGGCCTCAGGAAAACCCGAGGACCCGCCAGGCATCCGGCCCGGCGGGTTTTTCAGGACAAGTCTATTATGCAGCGCGACGCTGGGGTTCGGCAACCTCGTCTGTTGCTAAAGTGATTACCTCTTCCGCCTGCTCCGCCTGGCCCACGCGCTCCAGCACCTCGTTCATGGTGTCCTGGACGCGGGTGGTCGGCTTATGAAATTTCCGCGTTGCTTTGGACACAAGCTGGCACAAAAGATAACGGTTGCGCACGGTATTAAGCGCGTCATAGATGATGTCAGAACGCATTGTTTGCCTCCTTTATTAGTTCGTATCAATTCGTAAAACATTAGTTCATTTGCTGCTTGGAAATTGTAAACAATTGCTAATCAATTCAAATCTTTACAACAACTTGGCCCGGACAGAAAGAACCGCCTGCTTTGAGAGCACGCGACGCTAATTTCAGTGGGGACTACCAGAAACCCTGTGCGCCTATTAGACGCGAGCCGACAGCGCTGAGTTGCTCAAAATCTTTGCTTAATTTTTGAAGCGGCCTTATAACCGGGAATTAACCCCTGCGGCAACTGTGGATGGTATAAATTAACGGGAATTTGCCCTGTCGTCAAGAGGTTTTTGCGTGCCTTCCAGTGTCGCTAAGTCCTTTTTTTTCTTCATCTAATTCCCTTTCAGGAACATCAATATGGAGCTAAGCGGCCTTTTATCCCACTTCTGCGAGGTTTTATGAGTGATCCGCGCTACCCTATCGGTCGTTTCACCCCTGACCAGAACCCTACCCCTGAAATTCGGGCCCGCCACATTGGCGAGATCGCCGCACAGCCCGCGCGCATGCGGCAAGCCACGAGCGGACTCACTCCGCAGCAGTTGAATACGCCTTACCGCGAAGGCGGCTGGACCCTGCGGCAGGTAATTCACCACGTGCCGGACAGTCACCTGAACGCTTACATCCGCTGTAAGCTGGCCTTGACCGAAGATATCCCAACCATCAAGCCTTACGATGAGCAGGCTTGGGCCCTGCTGAAAGATTCTGAGCTGACGCCGATCGAAGTCTCGCTTTCGCTTTTCGATGCGGTCCACGCGCGCTGGGTCACGCTGTTGCGGTCCCTCAAGCCGGAAGACTTCCAGCGTCAATTCAATCATCCGGAGTCGGGGACGCGGACCGTGGACTGGCTGGTGGCCCTCTACGATTGGCACGGAAACCACCATGTGGCGCACATCACATCGTTGCGAGAACAGATGAAGTGGTAACCCGTCGTGGCCTTCTCACCAGTTCACCTTTGCAATTCGGACAGATGTTTCTCATTGCTACGGCGCAATTTTCGCAGAAAGTGCACTCGTATGTGCAGATGAATGCGATGCCATCCGCCGGCACCGGCTGGTGGCATTTCTCGCATTCGTTTTTCATTAGCAGCGCCATGAACCTCTTTGCTTGGTCAGCGAATGTGAATGTTGACCAGATACGGGCTGCCGAACTCGGTCATGTCTCCAGCTTTCTTTCCTGCCACCGGCAGCAGTCTGGCGGAGAGCGGTTTGCGCCACTTCACGGCCAGGCTGGCCATGTCGGCAATGATGTTCTCCAGTTCGCGCTGGGAAATGTCTCCGGGCAGCGGGACCGCGTCCAGACCTGTGCTGCACACCTGAGGAGTACGACATCAGCGCATCCCGGCTGATCGCGCCCGTCTCCCAGCGCTGGGCCAGAACCGAGTCTTCCAGCACGGGAAGCATCAGCCCGCTGTACCCGGTTTGCTGCACGGGGACGCGGCGCACGGCTGAGGTAATGACATAAGCAGCGGTGAGGCTGCCCGGAGAGCCAACGGGTTTCCCGAGCAGGCCCTCCATTGCCGCGCCGATGGAGATATCTTTCAGCGGCACCGGCGTCAGATCAATCCCCTGATACTTCCAGCCGGATTGCTTCTCTACGCGATGAGCGATCTCTTCCACTCTCTTTGCCTGCGCGCCCAACGCGGCAGTCAAGCGCTCGCCGGCAGCGGACCAATCTCCTTGGGCAGCCGCAAACGCTTCGCCGACGACTCCCGCGGATTCCAAGCCGACGGCGAATCCATGTCCTGGCCCGCGCGTGGAAGAAACCGGAAAGAACGGAGCATTCTCCGGAGGAAATGCGCCTGCAGCAAAGTGGAAGTTGCCTTCGCTGTGGATGGTGTGGTTTTCCAAATACTTGATCACACCAGCCGCGGCCCGAATTCCGTTCCAGTGGATTCCCGACTCGTCCGCTACCACCACAAAGCCGTTGATGTTCTGCGTGGCGGCAATAACCTGCGCCAGCAAATCGGCCTGGCCGGGATCGTCAGTATCCTTGCTCATGGCCGGACCAATGTCCGGCGTGAACCCTTCCTGCTCTGCCAGCTTGTCGTATTCGCGAAAGAATGCAAGCGCCTGCTCCGCCGGCAGACCCTTGATGTATTCCGGAAACGGCTGGCTCGTGATGCGGATGGTCTCGACTTCGTAGCCGGCTTTGGTGAACTCAGCCTTGGCCGCGCGCAGCATCTTCAGGGCTTCTTCCACCTGCGAACGATACGATTGCCGGTCCAGCCGCACAAACGCCGTGATGGTCCGGACCTTGGGCTGAGAAGCGGCGCTAGCCGGCTGCGGATTCTGCGCAGTGGCTGTACTGAACATTAAAAAAGCGGAAAGCAAAACAGTGGCGATTCGGTTTGGCATGGTGCGGTTTCTCCGCAGGCATTGTATACAACCGGTCCGGCAATCCAGCGCGGACCGCCGGCAAGCATGAGCGCAATGATTCGTTGAGTGGAAACTTCAGGCGAATTTACTGTGGCAAATTTACTGAATTGTGGCCGCGGCGTCACAGCTCTTCGCGATGATGGTGCGAACATCGTATGGCATTTCCACGAACTCGAGCCCGTAGCGAAACCCATCGCAGTTCCTGACCACGGCTTTCACCTTCACCTCGGTGGGCGCGTTGGGAAAACTCACTTCGAGAAGAACGGTAGCGCCTACAGGAATAGAACATGGGATATAGGCATCCATCCCACCGCGGCTCAAGGTGTTGCCTCGGCCAAAAGCCGAGCTGCTGTTTCCGCCGTCCGCGACAGAAATCTTCAGGCGGACGTCGATCCTGTGGCGAGGCCAGCGTCGTAAACGTTCAACGGAATCAGGTTGGGTCATGGGGGTTCGAAACACTTCTTGCCTTTCTCGTTTTTCTTTCTCTGAATGTTCACGTTCTCCAAACAACGAACAATAGTACCGGAGGCATTGTACTTCTGAAACAAGCCGCATTTTTATCGTCTCAACGCGAACTCGCCGCTTCCAACCTTCTTTCCATCTGGTCAATCACGGCTTTCCACATGTCAATCTCAAGCTGGAACTGGTGTTTCAGTGGCGACGCTGTGGTATCCACAAATGCCAGATTGGTTTCCGCGCGGCAGCAGCGATCGAGGGCTGGGTATTGTTCGCGCGCGGGGCGGGTTGCCCGGCAGCACAACTTGCGGTAAAGCAACAAGCGCAAAAAATGAAGATGGCAAATCGCATGAAGACCTCCTTTGCCTGCGGACTTCATCTTAGAATATCGGCGGAATAGGGGAGCAACTGAAGCCTGCGCGCTGCGCTGTTGCGGCCTTCCTATATCACTGCTTGGCCACCACCAGCGGACGCGAAAAATGTAGCCAGGTCCTCCAGCGGCCGTATTCCCGGCTGTGGGAGACCGCGGTGACCACGGCCTTCTCCACGCAATTTTTGCTGAAGATCACACTCACGGCTGCGCCGAGTTCCACCATGGGCCCAATCAACATGGAGGCGTGGCGCTCGCCGACGGGAAGAATCAAGTCGCGCTCCTGGAATGGCACGCCATTGGAAGCCACGCCTCTCAGGATGGCAATGGTGCCGCCTTCCGGAATGTCCAGCGGTACTGGCACGGACGAAGTTTCAGGTTCTTTTTTCTGCGCGCCTCGGGGCTGAGTTGCCCGCGTAACTTCATGGGCGCTGAACACAGTCACTGCCGGAACTCCCAGCTCCCAGTCTTCAGGCGGAAAGTAGATGCCCCAGAAATTCTCCGGCCGGCTCAGCTCAATGCCGTATTCCTTTTCCAGGAAGTCGGCCCAGACCACCTGGCCCACACGCCATTTGTAAGGGGCCAGCATAGCCACGCGCACTTCCATGCGCGGCTCCAGAGGCACATTGGACCGGATTCTGGCGCCGTGGCGGTTCACCAGGATGGTCTCCGCAGCCCCGCTTACATGCGAGCCATCGCTCTTCTGGCCGGAAACCGCCAGAGCCAGAGAAACCAGGACGCGCGAACTTCTACGGCCTCGCTCAACATTGAGTTGCGTCATAGACATTACGAAGCAGCTGTTAGGCTTAAGGAGACTATAGAACCACAGGCCAGATAGACGTATGTTACTGCAAGTGATGTCCTACGGTAACCTTGTAACTCATTGGGAACACCGCTGCCAGCAAACCCCGAGTGACTTTCCGCAAAAAATGAGGCAACCACATCCTCGATCCAGATAATCCAAATCTTAGTGGGCAGGGATGGCCGCCCTTCATCCACGCTCTATTAACAGAGTATTAAGGAGAGGCTGGCCAACGCACGGGATCGCGCATCATTGTTGCAACTGGGTTAGGAAAATTGGGTTTGAAGGGTGTAGGCTGTTGTTCGCACCTAAAAATGTTTTGGCAGAAGCCGGGATTCTGGCCATCCCGAGAGATAATCACGCAGATATTGCACTGGGGTTTTGAAACCAGATGGAACAGCCAGCGCTGGAAAAGCGCTGGACCAGAGGAGAAAAAAGATATGCGTTATTCAATTACGCTCGGGGTCCTTGCTGTAGCCATGGTTCTTTCGTTGCCGGGCCGGGCCAACGCTGCGGTGATGGATGGCCCTCCAGGAACGTATCGGGAAACCTGCAGGGACATAAGGATGCAGGGCGACATGCTGCGCGCCCGATGCCAGAACACTGAGAGTCGATGGAGGGACACCTCACTCGACGACGTGTACCGGTGCGTCGGAGACATCTCCAATATTGACGGCCGGCTGACATGCAATAGAAGCCTCTCGCGGCCGGGCGGGGATTATACCGCGACTTGCCGAGACATTCGCATGCGCTTCAACTCGCTCTATGCACGCTGCCAATCCCGCGACGGCTATTGGGTTGAAACCATACTCGAGGGCTTCAGCCACTGCACCGGACCAGTGGAAAACGTTGACGGACAGCTCCGTTGCTCCACGGCCAGGGATTGGGACCGCGACCGCAGAGGCTACGGCCCCCGTGGCACTTACACAGAGACCTGCAGGGACATCCGGGTGAGCGGCGACAGGCTCTTCGCCCGGTGCGAAACCTTTGAAGGGCGCTGGGTTGGCACGGAACTCGTAGACTACGACCGCTGCGTCGGAGGGATTGTGAACGATGACGGACGCCTGGAGTGCACCAGGCCAGGTGGGCGTGTGGTGCCGCGCGGCAATTACACGGAGAGTTGCACGCGGATCTATGTGCGCGGCGACACGCTCCGTGCCCTGTGCCAGACCGAAAATGGACGCTGGGTTTGGAGCCAACTCAATGAATGGGACGACTGCCGCGGCGGTATCTGGAATGAGAACGGACAACTCCGCTGCCGCCGGTAGAAAGAAGATAGAGACTGATTCCACCTGTGAATGATTGGACCTTGTGTTTTAGAGGGCAACTCTAAACACAAGGTCTTTTTTCTAGCAGGCTTTCGATCCGCGATCATCAGCGGTAAGGCTTCCTGAACTCATGTCCAATAAGTCCTATCCAGCGTCCGGTACTGGATGGCCTCGGCGATATGCTTGCCCTCGAGCTGGGGATTGGCTTCAAGATCAGCAATGGTCCGCGCGACCTTCAGAATGCGGTCGTGGGCGCGGGCGCTGAGACCCTGCTGTTGCATGGCCCGTTCCAGCATGCGTTCGCTGTCGGTGCCCAGTTCGCAGTACGTACGGATCTGGCGGGAGCCCATCTGGGCGTTGGAGTAAACGCGCTCGCCGGCGGCGGCAAAGCGGTTGAGCTGGATTTCGCGGGCACGCATCACGCGCTCGCGGATCTGGGCGGAGCTATCCGATTTGCTGTCACTCCCGCGCAGCTCTTTGTAGTTCACCGCGGGAACGTCGATATGAATGTCAATGCGGTCCATCAGCGGCCCGGAAATTTTTGAGACATAACGCTGGATCATGGGCGCGGTGCACTGGCACTGGCGCTGGCCTGATCCCCAATATCCGCAGGGACAGGGGTTCATGGCCGCAGCCAGCATGAAGCGCGCGGGGAAGGTGAGCGACATGGCGGCACGGGCAATGCACACGTTGCCTTCTTCCAATGGCTGGCGCATGACTTCAAGAACGTTGCGCGGAAACTCCGGCAGCTCGTCCAGAAAGAGCACGCCGTTGTGCGCGAGCGAGACTTCGCCGGGACGCGGAATCATCCCGCCGCCGATCAGGCCGGCATCAGAAATCGTATGGTGAGGCGAGCGGAAAGGGCGCGCTCCCACCAGCCCGGTAGTGGCATCAAGCACGCCAGCCACGCTGTGGATCTTGGTAGTCTCCAGCGCTTCTTCAAAGGTGAGCGGCGGCAGGATGCCGGAGAGGCGCTTGGCCAGCATAGTCTTGCCCGAGCCAGGAGGGCCGATCATGAGAATGTTGTGGCCGCCGGCGGAGGCAATCTCCAGCGCGCGCTTGGCGGTGAACTGTCCGCGGACTTCCTTGAAGTCGGCAGCGCCGTTCTGTTCGCCCGTGAGCATCTGCGCAGTGTCCACCTTCAGCGGAGAAACTCCATTGCCGTTGTTCAGCAGATTCACAACGTCGATCAGGGACTTGACTGGGTAGACGTTCACACCGCTGACCACCGCGGCTTCTCGCGCGTTCACTTCAGGAATGATCAGGTTGGGGATTTTTTTGGCCCGCACGGCAATGGCAATCGGCAACGCGCCGCGAACACCGCGCACGCCGCCATCGAGGGAGAGCTCACCCACCATCACATACTCAGGCAGCTCTTTCTTCATCAGCCCGCCGTAGGCGCCCAGGATTCCCATGGCCATGGGCAGATCAAAACCCGATCCTTCTTTCTTGATGTCGGCCGGGGCCAGGTTGATGGTGATCTGCGTCTGCGGAACTTCATAGCCGCAGTTGCGCAGCGCGGCACGGACACGCTGGCGGCTTTCGCGGACCGCGGCGTCTGGCAGGCCGACGGTCTGAAAGTTTTCCTCGGCTGAGCGGACTGCGCTAACGTCCACCTCAACTTCAATAATGTTGGCGTCGATGCCGTAGACTGCGGCGCTCTGGGTCTTAAAGAGCATGATTGCTGGGTCGCTCCCGACTGGGCAAATTCTACAGGAGTTGATTCCTGAAATGCAGGTTTCAGTTGAATCTCGCTGACAATGAAAGTAGTATCAGCTCACTCTCCTTACAGTAGCCAGGTGTTTATGAACCGGCGGCGCGAACTTCGGCATGAAATCGATCTCAGCGTGAAAGTGTGGGGCATGGACCGCTACGGCAAGCCCTTTTTGCAGCATGCGCGCACCCTCGACGCCAGCCCCATGGGCGCCCGGTTGAACGGCATTCACTGCGTGGGTGAGGGAGAGATCATCGCCATCCAGCATGGCAACCAGAAGTCGCGCTGCCAAGTGATCTGGGTTGGCCGTAACCATACACCGAAAGCAGGGCAAATCGGGATCCATTGCCTTGAACCAGGAAAGCCTTTCTTGGATGCCGAGAAGAAGAAGTCCGAAGCTGCGGCGCTGTCGCACCGCTTCCCGGCGTTCCAAAGTGGAATGGAACACCTCAAGCTGCCGCGCCCCGTGAGGAGGTTTATGCCAGAGATGCCAGCCAGCAGGAGAAAATCCATGCGTTACCATTGCACCGGCGGAGTTGAGCTTCGTCGCAATGAAGGCGCGCCGCCGGTCTTTGCGAACTTGACCGACATCAGCATTGAAGGATGCTACGTGGAAGCCGTATCCACGCTTCCCACGGGAAATGAGGTCTTGTTTCTGTTGCGCGTTCGCAACGTGCAGATTCGCGGCCGTGCCAGCGTGAAAATCTCAAACCATGCCGTGGGAATGGGTTTGGAGTTCCTGCACCTAGCGGCAGAAGACCAGCAGAAGCTTGAGTTCCTGGTGGGCACCCTGGCAGGAACGCAGGACATGCAGCCGGAAGAACAGCGCACGTTTGTGCCCGAGGACCCACCGGCCAGAATCACACCGCCGCTCACCACTCGGCCCACCTATGTAGCGTCCATGAATCCGCCGCCCCAGGCCACCGCGCAACAAACCAACAGCGCGCTGTCGCAGAAGATCATGCGCACCATCGGTGAACTGAATGAGCTGGAACAGAATCTGGTGAAAGACAGAATCGATCCCCGGCTGATCGCGCAGCTCCATGATGCGGTGACGCACCTCCGCCAGACCGCCTGGACGGTGCAGCAGTGGGTTGATCTGAGCTCTGGCGGCGGAGACCCGTTTGAGGTCCTGCCGCAACTGGAAGCCGAGCGCATGCACATGCTCGGCAAGCTGGCCCACAACGTAACTGCTGACATTGACGCTTCCGGCATTAACCGTTACACCCTGGGCATATCCGACTTGAATGAGACGGTCGAGCAGCTCTATCGCCGCTTAAGGAAGATGCTGGTCGATGATGCTCCGGAAGTGTGATCAAGTAGCAATTGGCAAAATAGCAGTTAGCAACTAGCAAATCTGATTCTGACCTCGTCGAGTCCGCGGGTATCCTGAGCTCATGGGAAAGAAAACCTCTAATTGCTAACTGCTATTTTTGCCAATTGCTATTTGCTTCTCTCCACCGCCATGGCCACGGAGTTTCCCCCGCCCAGGCACAAAGCAGCAATCCCGCGCTTGCCGTTGCGCCGCATCAATTCGTAAATCAACGTAACCAGCACGCGCGTGCCGCTGGCGCCAATGGGGTGTCCCAGGGCCACAGCGCCGCCATTCACGTTCACCCGCGCGGGATCAATTCCGAGTTCCTTGATCACGGCGACGGACTGGACGGAAAAGGCTTCGTTGATTTCGTAGAGGTCCACTTCATCGGGCTTCCATCCCGTCTTCGCCCAGATTTTTCTGATGCCGTCCACCGGCGCCATCATCACCCACTCCGGAGCGGTGCCGCTGGTGGCCTGGGCCACAATGCGGACCATGGGCTCGGCGCCCAGTTCTTTGGCCCGTTCCTCGGTGGTTACCAACACCGCAGCCGAGCCGTCATTCATGGTGGAAGCATTTCCGGCGGTGACGGTCCCATCTTTCTTGAACACCGGCTTCAGATTGCCAAGGGTGGCGGCGGAAGTGTCCTCACGTGGTCCTTCGTCTTTTTCAAACAGCGTGGGAGCGTCGCCTTTCTTCTTCGCCGGAAGTTCCACCGGAACAATCTGGCTCTTGAAGCGGCATTCCTTCCACGCTTGCACGGCCTTGCGGTGCGAGCTCACCGCGTACTCGTCCTGCTGTTCGCGGGTGACGCCGTATTTTTGCGCCACGTTCTCGCCCGTCATGCCCATGTGGTAGTTGTTGTAAACGTCCCACAGGCCGTCGTTGACCACGGAATCAATGATCTGCGAATTGCCCAGCCGGTAACCTTTGCGCGCCTGCGGCAGCAGATAGGGAGCGTTGGTCATGGACTCCATGCCGCCGGCCACCACGATCTCCGCGTTGCCGGTCTGGATGGCCTGCGCCGCCAGGGCCACGGCCTTCAATCCCGACCCACAGACTTTATTGATGGTCATGGCGCCGACCGTGGGCGGAAGCCCGCCATTCAATGCCGCCTGGCGCGCCGGATTCTGTCCCAGCCCTGCCGCCAGCACCAGGCCCATAATGCACTCGTCCACTTGGCTGGGATCAACCTTGGCGCGCTTCACCGCCTCGCGCACTGCGACCGCGCCGAGCTGCGGCGCGGAGAAACCCTCGAGCGCTCCTTGGAACTTGGCGATGGGCGTGCGCACGCCGCTGATGATGACCACGTCCTTCATAACATCTCCTTGTTCGATTTCAAACCTTTCATTATAAGATGAGGAACAGCGCAAAAGCGCCTATAACTTTTTATGCGGAATGACTCGCAACCCGTACTCGGATTCGACCCACTTACTGGACAACCTCTGCCCCCGGCACCGCCCGCCTCGGAAGGAAAAAAGCTCATCGCGCCCGTCTGGCACACGGTGCTGATCGTGGCTATCATTCTGGTCAACTCATACGCCGCCTCCTCCCAGCTCAGTGCCAACGTCCAGCACCGCGGGCGGATCGTCCTGTACTTGTCGACGATCGTCACCCAGTTCCTTCTGCTCCTGCTGGTCTGGTTCGGCCTTTGGCTCAAGAAAACAAAACTGCGCGAGCTGATCGGAGGGCGCTGGAACTCGGTGGAAGCCTTCCTGCTCGATGTCGCCATCGCCGCCGGGTTCTGGGTTGTATCGGCGTTAATTCTGGTTGGCGTAAAACTCGCGCTGGGGCTGGCCAGTCTCAACGTCAGCCACTCCGCGGAGCAGGTCAAGCAAGCGATCGGCTCCATCACTCCGCGAACCGTGGCGGAGCTGGCGGTGTTCGTGTTGCTCGCGGTGTGTGCCGGAATTGTCGAGGAAATCATATTCCGCGGTTATCTGCAGCGGCAGATCGGCGCCATCACCGGCAACGTTTACGTTGGCCTCGCCATCTCGGCAATCATTTTCGGCGCCGGTCATGGTTACCAAGGTACCCGCTTCATGATCTTGATCGCGATCTACGGCGCGTTGTTCGGTACGCTCGTTCTGTTGCGCAAGAGTTTGCGGCCGGGCATGATGGCGCACGCATGGCAGGACGCGTTTTCCGGCGTCGCCGTTTACCTCTTGACGAAAGCAGGAAAGATGTGAGAGGCGGACGAGCGCGCGCTGAGTCTCTGGCCGACGCCGCCACCAAGATGGTCATCAATTTTTTTCTTGACTTCGATTTTCAATAACTCTATACATTCATCAATATGCGGTTTTTACTTTAGGGCCGCATCATCCATGAAAAATGGAAAGGGAGAATAGAAAACATGGCAACAAAGAAAAAGGGTGGTAAGAAGAAAAAGGGCGGCAAGAAAAAGTAGTAGCCCTTCAGCCACAAAACACGGGGGACGCGAAAGCGTCCCCTTTTTATTTGTCGCTTCGCTCCAAACCGCTCAACAGTTTCTTTCCAGCAACGATTTCTCTGCGCCTGCTGCCGGCGGCTCGCCACGCGAGCCGGGCTCGCCGCTCAATCTCATAAATCACATCAGGTGGTGAGCACCTGCGCTTAACGACGCACCAGCGCTGGAGGCGCGGCCAGAAGTTAGCCCAGGGCGTCAGCCCTGGGTAGACACCAAAAACAAAAAAGCCCTGAAGGGGCGACACTAATTAAAGAGCCTCGTCTCGAATAACTTATCCTTTGTCTACTTGGCTTGCTGCCTCTAGAATCGTCTCAGGCAATCACGATGAATGCGGTTTCTCTTTATTTTGCAGCGCTGAGCGCAGCGATCGGCTTTCTTGTCGCGTGGCTGATCTTCCGCTCGAAGGCAGCGGTTCTTGATTCTCGTCTATCAGGGGTTCAACAAGAGCTAATGAATGCACGCGGCGATGCTGCTAAGTTCAGAGACCTCAATTCTGAACTCAACCGCGCCATAGCGACGCTTGAAACGGCAATCACTCACGAACACAAGGCCAACGAGGAAAAGCTAGACCTTTTAAATAGCGCGACTGAAAAGCTTCGCGAAGCCTTTCGAGCTCTCGCCTCAGAAGCACTCAATAGCAACAACCAGGCTTTTCTCGAACTGGCGAAAACAAGCCTGGAGAGGTTTCAGAGCGAGGCCAAAGGCGACTTGGAACTCAGACAGAAGGCAGTCGAGACTCTCGTCGCCCCAATCGGGGAGTCTCTCAAGAAGGTCGATGAGCAAATCCAGCAGATCGAGAATGAGCGGAACCAGGCTTATGGCGATCTCAAGGCCCAAGTCCGATCCTTAATTACCACACAGGATAAGTTACACGCAGAAACCGGCAATCTTGTAAAAGCTTTGCGAACTCCCCACGTCAGAGGGCGCTGGGGTGAAATACAGCTCAAGAGAGTAGTTGAGATCGCAGGCATGCTGCCGTACTGTGATTTCGTTGAGCAGGAAACAGTCACCACAAGCACCGGACGTTTGCGCCCCGACCTAGTTGTGAAGTTGCCGGGCGCTAAGACCATAGTTGTTGATGCCAAAACACCACTCTCCGCATACCTGGAGGCAATCGAGAGCACGGACGATGAAATCCGACGGGAAAAACTTGCAGACCATGCAGGCCAAGTTCGTACCCACATGAATCAACTCAGTTCCAAAGCCTACTGGGAACAATTCGAATCAAACCCGGAATTTGTAGTGATGTTTTTGCCGGGTGAAACCTTCTTTAGCGCAGCCCTCGAACAGGATCCCGCGCTCATTGAATATGGAGTCGGACAGGGAGTAATTCCAGCGTCACCTACCACCCTCATTGCACTACTCAAAGCAGTTGCTTACGGCTGGAATCAAGAAAAACTTGCGCGCAATGCGCAAGAGATCAGCGCCCTCGGCAAAGAACTGCATGAACGTCTTCGCAACATGAGTACGCATGTAGAGGCGTTAGGAAAGGGACTAGACCGTGCTGTGGAGTCTTATAACAAAGCTGTCGGATCGCTCGAAAGCCGCGTCATGGTTTCTGCGCGGAGGTTTGTCGAATTAGGAGCTCCTGTCATCGAGGAAATCCCCTTGCTAGACCAGATCGAAACGACTACAAGAAACTTGACACTGGAGTTTGGCGAACCCAATGGTGAAGACGTGGCTCCGAGCTTGGAACCAGAAGAGCAACCGAACCGAAACCCAAAAGCAACACTTGGATCAACCTAACTCAGCACCGCCGAAAGACCAACCACGATTGCGATAAGAGTCATCCGTTCACCCCGGCCACTTTCCTTTCACTCTCCGCGGCCAGCGCCCTCGCCGGAACAAACACGCGTTGCTCGGTGGCCGGACACAGCCGCCGGTAGTCGCACCACTGGCAATGCTGGCCCGGCTTCGGCGCAAAATTACCAGCCGCGATTCCCTGCGCTGCATCCTCAATTCTCTGGCGCGCCTTCTCCAGTTGTGACGCGGTGCGTGCGGTCGGCACCAGTTCGTTGCCCTGAAGATTCAGAAACGCCAATTCCTGGGGCACAAAGCCCAGGGCCTTTGCGCCCATGGCGTAAATAGAAAGTTGCAAGCTATCTTCGGCGAAGCGTTTCGTCTTGGCGGCGCCGGTCTTGTAGTCGATGACCCGCACGGTGTTTCCGTCTATGCGGTCCAGGCGGTCGATGCGGCCCACAACCTTCTGTGCGCCCAGGCTGAAGCTGAAGGAGGCCTCGGCGGCCACAACGTCCACCGAACTTCGCGGCCAGCAATCGAGCAACGCCCGCAACTGCTCCGCGCCCTGCTTTTCGTAGAGCTCGCGCTGCAGCGGATCATCGATCACGGCCTTGGCAAATTCATTCTTGAACGCGCGTATCACGTCTTCCGCGCTGGGCCGGGGCGCGTTCGGCGCGGGATCATAGTACTGCCGCAACACCGTGTGGATGGCGCTGCCATACTGCATGGCCGCGGCAGCTTCGCCGGGAATTTTCCAATCTTTTTCCAGTTTGAATTTCAACGGACAGGTGGAGTAACTTTCCACCGCATGAGCGCTCAGCAACAACTCTTCCGCCTTGAAGGCCGGCGGCAAAAGCATCCACTCGCCGGCGGGAGAAATCTCCGCTGAGGCCTCCGGCACAACTTTCGGCCGCAGGCCGGCACGTCCATGAAGCGACTGTGTGAGACCCGTGTCCTGCAAGAGAGGACGAAGGAACCCAGGCGGCGTGCGGTCCTGCCCGCGTCCGGGACGGGAGTGGATGGCCAGCCGGTCGCGGGCTCGCGTGATGGCCACATAGAACAACCTGCGTTCTTCTTGCTCGTGAACTTCTTTGCCTTCGCCCACGGGCACGGAGCTGCGCAGCGCCTGCGGAAATTCAAACAGCGGCTCGCGGTAGTGCGCCGGAAACCCGGGTACAACGGCGCGCAAAATCCAGACGTGAGAAAACTCCAGCCCCTTGGCGGCATGGACCGTCATTAGCCGCACCGCATCGGGATTCTCCTCCTCCGACTGAACAAGTTCGTCTTCTGAGAGCAGCGGGACTGAGCCTCCGCCTTGCCGGAAAATCTCCAGGTAGTCTAGAAACGCCGCCAGCGACTTTGCGGGGATAAACGGCTTGCGTTCCCACTCGGCGGCAAAACGCTGTAAGGCTTTGACCGCGGGATCACCTTCCGGAAAAGCAAACTGGCGGACCAGATATGTAAAAGCTCCGGCCGCCCCAAGTTTTTGTTGCGCCACAAATTCGCGCGCCACGTGGACCGCGGCCAGTACGCGCTTACCGGATTCCATGGTCTGGAGCACGCTCTTGAAAGTTTTTCCTCGGGCGGCGCCAGCCAGCTTGTCCCGCAGCTCTTCGGGGGGAACGCCGAACTGGGGCAGAGCGCAGATCCGGAACAGGCTATCGGCATCGCTCTCGCTGCTGATGGCGCGAGCCAGCGCCAGCAGATCGCGGGCCAGCGGGGTCTCCAGCACATTCATTCCTCGCACCAGAAACGGAATATCTCTGGCGGCCAGCGCCTCAATGATTTTTTCGCGGTGGGCGTGCGAGCGGTAAAGCACCGCCAGCGATACTGGTTCTTTCTGGCGTGGAATTTCCCGTAGCCGCAGGATCTCTTCGGCAATATCCTCGGCTTCCTGGTCTTCAGGACCGATCACGGCTTCGACCGGCTCGTCGAAGACGAAACGTCCCATCTCCAAATCGCGCCGGTCGCGGCCCGACTGGAGCGGGGCGCGCTCAAAATCCACGTTGGCGCCCACCGACCGCACATGCGGATTCTGATCGATGGCGGCATAGGCCACGCGCAGAATGTTGCCGCGCGAACGCTGGTTCTCATCGAGGACCACTGCCTTGGTCTGCGGGAACCGGCGCTGGAATTCCTCGAAGGCAGCGCTGGAGGCGCCGCGGAAACGGTAGATGGCCTGGTCGGGATCGCCGACGGCAAAAATGTTTTGTTCCGCTCCACCCAGCAGTTCTGCAAGCGTAATGTTGCTGGAGTTGCAGTCCTGAAATTCGTCGATCAGAATGAAACGCGCGCGGCGGCGCTCTTGCTCCAAAAGCTCAGCATCGGATTGCAGCAGCCCGACCGCCCGGCTGATCATCATGCCGAAGGCGCCCAGGTTCTCCTGCTCCAGCAAGCGCATGACGTTCGTGTACACGCGGGCGATTTCCTGCCAGCGCGCCAGCACCTCCGCCGGGCCCAGTTGCTCGATCTCCTTGGATTTACAGTTGTCAAACAAATTGCGCAGGTCATCAAGAAACTGTCCTACATCGGAAGGCTTGATAAAACGCTCCAGGCCGAGCTGCGCGATTCGCTGGCGCAGAAAAACATAGACGTCTTCCGGTATCAGAACAAAAAAATCCCGGCGGCTGCGTTTCAGTATCCCAAAGCAGTAGGCGTGGAAAGTGCCGGCCCAGATTGGCGCCCGGCGGCCCAGCCGGCGCTCCACGCGGCTCTTGAGCTCGGCTGCAGCGTTCTCAGTAAAAGTGACGGCCAGAATCTCTTCCGGACGGGCATGCCCGTGCTCGATCAGCCAGGCAATGCGCTCCACCAGCACCGTGGTCTTGCCGGTCCCGGCGCCGGCCAGCACCAGCATGGGACCCAAGGCATGCTCGATGGCAGTTTGCTGCTTCGCGTTGGGAATGAATTTTTCGGCCACAAGTTGCTCTATGGCATTATGCGAAAATAAGGCGAAGGTAGCAATGGGGAAATTGTTTTTCTTTTTATCCCGAGCGAAGCGAGGGAACCCTATAGCCATATCCACCGACTGAGCAGACTTGCGCTTCGTCCAACCTTGGACCTATGCAGGTCGCAACGGCCAAGCGATATCAGTTTATCTGCGTGGATCAAATGCAATTAAACTGATAGGGATCCCTCGTTTCGCTCGGGACGTTCGAAAGAAGCGTTGAACGTTAGTTCATCTCCGCCATCGCCACTGCCACCGCTGCAATCGCAGCGGTCTCCGCGCGGAGAATTGTGCTTCCCAGCGACGCCGACTTCCATCCTGCGTCATGAAATTGCTGAAGCTCTTCCTCTGTCCATCCACCTTCGGGACCAAACGCCAAAGCCAACGGTGGTTTGCTCTGAGCCAGCGCTGCTTTCAGTAAAACTCTCTCTTCCGACTCTGATAAAACAATGCGGCAACTCTGCGTCGCGGAGATGATCTGCTTCAGCGAGACCGGGCCCACGATCTCCGGCGGGGCGACGCGCCGGGCCTGCTGTGCCGCTTCGTGCAGGATCTTGCGCCAGCGCTCCAGACGCGACTCCGCGGCCTTGGCCAGATGATGCCCGCTGCGCTGAGTGATGACCGGCGTAATTTTGGCCACGCCCAGTTCGGTCAGTTTTTCCAGCGCCCATTCCATGCGGTCAAACTTGAAGATGGAAAGACAGACGGTGATTTCCGGCAGGGCCGCGCTTGCGATGGCCAGTCCGAGACGAAATTCCACTTTATCTTCGGACGCAAACACGACCGTGCCCAGGCGAAGCGCGCCCGCGGCCACAACTTCAAACTGCTGTCCGGCTTTCACCCGGAGCACGCGAAATAGGTGAGCGGCGTTTTGTTCGAGAAGGTAAGCACGATCGCCCTCCACCCGGTCAGCAATCCAGCGGCGGCGGGTCATACATTATCCAAAAATCTCTTTCACCTTCTCAAACAGGCTGCGCGGTTCAGGTTTGTTATCGATAGCAGACGTCCCGCCCAGCTCTTCCAGCAGTTCGCGCTGGCGCTTGGTGAGTTTGGCCGGGGTCAGCACCCTGACGGTCACAAACAAGTCGCCCTTCCCTGAACTTTGCAGTGCGGGCACGCCTTTTCCCCGGATACGGATCGTGGTCCCGCCTTGCGTGCCTTCGGGGATTTTCAGTTTATGCTCGCCCTCCAGCGTAGGGATGATGATTTCGTGCCCCAACGCCGCCTGGCTGAATGAAATTGGCACGGAGCAGTACAGGTCCTTGCCGTCGCGTTCAAAGAAAGAGTGCGGCTTGACGCGCAGCACCACATAGAGATCGCCGGCCGGCGCTCCGCTGGCGCCGGAGTCGCCCTGTTCCTGGTAGCGGATGCGGGTGCCGTCTTCGACCCCGGCGGGGACAGAGACATCCACGGCGCGTTCGCGCATCACGCGGGTCTCGCCTTTGCATTTGCCGCACGGATCGGAGATCACCCGGCCCTGTCCCTGGCAGGTGGGACAGGTGCGCGCAATCGAAAAGAAGCCCTGTTGATACCGCACCTGGCCATGGCCACGGCATGTGGGACAGGTCGAAGGCCTTTTGCCGGCCGCCGAGCCGCTGCCCTTGCACTGATCGCAAGTTTCATAGCGGCGCACCTTGACCTGTGTCTTCTTGCCGAACGCGGCCTCTTCAAACGTCAGAGTGAGATCAGCGCGCGCATCTCCGCCGCGCTGGGTGCGGCCGCGGCGGCCGCCGCCAGGATTGACTCCGAACAAATCGCCGAAGACTTCGCCAAAGATGTCACTAAAATCACCAAAGGCCGAAGGATCAAACCCGCTGAAGCCGGAACCGCCATTCACGCCGGCGTGGCCGAACTGGTCATAGCGCTGGCGCTTCTCGCTGTCGATGAGCACGCTGTAAGCTTCGGTGCACTCCTTGAACTTCTCCTCCGCGTGAGGATTGCTGGGGTTGCGGTCCGGATGATGCAGCATGGCCAGCTTGCGGTAGGAGCTCTTGATCTCCTGCTCCGTCGCCGCGCGGTCGATGCCCAGGACCTCGTAATAATCGCGTTTTGCCTGTGTCGCCAAATCTACCTCTGTCTGATGCAAATCAATCAGCCCAATGCATTTCTTCGTTTTCTCCTTGATGCGGTAACCGGTCTGCAGCTCTTCCAGCACGTGGTTGTCGGGAACCTCGTCGCTTTCGACAACTTCAATGGCCTCATGCAGGCGCGGATCAAACGGCTCGCCTTGCGCAGGCACGCGCTGGACGTTCATCTTCTGCAGCGCGTCCTGAAGCTGTTTGTGGATCAGCTCCACGCCTTTGTGAAAATCTTCCGGGCTGGCGGAGGCATTCTTGAGGGCGAGAGACAAGTTGTCAATCACCGGCAGCAGGGCCCGGGCAGCGTCCGCCACGGCATAATCGCGAAAATCCGCGCTCTCTTTCGCCGCGCGTTTGCGATAGTTATCAAACTCGGCCTGGAGACGCGCCAGACGGTCAAAAAGATTGTCCCGCTCCTCGCGCAGCTTCTTGAGCTCCGCTTGCGGCGAGGCTTCAATCTCGGCAGCAGGCGGGTCCGCAGCCGGAGCCGTTGCCTCCTCAAAACCATCGTTGGGATCGGCCGCAGGAAGTTCGTGCTCAAGGTCCGGCTTGTGCCGCTTGTCGTCGGTGCGAATGTCAGCTTGTCCGTTGGACTTACCCATCTCTGCTGGCCCTGGTCTTCTGATTGGAATTTTTTTCAAGCGTTCTCATTCAGCAGCTTGTCGAAAAGCTGCGCGATGTAAGAGACGGCGGTAATGGTGTGCTGGTAGTCCATGCGCGTGGGGCCAATCACCGCCAGCGACCCGCGCATCTCGCCGCCGACCCGCGCCGGCGCCCCGATGAGCACGAAATTGCGCATCTCCGGCACCGTGTCCTCCAGCCCGATAACCACGCGCACCGCCTCGTGGCGGGTATCGAGATACGCGGCCAGCAATTCCGCTACCCGCTCCTTCTCTTCCAGCGTCTTGAGCATCTCGCGCAGGTCCTCGCGGTCTTCGTCCTTGGCCACCAGATTGGACACGCCTTCCACAAAAATATTCTTGGCCGGCTCCTCGGTGGCCAGCGCCCCGCTCCGGTACAACTCCTCCAAGCTCTGCATCAGCCGGTCATACTCGCTGCGTTCCTGCTGAACGCGCCGGGCAATCTCCGCCTTCAGCGCGCTGATGGTCCAGCCGCGAAAGTTTTTATTGATGTAGTTGGCCGCCCTGTCCAGGTCGGTCTGCTCCAGATCGTGCTCCAGACGCATCATACGGTCGTGCACCACGCCGGAGCGCGTCACCACCACGGCCAGCACCTTGTTGGCTCCCTGGCGGGAAAAATAAACATGGTCCAGAGAGTTCCTGGGTCCGGTATTGGCGATGGCCACTCCAACGCCGCTTGAAACCAAAGAGAGCACGTGCGAAGTGCGCTGCAGGAATTCCTGTATGTCCACCGTGCCCTGAAGAGTTCCCGCAATCAGGTCCTGGTCGGCAACTGAGACCTCGGCCTTCCCGGAAATCTGGTCCACGTAGTAGCGATAAGCCTGCGCCGTAGGCACACGGCCGGCGGAGGTGTGCGGCTGGCCGAGAAAACCCGCGTCCACCAGATCAGCCATCACGTTGCGGATCGTCGCCGGACTGAGCCCGTCCTTATTTTGCCGCGAGAGAGTGCGTGATCCCACCGGCTCACCAGTGGAGATGTAAGTCTCAATGATGGCGGTTAGGATCTCTCCCTCGCGGGGCCCGAATTGTCCTGGGTTTGGCATTGGCCGTAACACTACTAAACC
>WNFN01044837.1_pt1 | contig 22548 bp, 17 predicted proteins | sample 5400161 | NCBI WGS metagenome assembly WNFN01 (sample SAMN13153353, study PRJNA577476) | soil metagenome | isolation source: 80 cm saprolite on Douglas fir-dominated hillslope | place: USA:California | collected 2013-09-17 | reverse complement strand
TGATCTCCTGCGGGTTGCCAACGTTTGTCGGCAAATGCTCATTCGACATCATCAGCCGGTAGATTCCCTCGATCAAATCGGAGGCGTAACAAAAGCTGCGCGTTTGTTTTCCATCTCCATAAATCGTCAGCGGCTTGCCGCTGAGCGCCTGGAACACGAAATTCGGCAGCGCACGGCCGTCGTTGAGCCGCATGCGCGGCCCGTAGGTATTGAAGATGCGCACGATGCGTGTATCCACGCCATGGAACCGGTGATAGGCCATGGTCATGGCCTCGGCGTAGCGCTTTGCCTCATCGTACACGCCGCGCGGGCCGACTGGGTTGACGTGGCCCCAGTATTCCTCATGCTGCGGTGAAATTTCCGGGTCGCCATAACACTCACTGGTCGAGGCCAGCAGATATTTTGCATTTTTCGCCAGCGCAAGGCCCAGCGCGTTGTGCGTCCCCAGCGCGCCAACCTTCAGCGTGGGAATAGGAAGCTTCAGGTAGTCAACGGGGCTGGCCGGTGAGGCAAAGTGCAGCACGTACTCCACTGGGCCGGCGACGTCGATGTAATGCGAAACGTCCGCTCTAGCGATGCGGAATTTAGGATGCTTCATCAAATGCTCGACGTTTGAATCCACGCCGGTAACGAGATTGTCGAGCGCAAGGACGTCCCATCCTTCCGCAAGCAAACGCTCGCAAAGATGCGACCCCAGAAACCCCGCCCCACCCGTCACCACTGCACGCATTCACCCTCCTCCAAAAAATCAATTGGACAGTGTAGCCTGAGCGCGCTGGAACATCCAAACGTCTTGACCTCGGGCAGTGGCCCAGTTTCCGGTAACCCGCCTTTGCGTCCCTGCGTGCCAACCACAACTAGCTTCCCTGTGGCGGCCATGGAGAATGCTGGTAGGCCTGAAACCCTTCTCAACTTCGCCCCAGAAGTAGCTGATTCCACGCAGTCAATTTTCGCGACTCTCAATGTTAATAATCGGCTGAGTTTGGTAGGCCAGGAAGTATCGTAGCTGGTCAGGTCCTTATGCCGCGAGTTGACCCGACAAACGCAATGGTCTTATCCCTGAAAGCCTTCGTCAGGCTACCAGCAGGCCCATTCGGCACAGATTGGCAAGTTGGCTGTTTACGTGCCCCAAGATCACTTCGGGCAAAACATTTGGCAAATCCGCCGCGAGTGCTTCAGCCAACGCACGGCGGTCGCGCGTGCCATCGAGCAGCCGGAGAAATCGCCGCCCCTGCTCATCTTCGAACTTGACTCGCGCATGAAGCTGTGTGGAAACGAACTGACTTTCCAGCGACTCCAGCCGCGCCAGCAGGCTTGCCGTGGGCCGTTCACTGACTCCCTCGGCGAGAAGCAAATGGTGAGTCCGTAGGTCCATGAGCGTGCCGGCTGCCAGTTTCAGGACCATCTGTGAAAGCTCTTCCGCCACCTCGTCTTGCCGGGCATTGGGGATCTGGGCACACGCGATGCCCGCCAGATCATCGAATCTTTCCGCCCGTGGCCAGATCTGTTCGAGATGGCAGAGAACGGCGATCGTTACTGGTTTGTTGGTCTTGATAGAGCCGGCTCCCCGTTCGCTGGAGAACTCGCAGAATCCATCTTCCTGCTCCACCGACGACTTCAACTCTGATGCTACGAGCAGGCGCCGCAACCCGCCAAAAAATCCATCTCGGCGAAGTTGAATTTCACGATGACAGAGCAGGGTTTGCCGGAACTTCCGGAACCTCACGAAGTCCAGATATTGCTGGTACGCGAGCAGATCGTTCCCGGCAAGTTCACTCAAGGCCATACGCGCCTCGGGTTTCACCTGCGGGACTATCACGTCCACGAGCCGAGCCTCACTCAGAAACTGCAGCCCGTGTTGTTCCGCATGCCCGATGAAGTCCGCGAAATAGACCGGGGAAAAGTGGGGCGAGTATTCGTCATGATAAATCACGTTGTCGTCGCGCTCGCACATTTGCTTGAATTCGTACTCGAGCACATTGCGCCAGGGAATCCGCGTGTCCATCGTCTCGAGTACGAGCTGGACGAAGGTTTTCCCCTGCTGCACTCGCTCTCGGGACTCTTCCATCCGCCGGGTGTGAAACATCATCATGTCGCGCAAAGCTCGCCGGACGTGACCCCCGGGATTGGCGTTGTAGCTGATGAAGGCTACGCCGTTGGGATTCAGGTTCAGATTGCAAACGGCGAGGAGCTTGTCCTGAACGGGCCTCGGGACCCAGGCATACAACCCATGCGCGATGATGTAGTCAAACTGGCCGAAATCAGGCCTGATCTCCATCAGGTCCAATTGCTGGAAGCGGATGTTTGTCAGGCCGGCGCGCTCGATGCGAGTCTGTGCCCTCTCAATTGATTTCCCAGCAAGATCGATCCCGACGAACTCGCTGCGGGGAAGTCCGTACGCCATGGAAATGAGATTGCTCCCCTCGCCGCATCCTATTTCGAGTACGCGGCATCGCTCGACCTCCTTCGCGTCCATTCCGAACAAAATGCCCATGGTTGCCAGCCGGTCAGGGTGGGTCTGGAGATATACGCCCCCGGGATAAAGAACGCTGTCGTAGGCATTCGCGGTGTCCGGCATGGGCACTACGTTAGCTCTTTTCGGGCAAGCAGTGAACCAACAACTGTTCTCGGAACGACAGCGGTTAACCTCTCCGGTTAATCCTTCGTCCGAATCGGCAGCGTCGGCACATAGAGCGGCGTTCGCCCAAACGGATGTGGATATTTCCGGTGATGGCGAGAGGGAGCCGATGGGTCTATGATCTGCTCGTACTGTGCTGGTTTTCAGCGGCCCGACCGCCAATCCATCGTGGAGGATGAGCGTGCAAAGACATCAAGATCTCCATGCGTGGGCTCTCCTTTTCCTGGGTGCGTTGAGTTTCAGTGCGGCCTCAGAGTCCTCGGGCACCAAGCTAATGTCTGTTTCACGCGCGAATCTTTGTGTCACGGAAGGAGTGATTGAGGAATTGCCCGGGGCGCGGCTGTCCGTGAGCGTACCCAAGATGCGTGCGTATTTGAACGCGTTTACTCCCCAATTCGTCGAAGCTCACTTTACTTACCTTGGCTCAACCGGGAGCGAAGCGCGCCTCGGGTCCGGCGAACTGCGTCGCCAGTTTGGCCTTAAGCTGCGCGCGCAGGACTCGTGCAACCTGGTTTACGCGATGTGGCGCATCGAGCCGGAATCGAAGCTCGTGGTTTCCGTCAAGAGCAACCCCGGCCAGCACGCCAGCGCACAGTGCGGCAACCGCGGATACCGGAATATCAAGCCGCGCCGCAGCGCTCCGGTTCCCGCTTTGCGTTCCGGAGAGACGCATACTCTTCGCGCGGAAATGAATGGAGCAGAGATGAAGGTGTTCGTCGACAACTCGCTCGTTTGGGAAGGCTCCGGAAGGCCGGATGCCCTCGCCTTCGATGGGCCTGTCGGGATTCGTTCGGACAACGCTCGTTTACAGATCGAACTCCGGGCCGGCCAGCCCCTCGAGGTGCAACGCGGACATGCACCAGGTTGCAGGTCCGGAGGAGAGGAATCCGAATAACGTTATAACGTTGACCGACCCAAGGTTTTACTCCTGCAGCACCGAAGTCCACTTCTGCGGTAAATGCGTTTATCGGGAGCTAGCTTAAAGCTGGGGACCGCTGGGCGTCAGTAAGAATGCCCTTCCAGCTTCGGTTCTGCCAAGGCAGTCTCATAGGCAGTGCCGGGAGGCGGCTAGCAAAAGCGGTTGGAGTATCAGCAGGAGAGTCGATAAAATAAAATCATGAATCCAAAAAAAGCGCCACCTAAAAGCATCACCGAGTACATCAATGCCGCCCCCAAAGAGGCTCAGAAGAAACTTCGTGAAATGCGTGCGTGTATTCGCACCTCTGCACCCGGGGCCAAGGAAAGCCTGAAGGGGGGGATGCCCGCCTTTTCCTATCGCAGGATACTGATCATGTTCGCCGCGTTCAAACATCACATCGGCTTCTATCCCACCGCGTCAGCAGTGAGAGCCTTCGCGAATGACCTTTCGAAATTTGCCACGGCTAAAGGGTCGATTCAGTTTCCGCTGGAGAAGCCTCTACCTCTGCCTTTGATCCGCAAGATCACCGCGTTCCGCATTCGAGAGAGTATCGAGAAAGACAGAAAATGGAGAACGTGACGGAAAACTATAACTGAATCCACTACCAGGCGTTAACGGGATAACATCCAAACTCAAGAACGAATTTAATTTTAGCTACGATTATGAACAGTGGAAAAAAATGTACTTGGACTCCAAGCCGCTCTCCAATCCCCCTTCTGTCACCTACGGGGAGCAGCCAACCGCCAAGAGCGCTGGAGTCGCTCCCCCTGAGGGGGAAACGAGCGCTGGCACGGGCACCGATCGTGAGCAAAGCGCATCGTAAGACGCCGGTCGAGCAACGCCGATTGACCACCGCGACCGCGCGGGATAGCATGCGCCGGTTCCCGAATGGCAAACCCGGACAATCCCATCGTGTTTTCTCGGCCGCGTTCTCTCACACGGCGCGTGCTTTCCATCGTCGCTATCGGTGGCTTGATCCTGGCGGTGGTGATTTTCTTCGGCGTCGGCCGTTGGCTGGTGGTAGAGGACCCGCTCGTGAAAGCCAAAGCGATCGTGGTGCTCAGCGGCGCCATGCCGTTGCGTGCCATCGAAGCGGCGAGACTTTACCGCGAAGGTTACGCGCCGGAAGTCTGGCTGACCCACTCCACCGAGCCAGGCGAAACTCTGAAAGAAATGGGCATTCCCTTCTTCGACGAAGACTATTACAACACCCGCGTTTTGATTCACGAAGGAGTGCCGCCGAAAGCCATTCACGTCCTCGAACCGCCGATCGTGAATACCGCCGACGAAATCAGAGTCGCCGCGGCTGCCCTGGTACGCGGGAAGGGGAGCGCCGTGATTTTTGTCACGACCAAAGCCCATACACGCCGCGTTCGCCTGCTCTGGCGCAGGCTCGCAACGGGCCAGGGCCGAGCCATCGTGCGCGCCGCCGCTGGCGATCCATTCGATCCTCGGCACTGGTGGCGCACCACCAGCAACGCCCTGGATGTGGTGCGCGAAGTCCTTGGCCTGTTAAACGCCTGGGCCGGCCTGCCACTGCATCGAGCACGCTGACTTTGGATTTTGGAGTGCGGGAGCTTGCTCCCGCTTTTTCGACCGACAACATCGCTCGGCGGTTAAGGCGGCCGTCGCACTGCCACACGCCCAGAGTTGCCCGGAAGTCTTTCTATTGGAGGGTACGGGCCATTTATCAGAAAAAGAAAAACCGCTTGCGGCGCGGCGGAGGCGACTCATCTTCGATTTCTGGAACGTGCGGCAACTGTCGCACCTCGAAAGCCGCGAGCGGATTGTCCCGGAACAAAGCATGCGCCTTCTCTTGGCCAAACCGATCGACAACCACATCGTAGGCAGGTTGCAGACGAAGCGGCCGTCTCCGCGTATTATGCGCATCGCTGGCCACGAAATGGATGACGCCTTCACCAATCCACCGCAGCGCATCCTGCTTGGAACCGGCGCCAAACCCTCCGGTCAGCGCGCCTCCGGTCACTTGCGCGAAGCAGCCCTGGCGCACCCACTTTCTCAGGCGCTCCGGATGCGCGCGCAAAATTCCATTGCGCTCCGGGTGGGTGATCACCGGCTGCACGCCGGCAAGCTGAATCTCGTGCAACTTCTGGTCTATCGAAGGCGGGATTGAAAATTCGTTGAACTCCAAAAGCAGGAAATCGCGCTGATTGATGCAAAACTGCCGGGCATCCTTGCGCAGCGATTCGAGATTTTCCGGATTCAGATGAAAATCGCAGCCGGTGGCGATTTTCAGCCGGTCGCCGATCTTGGCTTGCAGCTCGTCTCGAAGCTGGCGCACGTGCGAGTATTCGAAAAGGTATTCGTTGCTGGAGTGCGGCGTCGCGACGACGTGCGTAATTCCATCGGCAATCGCCGATTCCGCCATGGCCACCGATTCTTCCATCGTGGCCGGGCCATCATCGAGTCCCGGCAGAATGTGACAGTGCAGATCGACCATTTGGATGAATTGTCCTTAGTGCCACCAGGCACTGAACGCTTGCAACGCGCCGAGTGCGAACAAAATCCCTGCAAAAACCTGGCGCATCAGCCGCGGCTTGATCCATTTCGCCGCTTTTCCTCCGGCAATGCCGCCTAGAAAAATGCCAGGGATCAGAAGCAATCCCGTCTTCCACGAGACGAATCCTTCTTTCGAATATGCCATCAACGCCAGCACTCCCGTGGGCGGTATGAGCGCAATCAAGGAAGTGCCCTGCGCGCGATGCTGGCTGAAGGCAAACAGCAACCCCAGGAGCGGCACCAGAAGGACGCCGCCGCCGACGCCAAACATTCCCGAGGCAACTCCACACACGCACGCAACCGCGAAGATTCCCGCGCTGCGGCCCATCGCATCAGACACGGGCCTTCTCCTGCTCGCTGCCGGCCACGTTCGAATCGCGCTGCGGCTTTCTCCAGAGCAGCAATGCCGCCAGCATGAAGAAACATCCAAATGCTCCTCTTAAATGCCGCGATTGCATGGGGAGCGCGATCAAACTCCCTGCATAAGCACCGAATAGCATTCCCAGGGCGCACAATATTCCCGCATGCAAATCCACCTGGCGCTGCTTCCAATACTCGCGCAAAGCGCCGAGGCCAATCGGTGGCAGCAAAATGAAAAGCGAAGTGCCCTGTGCCAGATGCTGGTCCATATGCAGCAGGTAAACCAGGGCCGGCACGAGAACGGCACCGCCCCCGATGCCCAGGAGGCCCACCAGCACACCAACGCCAAGTCCCAGCAGAAGAATGATGAATACCATAGTGACCGGACTGCTCTATGCGTATCGCCTCGATGATTCGAATCAAGCTCTTCTATTTTCCTCCCTCCAGCCCTCGGCGGCAACTTGCGTTGAACAAGCTGGAACAGTTTGCATTGCGCGCCTTTTTTTGTTTGCACAGAACCTGCTATATTTACTTGTCTTTGTCGCGTCGGCCCTGTGGCCTGCTGGCGGTGGCGTGCCCGCCTGCATCACGGTATCCCCAAAAACGCGAATCCCTTGACCCCGCCAAGTCGGAGTCATACATAAAAAAGAGGAGTGCGACGGAACCCATGCCAATCGACCGGAAACCCGAATTCTTTAAAGGCACCCAGCTCAAAGTGGGAATTATTGGCTGCGGCTACGTCGGCTTGCCCCTGGCACTGCGCTTCGCCGAAGCGGGGCACAAAGTCACGGGGTTTGATGTTGATCCGCACAAAGTGACGATGCTCAATGCCGGAAAGTCCTACATCGAGCACATTCCTCAGAACAAGATCCAGCAGTTCGTCAACAGCAGGCATTTCAGCGCGACCAACGATTTCGAGAAACTGAAAGAAGCCGACGCCATCCTCATCTGCGTTCCCACGCCGCTCGATGAGCGCCGTGAACCGGATTTGAGCTACGTCGAACAGACCGCCATTTCGATTTATCCCCATCTGCAAAAGGGACAACTCGTGGTTCTCGAATCGACGACGTACCCGGGCACAACCGAAGAGCTGGTTCTTCCCATCCTGGAGAAGAGCGGTTTGCGATGCGCCGTCGCCTCCGGCCCGGAAAATGAAAATATCGCGTGCGATTTTTACCTGGCGTTTTCGCCGGAGCGCGAAGATCCCGGTAACAAGCAGTATGGGCTGGCGCAGATTCCCAAGGTTGTTGGCGGCTTGAATCCCCCGAGCGGCCGCGCTGCGCAAGCGCTCTACACGCAAGTTGTTGCGCGGGTGGTGCCGGTGAGCTCAACGCGCGCTGCGGAAATGGCCAAATTGCTCGAAAATATTTTTCGTTGCGTGAACATCGCGCTGGTCAACGAACTCAAACAGCTCAGCCTGCGCATGAACATCGACATCTGGGAAGTGATCGACGCGGCAGCCACAAAGCCTTTTGGTTACATGCCGTTTTATCCGGGCCCGGGCCTGGGAGGGCACTGCATCCCGGTGGATCCGTACTATCTTTCCTGGAAAGCTCGCGAATATGATTTCGCGACGCGATTCATTGAGCTAGCGGGCGAAGTCAACACTGCCATGCCGTATCACATCGTCGATGCGGTGGTGAACTCGCTGAACGATCACAAGAAGAGCATGAAAGGCTCGAAGATTCTGGTGCTCGGCGTGGCGTACAAAAAAGACGTGGATGATCTGCGCGAATCGCCGACGCTGAAAATCATGCAGCTTCTTCAACAGCGTGGCGCTCATCTCGATTACAACGATCCCTATTTCCCAAAACTCCACAAGATGCGGCACTACAATTATGAGAACATGAAGTCCGTGCCGCTCAATCCGCAGACGCTCGGAAGCTATGACGCCGTCATTATCGCGACCGACCATTCGAGCTATGACTATGCCGCGATCGCCGATGCCGCAAAGCTGGTCATTGATACGCGCAATGCCACACGCCGTGTCGTGCGTCACCGCGAAAAAATCGTGCTCTCCCGCCGAAGAGATTCGCCGCCAGCTCGAGGAAAGCGCTCGCGTCAAGCAGAGCTTTTCCGGCGAACTGATCGGCCGGATCGCGCAATTCGCGGAGAAATCCACAGCCGCGCTGCGCGCCGGTGGCAAGCTCGTCTTTTTCGGGAATGGCGGCAGCGCCGCGGATGCTCTTCATCTCGCCGCGGAACTGGTGGTCCGGCTTCGAACGGAACGCCAGGGCCTGGCGGCCCTGGCGCTCACTACCAATCCTTCGGTACTGACCGCGGCAGGCAACGACTACGGATTCGAACGGATCTTTTCCCGGCAGATTGAATCACTTGTCGCAAGACAAGACATTCTTGTGGCGCTGACGACGAGCGGCAATAGCCCCAATGTCATGCGCGGAGTGGAGGCCGGGCGTGCGCGCGGCGCGTTTCTTGTGGCGTTTACAGGCGAAACTGGCGGCGCGCTCGCCGGCAAGGTTGGCCTTCTCTTGAATGTTCCTTCGAACGACGCGCAGCGCATCCAGGAATGTCACATCACGATCGGCCACATCGCTTGCAGCCTGATTGAGCAGCTTGTGTGTGGATGAGTCTGCGCGGCACGAAGAGGTTTACAGTCGACAGTTGAAAGTTGAAAGTAAAATCCTGGAAGAATGAAGATGGATTGTTATTCAGTGGTCTTTATAACGGTCTCTGAAGTTGAAGCTCGCGACTGCCGACTTCCTACTTCGCTTTCAACAGTTCAACGCGGGCGGTGGCGAAGGGCATGACGGCTTCAAGCAGCACCGGAGTCCGCGCGGCGTTATTCGCAAGATACAACGCAAAGGACGCGTCTTTCATCTCCACGCCGTTGTCGAACACGCGAATCGCGATCTTTAACGCGGAGTAGTCTCCTGCCGGTACGTTTACTTTCTCGGCGGCGGCTCCAAGCTTGGCGCGAACATCGTAGAGCTTGTGGCCGTCGTAGACCGGGCAGCGCACGTCGGGAGTTTTTGTCCAATCCACGTTTCGCAGGTACTGCATCATGCCGAGCGGGTCGCGTGTCCCCGGCAGCACTCGCGCCTCTGTCGCTTCGGGTGACGCAGGCTCCTTGCCCGTCGCGGTCATGCGCTGGATGGACTCCACTTTTTGACCGCGCTCGCTGAGGCGCATCTCATACTGCAAACTTGCAAGTGTCCCAGCGTCGCTGTAGGAATCGAATTGATCGTCAAGCTCGAAAACCATGCGCAGTGGATTCTGGGTGTGCGCAAAGGCCTGCAAATGCCAAGTGCTCTTTCCCAAAAAATTGCCCCGGCCGGCGACCTGCAGCCTCAGTGTCGCCACATTTTCGAGGTTGGAAACGTTAGCGGTATATTCGAGAACTTCGCCGGCTCGCAGTGGCAAGCCTGTGTCGACGGGAGGCGCGGCCTTCTTCGAATCGGCCGGCGAGGCGGACTTCACGGCCGCGGCGTTTGCGGGTTTCTCCGCCGAAGGCGCCTCACGGAAACCGGGCGGCTCAGCGGAGACGACTTCAGGAGCGGGCTGTTGACCGCGCGCGCGCAACCAGTAAAACGCTCCCGCGGCGCAACCCAGCACCACCAGTGCTGAAATGCCAACCGTTGTCTTGCGGCTCATGCTGTTTGTGTGACGCTCCCTTGAAACAGCCGTTCTCTCGCCGCGCTTCCGTCGTACAATATCTTTCCGTAAGCGGAAATCATCCGGCTCCCTTCGCCGGCTCGCCGCGAACTATGAGGGTATCAAAACGCGGGCCGGTCGTCTTTCCCAGGCTCGCTTCATAAGCTGCGGTGGCAACCTGCCGCAGCCAGACACAATACTCGGCCGAATGACGGCCGCAAGAGCTAGGAGGATTTCCTGAATGCGCTACCTCGTCACGGGCGGCGCCGGCTTTATCGGCTCAAATACGGTAGACGAACTGGTCCGGCGCGGGCATAGCGTGGTCGTGCTAGACGACCTTTCTTCCGGCAAGGAAGACAACCTGGGGGAATTCCGCAACAAGATCACGTTCATCAAGGGCAGCATCATCGACATTGAAGTGGTTCGGAAAGCCATGCACGAAGCGGAATACGTGCTGCACCTCGCCGCGCGCACGTCCGTGCCGCGTTCGGTGAAGGACCCCATCGAGACGAACAAGATCAACATCGAGGGGACGCTCAACGTTTTGGTTGCCGCGAAAGAGCTGAAGGTCAAGCGCGTGGTCTTCGCCGCTTCGTCTTCCGCTTACGGGGAGACGCCGACACTTCCTAAAGTCGAGACCATGCAGCCGCAGCCCATCTCGCCCTACGGCGTCACGAAGTACGTAGGCGAGCTTTACGGCCAGACGTTTGGGCGCTGTTATGGTCTGGAAAACGTCGCGCTGCGTTACTTCAATATTTTTGGGCCGCGGCAGGATCCCGGTTCGCCGTATTCCGGCGTGCTTGCCAAGTTCTGTACGGCGTTTTTGGAAGATACGCAGCCGGTTGTTTTCGGAGACGGTGAACAGACGCGCGACTTCACGTACGTCGAGAACGCAGTGGTGGCCAATTTACTTGCGTGCGAAGCGCCCAATGTATCCGGAAAAGTTTTCAATGTCGGAGTGGGGGGACGTATCTCTCTTAATGGAGTTCTTCGCGAACTGGGAAAAATTACCGGCAAGGCGCTCGAAGCGAAGTACGAGACGCTGCGCGATGGAGACATCCGTGACTCTCAGGCGGACATCTCTCAGGCGCGGGAATTCCTTGGCTATGAGCCAAAGGTTACGTTCGAGGAAGGGCTGGCGCGCACGTTTGAGTGGTATCGCGCGACGCAGACGAGAGCCGCGGCGAAGTCCGAGAAGTGAATCGTGACTGGTGACTCGTGAAGAAACGCGTGAGGCAAACGCGCCCACAGGTCGCTGGCTTTGAGTCAAGAATTACCTGTCAAGACTTCAGGGTTGTTTGGTCTCACCGTAGTGCAGCGGATCACCCGGCTTGGGCGCGTCGTAGTTGTTCCAGAACCACAGTGGCTCCAGCTTTTTTTGCTCCGGCCAGACCTGGTTCAGCGTGTCTCCTTCGAAGAGTTCACCGTTCTTCATCACCCAGTGAATGGTGTCGGTGTTGTGGATATCGTCGAGCGGGCTTTTATCCATAATCACAATGTCGGCGAGCTTGCCGGGTTCAATCGATCCCAGGTCCGCAGGCCTCCCAATAATCTTCGAGCCGTTGACGGTCGCGCAACGGATGACTTCTAGCGGAGTCATGCCGCCGCTCGCCAGCATCCACATTTCCCAGTGATAGCCGATGCCCTGCATCTCGCCGTGGCTGCCGACTCCGACGAGGCCGCCGGCGCGCGCGAGCTTGGCCATCTGCGCCGCAAGTTTTGGAAATTCATACTCGTCCTTGCGAAACCATCCCTGCCGGCGCTTGGTTCTCTGGTCGAGGACGCGGTGGGGGACGAAGTGGTTTAGTTTCGAGTTGTCGTGCACTTCGCTGTTTTCAAACCAGTAGTCTTCGCCGAACGGACCGCCGTAGTTCACAATCAGAGTGGGTGTTTCCGCGATCCCGGACTTCGCAAACATCTGGATGACATCGTTGTAAAGCGGGGTGATCGGCAGCGTATGTTCGTTGCCGTGGAAGCCGTCGATGACGTGCGTCAGGTTGAGCTTCAGGTCCAGCGCGCCTTCGGTCGTGGGCATCATCTCCAGGTCTTTCGAGGCTTGTACCATGTACTGGCGCTGCTTGCGATTGCCCACGACATAGCTCTTGATGTTGTGCGTGCCGTAGTATTTCTTGTACTTGGTGAGGACGCCTTTCACTTCTTCGGCGGACTGGAAGTTGTTGTCGGAAAAAACGCCGGGCCCGGTTGAGAAGGCGCGCAGCCCGATGATGTCGCCGCTATCGACGAGGTCCTGATACGCGAACATGTCGTTTGTGCTGGTCTGCACATCCAGGCCGGCGGTCACGCCGTAAGCCAGGTTCGCGAGGAACGACCAGTTCTGCGTGTCCAGAATGCCGCGCCGGATTTCGCTCCAGTGTGCGTGCGTGTCGACGAAACCTGGCACGATCGTCTTGCCGCTCACGTCGAACACCTTGGCACCCGCGGGAACACTTCCCTTTGCGCCGACGCTCTTGATGCGATTGTTTTCGACGACGACGTCGGCGTTCTTCAGAACTTCGTCGCCTTTCATGGTCACGACGGTCGCGCCGCGCAGGACGATCGTGCCTTTTGGAGTCTTCCGAGGATATCCCAGATCGACCGCGATTTCCTGGACCTCTTTTTCCTGCTCTTTCAGTTTCTTTTCTTCTTTTTTCTCTTCCTTCTTTTCGTCTTTCTTGGCATCGGCTGTTTGCGAAGCGGCATCCTTCTTGTCCGCGTCCTTTTTATCCGTGTTCTTGGCGTCCGCATCTTTCTTGTCGCCGTCCTTCTTGTCGACCTCTTTCTTTTCGTCCTTCGGCGGTTCGAATGAGATCGGGCTCAGTGGCTCGCGGAAAACGCTTGCGCCTACGGCCCAGGTGATGGTCTTGCCGCCATCGGCCCAGGCAAAATAATCCGCGCCGATGTCCGTCAGCCGCTTTGCCGGGACGGCGGGGGTGGTCACATTAACGGCGGGAGGTTCGCCGCCTACGACCGGCATGGCAATCACGTAGAGTTGGTTCATTACATGCGCGAGCACCCATTGGCCGTCGGGGCTCGGGATGATGTCATCGGCGGGAACCGGTTCCTCTGCGAAGTAGAGTCCCTGTCCTTTCACGACGAGGTGCGTGCGGCGGTCCGTGCCATCGTAGCGCAGCGACACCAACCCTTGCGGGGTGTAGACGTAGATGCGGTCTTTTTCGTTGGTGAAATGCGGGCCGCCGGCGCCGCGCGCGGGCAAAATCAAGTTTGCGTCTCCGCCATCGGAGGGAATCCAGATGAGGTCGGCGTTCCCGGTTTGCCCGCCATCGAAGGTGCTGTTTTCGCGGTCATAGGCGTTGCCGCGCAGCAGGACAATTTTCGCGCCGTCCGGCGAGAAGGCTGGATTGCTGTACACCGCGAGGGATTTGGACAACTGCACCGGCGTTCCACCCGCAACCGGGACTCTCCAGAGCTGCCCGCCGTCGCTCGACCAGGTCACGTAAACGATGGATTTTCCATTGAGCGACCAGGCGGGCTGAAACTCGTGTGCGCTTCCTCTGGTGAGACGCTGCGGCTTGCCTCCCGGCAAATCCATGGTGTAGAGGTGGGTCATGGCGGAAAATGCCAGCTTCTTCCCATCGGGCGATTCCACGGGGTCCATGATCAAGCGCACTTTCACCGGGCCTTGTTCAACCTTCTGCGGAAAATCCAGCTTCGGCCCTAATTCCTGCGATACCTGCGCCGTGAACGGAATTATTTTTTCCGTCCCCGTGACGAGATCGAGCCGCTTGATCTTTCCATCCTGGTTGTAAACGATTTCTTTGCCACCGGGCAGGAAGGCGTAGCCGGGAAAAACGTCGCGGGTAAAGAGCGATTCCTGATCGTCGCGCGTGACCGGATACTTCACCCAACGGTCTTCGCCGCTTTCCAGGTTGCGCAAACGCAAGCCGGACTCTGTCTCGTAGCGCGTGACGTAGAGAACCTGCTTGCCGTCCTGCGAAAGCACTGGGCGAAACGCGCTCTTGATCTGGTGAATGAGGTCGTCTTCGTCCCCGGTCTTGCGGTCGCGGCGCGCGATGTGCCCTTGTTCCTTTCCGTGCTCGGGGTTGGCTTCGATTTGGTAATCTGCGCGCCCGAGCCGCCATCGACGTGGTACATCCAGATTTCACTGGAGCCGATGCCGAATTGGGCTTTCGAAACAAATATGTATTTGCCGTCCGGGGCCCAACTCGGCGAAGTGAAATCGTTGTTGGGGTCCTTCGAGACTTGCTTCACGGCGGTTCCGTCCGGATGCATGATCCAGATGTTCTCGCTGCCTTCGCGGTCGGAGATAAACGTGATCCATTGGCCGTCAGGTGAAAACTTTGGCTGGCTGTCGAAGGCCATTCCGCCGGAGATGAGTTTCGCCTGCCCGCCTTCGATGGGGAGGGTGAAAATATCTCCCACGAGTTCGAAGACAATGGTCTTGCCGTCGGGCGAGACGTCGAGCGAAACCCACGTGCCCTCATCGGTCGTGAACTCGACCTTGCGGTCGGACTTCAGAGGCAACCCTTTTTTCTCGTCCTTCTTTTCTTCCTTCTTGTCCTTCTCCTGCTCTGCGGCATCCTGACGCTTTGCGCTGGCGTTCAGCGCGGTTGCGCCCTCGAAAGTGAGCCCGAGGGCCATTGCCAACACAACGAACCACGCGGTCAGACCGCGCAGACTGGGCTGCTTTACGTTCATGCTCGATTTCCTCCGTACCGTCTGTCGAAAACTTTGACATGGGACTCGCGGATCCGGCGGCCGCAGTTTATCGGCCCGCCAATGGACACACTCTTTTCTGGCCCTTAGACGCAAGCCGCGTGGAAGCGTCTCGGTGACACATCGTTCTGAGTCTGTTACAGCTCTGAGTCCTCTTCGCCGCCACGCGGCTGCGACGGCGCAGGGACGATGTGCGGGATGCCGGCGTCGTTCATTTTCTTATTCAGCGCGGGCAGTTCCTCTTCCGAGACTTTCTTGACTTGCGCCGAAGCATCATTGACCAACGGCGTCAGCTCCGCCAGCTTTTCTCTCTGTTGCTTCCATTCGAACGGAGGCCCGGCATTTCCCAAGCCTTCGCGTTCGCGGATGAATTTTTCGGCGACGGTGTCCACTCTTTTCTGCAGTTCATCGGCGGCTTTGACGATTTCGTCGGGGATTTTCGTGGTGTTGGGTTTGCCCGCATCCTTTTTCCACTGCTCCCGCGCGGACTTCAGCGCGGTTTGAATGCCCTCGATTGTTTTCCGGTCCTTGTCGGTGGTCTTGGCCATGGGATAGAGCTGGTCGATCATTTCGCGGCGCGCGGCGCGGTCCACGGCGGAAAGCACGACGCGCGTATCTTCTTCGACCGTGACTTTTTGCGAGGCCTCCTTGTCTCCGGCCTTGATTTTGATCGTGAATTCCCCCGGTTCGACGAACGGCCCGCGCGGCCCGAATCCAAATCCCGCCGCGACGGCTTCCAGTTGTTCCGGTGTCGGCTCCGCGGGCGCATTCGAACGCAAATCCCAGTTCGTGCGGTTGACGCCCGCTGCGCCCGGGCCGTCCATCTCGCGGATCACTTTTCCGTCTTTGTCGAGCACGGTGATTTTTACTTTGCCTTCCTTTTTTTCCGCGGCTTCGTCCTTGGCGTCGGTCTTAGACTTCTCCTCAACCGCGTCTTTCTTGTCCTTTTCGTCTTTGTCTTTCTTCGGTGCTTCCGGGGGCACGGCTACCTTCAGGTAGTAGCTCAAAATCGCGCCATACGGCGGATTCTTTGCGGTGAAGGCTTTCTGCCCGCCGCTCCAACGGCGATTGCGCAGATGCCAGGTAATCGCCGTCCGCGGCGAGAAAAATGTCAGGGGAGATGCCGCCACGTTCGAATCCATCCTCTCGATCGGCGTCAGATCGTCAAAGACCCAGATCGAGCGACCGTGGGTCGCGAGCACCAGATCGTTTTCGCGCGCCTGGATTTCGATGTCGTCCACCGGAACCGTGGGGAAATTGTTTTTCAGCGCTGTCCAGTTTGCACCGCGATCCCACGAAACCCACAGCCCGAACTCGGTGCCCGCGAACAAGAGGTTTGTGTTCCGCGGATGCTCGCGCACCACGTGCACGCTTCCAGCCGAATCAGGAATCCCGCTGCGGATGGCTTTCCAGTTTTCGCCATAGTCGGTGGTCGTAAAAACATAGACGCTGTTATCGTTTCCGCGATGCCCGTCGAATGTCAGCAGCGCCACGCCTTCACCGGTTTTCGACGCCACCACGCGGCTCACGTAAGTTCCCTTCGGCACTCCGGGGACCTTCGACGCCACGTTCTTCCAGGTTTTTCCGCCGTCGCGCGTGACTTGCACGTTGCCGTCATCGGTCCCCACCCATAGCACACTCGGCGTGAGGGGCGATTCGCTCAGCGTAGTAATTGTCGGATATTCCTGCACGCCGTCGTGGCGCGACAGGGTGTTCTTGTCGGGAGTCTTCCCGAAAATCTGCAGCTTGTTGCGGTCCACGCCCGTCGTCATGTCCCCGCCGAGCCGGGTCCAGTTGTCTCCGCGATCCGTAGACTTGAACAAATAATTTCCGCCGTAGTAGACCGTGGTGTGTTCGTGAGCGGAAACCGCCACCGGCGAATTCCACTGGAAGCGGTAGTGCGGCTCTCCCGCTTTCGCCTCCGGCCGGATCGATCGCTGCTGCCCGGTGCGCATGTCGCGGCGGTCGATATTCCCGTCCTGCGACTCGGTGTAAACGATCCATGGCTCCACATTGTCGATGGCGGCATAAAAGCCGTCGCCGCCGTGAATCACTTGCCAGTCTTCATTCACGATGCCGTCGCGCGTCAGCGTCTGGATTGGGCCGCACCAGCTACCGTTGTCCTGCAAGCCACCGCAGATGTGGTAAGGCTTCTCGTTGTCGAGGGCAACCTCGTAAAATTGCCCGATGGCGATGGTGTTGACGAAGTCCCAGGTCTTTCCAGCGTCATAGCTCCAGTGAATTCCGCCATCCGACCCCGTGAGCATGTGATTCGAATCGGCCGGGTCGATCCACATGGCGTGAAAGTCGCCGTGAATCCCCTGGCAGGACAGCGGCAGTGGGCAACCCGCCTTGATGCGATCGGTGACGAACTTCTTTCCTCCATCTTCGGAGTAAAACATCTGCGCGCCAAGCTCCCAGATGCGCAAATCGTTGTTGGGATCGATGCGAATCTGGCTGTAGTACGATGGCCGCGGATTCGTATCACCCATCTTCTTCCAAGTCTCGCCTTTGTCTTCGCTCCGATAAGTCCCCCCCTTCTCGTGCTGGACGATCGCATAGACGATGTTCGGGTCCTTGCGGTAAACGTCTAACCCAATGCGGCCGGTGTCTCCGCCATTCTCGTAAGGCAGTCCCTTGGTCAATTTCTTCCACGTCGCGCCGCCGTCGGTCGTCTTGTAAATCGCGCCGTCCGGTCCGCCGCCGTTAAATCCATAGGGGGTCCGCCGCCGCTCGTACGCCGCTGCGTACAAAGCGTCCGGACTCTGCGGATCCATGGCGATGTCGCTCACACCCGTGTCGTCGTTAATCTTCAACACTTGTGACCAAGTCTTCCCGCCGTCCGCCGTCTTATATACTCCGCGCTCCGGATTCGCTCCCCATAAGTGTCCCAGCGCCGCGACGTACACCACATCCGGATTTTTCGGATGAATCACAATTCGCCCGATGTGCCGCGTCGCCTCCAATCCCATTTTTTTCCAGGTCTTCCCGCCGTCGAGCGACTTGTACGCACCGTCGCCCCAGGAGGAGCTTTGCCGGTTGTTCGGCTCGCCCGTTCCGACCCACACGACTGACGGGTCCGACGGCGCAATTGCGATGTCGCCAATAGTCGAGACGTTCTCCTTATCGAATATCGGCTCCCAGGTCGTGCCGTTGTTCGTTGTTTTCCATACGCCCCCCGAAGCCGTGCCGACGTACGCGATGTTCGGATTGCTCTCCACCACTGCGAAGTCGTCAATGCGTCCGCCCATCGTCGCGGGGCCGATTTCGCGAAATTCCAGACTTTTGAATTTATCGGTAGGATTCGGTTGGTCGCCTGGCGCCGCCAGGGCGCTCATCGCCGACGCGCCAAGAATCGCGGCACAAGCCAGAATCATCCGCAGAGCATTCCACGTATGCTTCATTTCCATTCTCCTGTGTGCAAGGCCCGGCATATTAACCCGGCTGGGCCGCATAACGCATCAAGTGTTTTGAATGGGCAAACCAACCCGTTGCAATGACAGACGCGCCGCGCTGCCGCCTCGTTTCATGTCCCCGGCAGTTTGGCTCGTCGCCGCTTTGTCTCCGCATGCAACTCAACGCCTGCCCTTGCCTTCAAATCCCTACGACCGCATGCTAGGCTATCCAACTGTTTTCATTGATCGCATGCTCCGAGTGAATCGCTGTCCCCATGCACGGGCTCTCTCCGCGCTCCGCCCTTTTCTATTCCTGGCTGCGCTGCTCATCGCGCTTGCCGCTGCGACGCCACGGATCGGCTCCGCACAGCGAAATCGCTTTCCTTCCGCCAAAGGCGGAGTCGCAAATCTCGAAGCGAAAACCCAGAGCCGCAAAGGCGACGTCACCATGGGTGACGGTGACGTGGACATTCATTACGCGGACACGCGTCTTCGCGCCGACCACGTCGAATACAACGGCGAAACTTTCGAAGCCACCGCTACCGGCCACGTTCAGCTCGATTACGGCAACGAGCACCTCGAAGCCGATGAAGCCCATTACAACGTCAGCACCGGCCACGGCCTGTTTCACAACGTTCGCGGCACCGTCAAAATCGAACGGCGTCCCAATCCGGCACTCTTGATTACCGACAATCCGCTTTACTTCGAAGCACGCGACGTCGAACGCTTCCCGGGAGAGGTCTACCTCATCCACCGCGCCTGGATCACCATCTGCGACCCGCAACATCCCAAATGGCAGTTCTACGCGCCTAATGCAAGGATCCGTCTCGATAAAACCGTCGCGCTTATCAATGCCAACTTCCGTCTTTTCCGCGTGCCCCTCATCTGGCTTCCGTACGCCTCCGCCCCCGCAGGCCGCAAAGTCCGCGCCACAGGCATCCTCATTCCCGATGTCGGCCAGAGTTCCCGCAAGGGCTTCATTCTCGGTGATGCTTTTTATCTGGCTCCCACTCCATGGATGGACGCTACCGTTGGCGGCCAATTCATGAGCCGCCGCGGGATTCTCGAACGCGGTTCATTCCGCGCCAAACCTTTCGAAAACACTTCGATGGAGTATACCTATTTTGGCGTCGAGGACCGCGGCCTGCTCAACGCTGACGGCACGCGCAATCCTCAGGGTGGCGAACAGCAGCGCCTCGAAATCCAGTCGCTGCTCCCTGGCGGCTGGCGCTTCGTAACGGATTACAACCATCTTTCCTCGCTTACTTTTCGCCTGGCGTTCGCCGATTCTTTCGGAGAAGCAATCAATTCCGAAGTGCGCAGCGCCGTCTTCCTCTCCAACAATTTCCGGGGCTTTAGCATGAATTTCGCGGGCCTCGATGACAAGAGTTTCCTCACACTTCCGGTAGCCGCAACGTTGACCACGCCCGCAGTTCCCGCCACCAGCGTGACGCTTCGAAATCTGCCCGAAGCACGCTTCGGGTCTGTCGAACAAGCTCCCTGGCATGCTGCCCCCGTCTATTTCGCCTTCGACGGCTTTACCGGCGTCGTATTCCGCAGCGATCAAACGATTCAAACTTCCAATTTCGTGGATCGCTACGAATTGGCGCCGCGGGTTACCGTTCCACTGCACTTCGGACCGTGGCTCGGCGTGACCACTTCCGCCGCATTCCGCACCACGCGCTACGGCGATTCCTACAATTCCGCCGGCCTGCTCAATGCCGCCGCCATCTCCCGCAACACCGGCGAGTTCACCGTCGAGCTCCGCCCGGCCACTTTCGAACGGTTCTTCGATCGCACTTCCCTAAAGAAGGACAAGACTCGGCACCGGTACAAACACACCATCGAACCCGCGCTGACCTACCGTTATGTCACCGGCGTGAATCATTTCGCCGACTTTATCCGGTTCGATTCCGATTCCACTCTTACTGACACCTGCGAAGTCGAATATGGCATTACGCAGCGGCTCTTTCGGAAGGACGGTGACGGCCAGCCTCAGGAACTCATTTCCTCCAGGCGCTCGATTCCATCTCGCCGTTCGCTTTTGCTTTCGGTCCTCGCAACTGGTCTCCCATCGTCAGTGATTTCAAGATCACTCCCGGAGGCCGATACGATCTGGAGCAAATTCTTCAGTACGATCCGCATCTCCAGAGGCTCGTCACCATCGGCACGCTCCTGAAAGTGAAGCCTTATCGGGAATTTTTCGCTACCGTCGCCCATTTCCGTCTGGATGACAATCCCTCGCAGAGTGACATGCCCGTTCCTCTGCCGTCCCCGTTCTTCCCTTTCCAGCAGCCGCTTTCGAACCAGATTCGCGGGCTCGTCGGTTACGGCAGCGAATCCCGCAAAGGCCTTAATCTCATTACCGGTCTCGGCTACGACTTCGAAAACAAGACGCTGCAAAACCAGATCGTTCAGCTCAGTTACAACGGTGGCTGCTGCGGCTTGGCCGTCGAATATCGCCGCATCAACCTCGGGCAGGTGCGCGCGGAGAATCAGTTCCGAATCGCGTTCATCATCGCGAACATCGGCACGTTCGGTAATCTCCGACATCAGGAGAGAATATTCTGAGCATGAACGAAACCGATCTCGCGTTCGCCTCCATCGAAGAGATCGGAAGGCTCTTCCGCAAACGCAAACTTTCTCCCGTCGAGCTCACCAAGCTCATGCTCGCGCGCATCGAGCAACTGAACCCCAAACTGAACGCGTACATCACCGTCGCTGCAGAACTTGCTCTCGCGCAGGCCAAAACAGCGGAATCGGAACTTTTCGCACCGCGTGGCCGCAAAGGCCATCACGACCGCGGCCCGCTGCATGCCATTCCCATTTCCCTGAAAGACAACATCTACACCAAGGGCTTTCGAACGACTGCCGGTTCAAGAATCCTGAAGGATTTCACTCCACGGCACGACGCTGAAGTCGTCGTCCTGCTGAAAGAAGCCGGCGCCATGATCCTTGGCAAGTCCAACATGCACGAATTTGCATATGGGGTCACATCCAACAACCCGCACTTCGGTCCCGTCCATAATCCCTATGACCTCGCGCGGATTCCTGGTGGCTCGAGTGGAGGTTCCGCCGCCGCAGTTGCCGCCGGCCTTTGCTACGGCAGCATTGGAACAGACACCGGTGGTTCGATCCGCATTCCCGCATCCCTCTGCGGCATCATCGGGCTGAAGCCAAGCTGGGGCCGCATCTCTTGCGAAGGCATCATTCCGCTTTCTCCTGCCTTCGATTGCGCGGGCCCACTGGCTAGAACCGTCGGTGATGCCGCCATTCTAACGGGAGTTTTGTACTCCCGCGTGGGCCGCGAACCGAACATGGCTAGACCTTCAACTTTACGGAGCGCCCCAGGAAAGTTTTCCCTGGGCGTTCCGCGTCAATTGTTCTTCGATGCCCTTTCCCCGGAGGTCCGGAACGCCTTTGACGCCGCACTGCGTGATCTTTGCCGTGCAGGCATGACGACGAAAGACATTTCCATCCCGCTGCTCGATGAAACCGAAGACGCCGGAAATCATATTGCCTGGGTGGACGCGGCTCTTTACCACCAGCAACACGGATATTTTCCAGCCCGGTCCGCGGAGTACGGCGACGACGTGCGCTCAAGACTGGAGATGGGTTGCAAGGTGCCGGCGGTTGATTACTTGCGAGCACTGGAGATTCAAAAACAATTCTTCCAACAGTTGCATTTGGCGCTCGCGGAGTCAGCTGTGGATGCCATCGTTTTTCCCTCGACCGCCATCGAGGCTCCGCTCTTGAATCAGGAAACGATTCGGATCGGGGCGCACGAGTATCCGGCTCGCGCTTTGCTGCTGCGCCATAACCGCCCGGCAAATCTGGCGGGCGTGCCTGCCGTTTCCGTTCCGTGCGGATTCACTCGTTCGGGGTTGCCGATCGGTTTGCAATTCATGGCCAGTGTCTCGAGCGAGCCCGTCTTGCTCCGCATTGCCAAGATCTTCGAGCGCACTCAGCCGCAATATCGCAGGCCACCCGTTTAGTGCGCTGCTGGTGTGGGCGCACCTCGCGTTTTCATGATCCAACTTCCAATCACGTACCCAAACGTCCCTGTGACCACGCCGCCGAAAACATCCACGACGTAGTGATACCGTCCCCACACTGTTGAAACGCACATGCACGTCACCAGCGGTACCATCACCCAGAACAGCCAACGACGGTGCCGCCATGCGCCCCACAATGCCGCCACCGAACCCGCCACGTGCTCCGAAGGAAACGCCGCGCCGCGCACGCGCCCAAAGTGCTCGATGAAATTGATCGCGGCCGTGAACAGCCCGCCCTGCAGCGATCCGCGCCACGCCCCGGCCATCGAAAACCAAGGGCTCTCAATCGGAAAAACAATCGCAATGCAATACCCGATCGCATAGGCCGCGGCCGAATACGTCATCACCGACAAG
>WNFN01232052.1_pt3 | contig 22578 bp, 25 predicted proteins | sample 5400161 | NCBI WGS metagenome assembly WNFN01 (sample SAMN13153353, study PRJNA577476) | soil metagenome | isolation source: 80 cm saprolite on Douglas fir-dominated hillslope | place: USA:California | collected 2013-09-17 | reverse complement strand
CGCGACCTGGCGCCGCGTGTCGGGGTCCAGGTGCTCGAGGGGCTCGTCGATCCAGCAGAAGCCGGCCTGCGTTGCCGCGTCGAGGGCGAGAAGGTGGAGGAGGAGCCGCGCGGCCATCTTCTCGCCGGTGCTGAACGACCGGAGCGGGAGTGTCTCCCCGTTGACGTATCGTGATAGGGCGCCGTCGCCGCTGAGCGTGATCGTGCCGCGGTCGGCGAACAGCCGCTTCCACCTGCTGCTGATCTCGCGTGCCAGCGGCCCGATCGTCCCGTCCAGCAGCGTCGTGGTCGCCGACTCAAGAGCATCAATGGCTGCGGCGGCGAGCGCATGGCCGCCGAACTCCGCCTCCAGGTCATCGCGAGACTGCTGGCGGGATTCTGCGTCCTCGATCGCCGCGGCGGCGGCCATCGCCGCGGATCTGCGCTCGATGAGCAGGGTCATGGCCGCGTCAGCGGCACGCGCCAGTCTCGCGTGCCGCGCGGCTATGTGCTTGGCGGTACCCGGCGGGCGGGCGGGCGGTGGGGATGAAGCGGCTAGCGCTGCAGCACGCCTGCGGAAGGCGCGGACTGCGGTGAGGCCGGCCGCGGCTGCTGTCTCGTCCAGATGCTCGAGCTGAACAATGAGAAGGGCGAGCTCGCGGTCGTGCCCTGATCGTGCCGCGGCCCTCTCGTCAGGCGATAGGGGCCTTCGGCAGACCGGGCACTGGCCGGCCGAGGTGCCGAGTTCCTCCAGTGCGGTGCGGATACCGGCGGCCCGGCCCTCGAGCACGCCGCGCTGCCGCCGGATGTCGTCCAGCTGCTGTGTCGTCGCGGCCTCGACCTGGTCAAGGATGCCTGCCGCGCCGCCGGCGCCGGCCGGCACGCCGAACCGGGAGGAGATCTCCTCGCTGAGGGCGGCGAGCTGCCCGAGCCGCACCTGGTCGCGCTTGTGCCAGGCGTCAAGCGCTTCCGCGTCGCGTTTGGCCTGCGCGGCAGCGCGGAGGTCATCGACGCTGGCCTGGTGCGCTTCCCCGGCTTGCTCGGCGAGCCGGGCGGCCTGGTCATAGCGGGCGCGCAGCTGCGACAGCTCCCGCGCGGATGCACCGGAGGCCTGCTTGATCTGGCTGATGCGGCTGTCGGTGACCCTCTGCTGGGTCTTCAGTTCGGTGAGTGCCTCCTGGAGGCCGTCGATGCCGAAGAGGCGGCACAGATGCTCGCGCAGGTTCAGGGCGGCCGAGTCGGCGTCTGGCTGGTCCCCTCCCCGGAGCATGGTGAGCCGGGCGAGGAAGGCCGGGTCTGCCCCGAACGCGCCGCGGATGGCCGAGCTGATCTGAGTTCCGGGAATCTCATTCCCGTCGATGGCCGCGGACACCGCCGGCGTGCCGTTCCTGCCGAGCCGCCTCGGGAGCTGCCGGGTGATCGCCAGTGTCCGCCCGTCGGGCAGGACGACCTCGATGGATGCGGACGCCGACACGGCGCCAAGCCTGATGGCGTCCATCGGCCGGCCCCCGGCGTCGCCGTACAGTGCCCAGGCCGCGCCCTCGATGAGCGAAGACTTCCCGATGCCGTTGCGCGCGACGATGAACGTCGTTCCAGGCTCCAGATCTAGCGACGACTGACTCGATCAGGGCGCGGATGCCGTCGACGGCGGTGTCGTCCAGGGCCGTGTAGGCAGCCTTCTTCGCCGGTGTGCGGGCACGCCGGCCCTCGGCGACCGCCCGGTCCACGGCGGCCCGCGAAACCGCCGCCGCCAGTGCCGCCAGATCGACGGCCTCGCGGTCGAACTCCAGTGGATCTGTTTGCTCCCAGCGGGTCACACGCGAATCGAGGTGCTTGAGCAGCGCGTCTGCGAGCGGCATCGGCTGGAAGGCGACGCGCGGCTCCGAGAGCCGTCCCGAGGGCGCCTCGACGGCGCGGCCGGCGAACTCGCGCGTGATGACCACCGCTGTCCAGTCCTCGTCCGGGATGGCGACAGCGACATCATCAGCATCCTGGTAGGTCATCAGCAGCCCGCCGCAAGCGCGCGCAACCTCCGGTGCGCTGAGAACCCTGGCCGGCTCGCGGCCGGTGAGAACGGCGACGAGGATGGCGGCATCGAGGTCCCGGACCAGGGCAGTGACGAGCAGCTCATGCGCAGGCGCAACGGCCATATGGCCATCGAGAAGACTGATCTCAAGGCCGGGACGATGCCAGGTCAGCCCGTTGAGCGTCTCAGCGAGCCTGCCGACGTCGACCCCGTCATTGCGGGAGCCCGGCAAGCTGGCATCCGGGAGAGCGCCGGGGGACAGGCTGGCTAGAAGGCCGGCCAAGAGGTGGCGATATTCCAGCCGCTGGTCGTCATCTGTCGCTGCCGGCGAGCCGGTCAGCAGGCCCGGAGGCGGCGGGCGGCCGTCACTGCGCGCCAGCAGCAGCTCGGTGATCTGATCGCCTACGGTCATCAGCGCGAGGCCGAGCCCGAGCGGTGACTCGCCCGCCGGGACGATGAGCGTGTACTCGTCCGCCAGCTCTACGTCGAGGGTCACGGGGACAACCGTGGCTGACTCGCTGGACAGGCTGCGCACCCAGACCAGCAGAGCCTCGTCGGCACCGACCCGCCAGATATCCCCGGACGCCGGGACGCCAGCTCCCGGCGGCGCGGCGAGCGCAGTCCGCAGACCATCAGGGATGGGCTGAGCAGCGGCAGCCAGGCGGGCCGTTACTGTCCCATCCGCCTCCGCCACCATGGCATCCCGAAGCCTCGTCTCCCACACGCTGCAGGCCAGGCAGCCCGCCAGGTGTGCCGCGACATCTGCCGCGCCCGCGGATGTGAATTGGCCCCTGGCGAATGAGAGCAGGGCCGACTCGGTGGGGTGTCTCATCCGGCGCACCTTCATCTCGTGTCTCATCGCTGTTCACTAAACGCGGTACCGTGGCCCGCTGTCCGCTTGCGCATCCATTCGGCGGCGAGCGCCCGCAGCTCGCTCACGACGATCTCCGGCCCGCGGTCGCCAGCCAGCTCGCCGGCCAGCCGCACCGCCAGACGCTGCCTGAGGGCGCCGGCCTGGCTGTGCCCGACGCCGAGCACCTCACCGAGGTCCCGGACCGGCTTCTCCCACGTAGCGATCAGAATCCTGTCCCGATCGGAAAGCCGGTCAAATACGTCGGCGCTGTGGAGCCGGCCCAGGACCTGGTCCTCGGTCTGGGCGTCCGCGCTGCGGTCCGGCAGCCGCTCCAGCACGTCCAGCTCTACAGTCAGCGGAGTGCGGCGCGGGTCGAGCCGGGCCGACAGGGCCAAAGCAATCTGCGCCGCAGTCAGGGAACCGTCAGCTGCCATGAGGACCCGGCGGATCAGCCGCTCAAAGCTGTCGAAGTCGGCCCGTGGCGCGCGGCGGCGTTCGCTCGACCACCTGGGCACGGTCACCTCCGGCTCCGCAGCGGCTGCCCTCGCCAGCGCCGGCGGGCAGGCCGTGCCCGGCGTGGCGGGGGCGCCGCGAAGGTGCCACCGGGATGGGCCGGCCGCACTCTCCTGGAAGAGGTCGCTCCGGTCCAGGACATCGCCGACTCGCCGTATCAGAGCACCGACGTCAGTGCTGCGGCTGCGATCTCGGTGGAAGTTCAGCACCGCGGCGTGGAGCAGCCGTTCCAAGCTGGCGTCGTCCGTCGCCCGGAGCGCCAGATCAGTGATCCGCCTACGGCCGCGCTCACCGTCCAGGAAGTCGTGCGCCACGTCCATCGCCGCGTCCCGGTCCCACCGGACATGACCATCGTAGGCCCCAGTCACCAGACCCGCTCAGCCATCAACCTCCTGGCAGCGTCCAAGAGGATCACAGCCCCAGTACATCTCAACCTGCGGCCGCCAGAAAAGGGCCGCACGTCAGCAAGAGGTGCAACACGACAGGCGCGGGGCTCCAGTAGAGCTCTTTGCTGCCAATCGATCTGACGTTCGCGGTCACCGCGCTGGTGCTGGCCGGGCTGGTCACCGCCAGCGTGGTCGCCTTAGCGGTGGTGGCCAGCTACCGGCGGATCGGGCGTGCTTAAGAGCATCGGGGTTCACCCCTTTCAAGTCGACGCCGCATACACCGTCAGGTACCTTTGCCCTCTGCGGTGCCCATCACAGACGGTGACCTATTCGAGGACTGGTGGGAGCCGACGGCGCGCCGGATCGCCGACTCGGCGCGGCTTTCAATGTCCGATTGTCACGAGGCCCCGAGCACAGATCGGCCAATTCGGTGTCGGTCGACCTGGCTGATTGTGCTGGCCGGCAGTCGCTGATGTTTCTGGAACGCAAACGCGATGATCTGTGGCGGCCTTGGGTCGCAGCGCCATTCATTGAGCTGGAGTTCGCTGCGATCGGGGCGGCGGCTTTGGCTGTGGCGCGCGGCTATCCCATGTCTCGTGGGTGGGGCTCACAGCCTGAGGACCCGGATCGGGGAAGGTCACTTCGACCAGCAGGCCGCCTTCTGGTTGCGGGCGGGCGGTGATGCTGGCGCCGTGCGCGTCGGCGATGGCCTGGACGATGGTCAGACTGGAGGCCGAGGCGCGGGTGGTGCGGTCTGCGGCCAGCCGCTGGAATGGCTGGAAGAGCTGGTCCAGCGCGCCTGCCGGGACTGCGGACCCGGTGTTGGCCACCGACAGGACGGCGCGGGAATCGCGTGTCTCGGTGGTGACGTGGAACTGGCCTCCCGGCAGGCTGTGGCGTCTCGCGTTGTCGATGAGGTTCACGGCCAGGCACCCGGCCAGGCGCGGGCTGCCCGCCGCCGGGGCCGGGCCGAGTGCCGCGTGCAGGGCCAGGTTCCGGTGGTCGACTTCGTGCTGGCGGGCGGCGATGACCTGACTTGTGACGGCGGCCAGGTCGAAGGGCCCCATCTGGTCTAGGCCCGATTGTCCGCGTGCCAGCGTGAGCAGCGCGTCGATGAGCTGATGCTGCTGGTCACCTGCTGCCAGTACCCGTTCATGCGCTGCGCGGAGTGTGCGTTGGCGATGAACTGGCGCTGGGCGTTGAAGGATGCCTCCAGCCGGGCGAGCAACTCGTCGAAGGTGTCGCCGAGTTCTTTAAGCTCGCCGTCGGGGCCGGTTAGGCGCATGCGCATGCGCAGGCTGGCGGCCGAGATCTGGCGGGCGGCGGCGGTCATGGCATGCAGCGGCCGCAATGCTGACCGGCGATGAACCAGCCGAGGGCGATCGAGAGTACCGCCATCACGGCCAGCGCCAGCTCGGACCGGGTGAGGTGCTCGCGCAGCATGGCGCCGTGCTCCTGCAGCGCCAGGCTCGCGCGCGCTGTGCGCTGATGGCGCGGCACCCGGAGTGCGGTTGCTGGCAGAGGGCATTGCCGGCGGTGTTGCCGATGAGGGCCTGGCTGACCAGGGCATATGTGGCCGCGAGCAGCGCGGCGCCGGAGACCAGCAGCAGCCCGCCGTACCACAGGGTCAGCCGCAGCCGCAGGGTGCGCCGCAGCGGCCTGGCGGCCCCTATGTCGACTACGGCGGCGTGGACGACTACCTCGTCACTGGTTCGTCCCGATCCTGCCCGCGGGCCAATATCTCGGAGTAGCAGCGACCGACCTGCTCGTCGCTGACCTCGAGCGAGTCTTCGCGCCGTGGCTGAGTGGCGCCAAGGGCCCGTGTCTCCTGCTGAACTCCCAGGAACGGGTCATCGTGTCGAATGCCCTAAGCCACAACGTGGGCGACGTCATCCGAGCGACCGCCGAGTTCAATACGGCTGAGCTCGGCGTCTTCGGATGGTCACTCGCGGCAGACACCGCCCCGGCCCGCCAGACTGTGCCGACCTAAGCATGACCTAAGCACCCGTAAATAGCCATGCTGAGGAACACTCCCCGCGAGCACATCACTGGTCCCGGGTTCATCATCGCCGTTCGCAGAGAGCGCGGCTGGCCGTCTGGGCAGTCGATGAGGTACCGGAAATACCACCGCTGGGCGACAGTGCTCATCACCCAATGCCATGTAGATCAGCGCGTTGAGGCGCTTGGGGCCGTGGTTGCACGGGCAGACGGTGATCTCGGGATTGTTCACGGAGGGTGAGGGCAGCGCTCGGGCCCGGGTGTCGCTCCGGGCGGCGGCCGGTTCCGCGGCCGGAGGGTCTGGACGGGACGGGGAACGGCGGGACTTCACGCAGCGATGGGGCCGCAGACGCTGATCTCGGCGGTCGCGGTGAGGACGGGGATGCGCGGCCCGCCGGGCGGGAAGCCCGGCCGGGCCTTGGTCTTGCGGTCGCGGTGCCGGTTGCGGTCGACGTCGACGCGGCGGCGGGCCAGGCTGGCCAGTATGCGCTCCCGGCTGCTGGTGATCATTCCGGCGGGCAGGCTGGCGGTGGCCGCCCCGGCGCGGGCGGTGGTGATGATCGCGCGGCGGGCGGCGGTGAACGATATCTCGCGGGGATGGACGGGCTGGCCGGCGCGCTTCCGCTTGCCGGCCGGGACGGCAGCCGCGGCGGCGGCCCGGGCGGTCGCGCGGGCCAGCTCGACCGAGATCACCCAGGCGGCGTGCTCCTGGGCGACCAGGGCCGGGGACTGCGAGCGGAGGATCGCGCCGGTGGACGGGCCGGCGCCGCTGATCGTGGACTTGGCTTCCTTCAGGCAGGTCTCCGAGCCGATCCAGCGCCAGTGGTAGGCGGCGGCGAGCACCTGCGCGGGGTAGGTGTCGTGGTCGCGCAGGTCCGTGATCAGGGCGAACAGTTCCGGGGTGTCGGCGCCGGCGACGCTGACGGCGTACTCGATGACCCGGACGGCGAGCGTCACGCCGCCGCCGGTGATGGTGGCCAGGTAGGAGCCGTCGGGCAGGAAGCCCCCGGTGCGCTTCAGCGTGATCCCGTCCTTGACCCGGATCAGCACGTGGCTGCCGGTGGCGAGCATCCGCTGGATTCGCGGGACGCCGGGGAAGTTCCGGTCCAGCACCCAGAGCCGACTCGGGGTGAACACCTGCGGGTAGTCCGTCAGCGCCTTGTCGAGCAGCTTCTGCTCGGCCTCGCCCTTGTCCCGGTCTGCGGCGGCCCCGGCGCCCGACGGCCCGGTGACCACGGCCAGGGCGGCGCGGGTGGATGCGTCAGAAACCCGCAGCTCGCGCAGCTGCGGGTAGGGGGCGCTATCATCGGCGGTCCCGGCCGACCCGTACGCCTCCCGGTTGGCCGGGGTGTCCGGCGTCCTGGTCAGCGAGCCGTCGACCGAGCCCACCTCCAGGTTCCCGGCCCGGACGGCCCGGTAGTCGTACTCGCGGTGCTCGGCGGCGATCCCGGCCAGCACCATGTCCCGCAGCTCTTCCGCCGGCGCCGGCCCGACCGCCCCCCGCCATGTCGAGACCACGGCCGGGGTGGGCAGCTGGTATGGCCGCTGCCACGGCACCAGCACCAGGTCGCCGAGCAAGGCGGCGGTCACTTCCTGGTAGTCAGCCTCCGGGATCAAAGTCATCAGCAGGGTGAGCCGGATCGCCAGCGCCGGTGTCATCGCCCGCCGCTCCTTACCCTGCACCTTCCCGTCCAGCACCACCGCCGCGGCCACCTGGTCGATGACCCCCGCCGTCCCGGCCAGCTCGTCTAGCTGCTGCTCGGCCACCCCGAGGCGGGCGTGATCGGCCGGGTGCCCGCCCGCCTGCACCCGCCCGTCGCGGCGCACCACCGCACGCGTGACCGCGACCGGCTTCAGCCACACCACCAGTTCCCCGGCGCGGATCTTCCCCGCCCCGGCGGCGGTCAGCGCGGTCCGGCCGTCCCTGCCCAGGCCGGGCCTGGCCGGGCAGGCCAGGTCCGCCACGCGGACCGCGACCATCCCCGCCCGCCCCAGCAGCTCCAGGCCGGCCTCCTCGCCCGCAGCCAGGGCACCATCGCGCGGCGCGGCGCGGCGAACGGCGCAGCCGGCTTGCCGGGAACACTGACAGTGACGGTAGAGGATGGTGCCGCGGACATGCCACAATGGCGGGACAACGAAGCTCCCTGGCTCGTGAGGATCATCGACAATCCCCACTGCTAGCGGAGCTTCGCTGTGTCCTCACGCGTGACACGCCGCCGCTGCCAGATCGTGATCAGTGCCCCAGGCCGCGCCACCCCCATCGCAGCCAGCCCCGCGGCCAGCCGAGCTCACCGCTGCGGGCGGCCATCGGAGTCTGCCCGGTGGCGGCCATCAGGCCGGGGCTGTGGCTGTCACGAGGGCGAGCGGTCCCGGACGCTGCTGTGTGCGACGATACGGATCGCCGATCTTGCGCTCGGTGCGATGGTCGGCTCGATGCTGAGCTGCGCACGCCGATTAACCAATACGTGCTTGGCCGGGAGGATCGACAACGTCGGGCTGCTCCGTCGTTGGGTGTCCTCGGCCCGAAGGCAGGTCATGGCGCCCTTGTGCGGCTCGGTGACCAGCTTCACCGGGGATGGGGCGCTGACTGGTATCGGTCGTGTGACTGGTCAGCGGTGCGCGCAAGGAGGTCTGTCCTGCTAATTGTTTGTCTTGCAGACCAGTCGTCGGGCCGCCTGGGCAGATCAGCCGCGGCTGGAAGCCCTGCCTGTCGGACAGGGTCAGGCTGGCTGGGCTGGAGACCGGGATCTCCGGGCCTGGGGCTGATGGCTATGTGTCACTGAGTTCGTGGAGCACGGTGGCCTCGATCGCTGACATGGCCAGTCGGGCTGCTCGCTGCCAGTCGTGGCCGGCGTCGTCCTTGACCGCGGCGGTGAAGTGCGGGCTGAGGTGGACGGAGATGGCGGTCTTGGCGGTCTGGGGAGTCCGGCCGGGCCCGCCGGCGGCTGACCACAGCGTCGCCGCGAGCGCGGCCATGACCTCCCGTCTCCCGTGCCGGCGCTCCTCCTCGATGGCCGACAGCTCGGGTGGCAGGTCGTGCCGGGTGGCCAGTTCCCAGAAGCCAGGGCCGCACGAGTCATTCATGCGGTGCACGGCCCGGCACAGCTCGTCCAGCCAGGCCCGCCAGTCCCCGCCGCGGTAGGCCGGCAGCAGTTCCCCGTAGCGCTCCAGGCCGGCGCTGATGGCGGCGGCGACCAGCTGGTCGCGGGTCGGGAAGTGGCGGAACAGCGTGCGTCGGCTGACCCCGGCAGCCTCGGCGATCTCCTCGACGGTCACATCGAGGCCGTGCTCTGCGACGAACAGCCGCGCCGAGCGGAGGATCCGGGTCACCGCGGCCTGCCGCTTCTCGTCCGCGAGTGTCGGAACCCCGGGGGCCGTCATCCCGCAAAGCTAGCACATCTTGACACTCTATGGTGCCAGCTAGGACACTGATGAGTGCCGAAGGCGGGTCTCGTCAGACCGGCCGGGAAGACTCAGCCTGCTTGATAGGCGGCGATCACCGGTGCGCTTCCTGATATGCCCGGGTGGCGGCTACGGCAACCTCCACCCCCTGGTGCCGCTGGCCCAGGCATTGGCTGAGCGCGGCCATGACGTGGCCTTCGCCACCCCTCCCATGCACCTGGGGACGGTCCGGGAACTGGGTTTCGAGGGCTTCCCGGCAGGCCCGCCCGGCGGCGTCGCCGGGATCGTCACCGGCGAGACGGCCGCGGAGCTGGCCGAACTCGGCGAAGCCGGCCGGGCCAGCCGGGTCATCGACGCGTTCGCCGCCCTGGCCGAGGCGACCGTGCCCGACCTCAGCTCGGTGATCCGGCGATGGCGCCCGGACGTGCTGGTACGGGACACAACCGCGTTCGCGGCGTGGATTGCGGCCGAGGATGCGGGGATACCAGCGGCGCTGTTCGACTTCGCGGGCGTACCGCCGACGCTGGCCGCCCGGATAGCGGGGCCTCGCCTCAACCGGCTCCGGGCAGCCTTCGGGCTGCCTGCCGACCCGGCGCTGGCCACCGTCTACCGCTGGCTGGTGCTGCTCGGCGCCCCGCCAGGGTGGAGTGACCTTTCTCAGCTGGCGCCCACCGCCCACCTGCTCCAGCCCCCCGACTTCGACCGCGCCCCGATCGAGCCCCGGCCGGGCTGGCTGGACAGCCTGAAAGGCCGGTCGCGTCTCGTCTACGCCACCCTGGGCACCGTCTTCGGTGACAGCCCGGACATCTGGGCAGCCATCTTCGCCGCCGCCGCCGCCGAACCCGAGCTCAGCCTCATCGCCACCGTAGGCCCGGCCGGGAACCCGCAGCGCTTCGGTGCCCTGCCCGCCAACATCCGGGTGGAGCGCTACCTCCCCCAGTCCTGGGTGCTCGACGCGGCGGACGCCGTCATCGCCCACGGCGGATACGGCACCCTGATGGGCGCCCTGCGCCGCGGCCTGCCCATCCTCACCATCCCCATGCAGGCAGCCGACAACCTCCTCAACGCCAGCAGAGTCACGGCACTCGGCGCCGGGCTCATGCTCGGCCAGGACCAGCGGAACGCCACCGCCATCCGTCAGGCCCTGCACCGGATCCTCAATGAACCCGGATTCCGGCACGCCGCACGGGACCTGGCGGCGGCGACAGCAGTTCTCCCATCGGAGCAATTCGGAGCCCGCCTCCTCGAACAACTGGCACACGACCGGCGCCCGATCCTCCGGGAAACGACACCACCACGGACTTGAACAAACTGCTCCCAGGCACGCGTCAGCAGACGCACCGATCGATCCTTCCGGATCAGCATCCCGGTAGGCCGCACCTTGCGCCGGCCCGCGCAGATAACGGCGGATCCGGCGCACCCCCGCCGACGGCTGGCAGTCACATTCTGGAACGACCTTGACCATCTCCGGGCAATTGTCACGGCGCCAGCGGGCAGATTCCGGTGCCCGTCCACACGCCGCAACACCGGTCAGCGATCACAGCACGTAACTGAAACCCGCCTACGCCAAGCCGTCGGCACCACCACCGCCGATGCGAACGCGCTCTTCTACACGGCATTGGCTCATCACCCCCACAGCACGCAGCTGAGCCAGTAGCGTGACGAATTCCTGCCGGTGCGGCAGCGCTGCCTGTCCGTCAGCGTCAGTCGCCGTAAGTGGCGGTGCCCGAAGAGCGAGGCTCCAGCCTCCGACCTGATCGAGGACTCGCGGCTATGCCTGGCATGGCGCTATTGTCATGATTGGGGGTGGAAGTCAGCGCGACCATTTCTCGGAAGGCGGCAGTAGTGGCGCGTCGCAGCTCGTTTGTTTCGGCTTATAGCCAGATGCAGAGGGAGGCCGCGCGCAGGCAGGCAGCCCAGGTGCGTGCACACCGGGATGCCTGGCGCATTGCGGAGCGGGCGCGAGTTGCGTATCAGCGGGCGGTATTTGCCGACGAGAAGGAGCGCAAGCGCCTATATGTCGAGAGCCGTGTGGCTGAGGTCGCGGCCATGAATGACGACCTCCAGGCGAGCATTGACGCTCTGGAGGCGATTCTTGCGACTTCGCTTGCCCGCAATGCCACGGTCCGATTTGCGACTCTGAAGAAATCTGCGGTGAGACCGCCCTGGCAGCATGCTGCTCTGGGAACAGCCGGAACCAGTGCCCGTCCCTGAGGCATTCACGCCTCCACCCCTGTCGGGGATTGGGAAGGTCTTCGGCAAGGGCAGGTACGAGCAGGCCTTTGCGGAGGGCCGTGTCCGCTACGAGCAAGCTGTAGAGGAGCATGGACGGAGGGATGCGCAGAGGCTGGCAGGTCTGGCTGCGGCCAGGGCGCAACGGCAAGCAGCAGCCGACAGGGCGGACGCAGATGCCCGCAGGCAGCATGAGGAAGTCGATGCGCTGGAAACCAGCTACCTGCGCGGCGACGTCAACGCGATCGTGTCGTACTGCTCTATGGTCTTGGAGTCGTCGCCCTATCCTGACGGGTTCTCGCAGAAATACAGGTTCGCCTATGTGCCCGAATCACGGCAGGCCGTCGTGGAGTACAACTTGCCGCTGGTGAACGTGGTACCCACGGTCAAGCTATTTCGGTACGTCAAGACTAGCGACTCCATCGCTGAATCACCCCGCCCGCAGGCCCAGATTAAGTCTCTCTACGGGTCCGTTGTCGCACAGACGACAATTCGGACTATCCACGAGCTATTCCAGTCAGATCATGGCCGGCATCTGGATGCCATTGTCTTCAACGGCGTCGTCGATACAACCGATCCCGGAAGCGGCCGACCAATCCGGCCATGCCTGGTGACAGTCCGAGCGACGCGGGACGTCTTCGAGGAACTGGACCTCGGGCATGTCGAGCCGCTCGCCTGCCTCAGGCATCTGTCGGCCGGTGTCTCAAAGAGCCCAGCCGAGCTGGTGCCGGTGCGGCCAGTTCTTGAATTCAGTATGGTCGACCCGCGTTTTGTCGCTGAAAGCGATGCGCTGTCTGAGCTCGACCAGCGGCCCAATCTCATGGACCTGTCTTTTCTCGAGTTCGAAGCATTGGTCCAGAATCTGTTTACCAAGATGGGCCTGGAGGCAAGGCAGACGAGGCCGTCGCGCGATGGCGGAGTCGACTGCGTCGCCTGGGATCCCAGGCCGATCTTCGGCGGCAAAGTCGTCATCCAGGCCAAGCGCTACAAGAACACCGTGGGAGTTTCAGCCGTCCGGCACCTGTTCGGAACGCTTCAGAGCGAAGGGGCAAGCAAGGGGATCCTGGTGACCACGTCAGGCTACGGGCAAGCGAGCTTCGACTTCGCCCGCAACAAGCCCATCGAGCTGTTGGACGGTGCCAACCTGCTCTATTTGCTCAGGGAACACGCAGGAATAGACGCCAAGATCGTTCCACCCGAAGATTGGAGTGATCCAGTCGCCGACTCTGCGGGCGGCGACGCCTGAACCGCGAGGCCAACGAGGCCGCTTGCAGGCGCTCTGGTAGTTAGGCATCCCGACGTAGATGAGCAGCCCTGGTCGCAATACTGGGATTCGCACTCGCCGACTGGGAGCCACTCCGTCGGCAGGGTATCAATCCCCAGACCCAATACCGCTAACTTAATGCTGGCCGTCGGCTCCAGCTCGACCGGGTCGCGGTGGCCGAGTCGGCGATCGTGATCGCGTTGCCGGGCGGCCTGGCTGGTCGTGGCCAGGATCGGTGTCCGGCGCGCTTGAGCGCGTAGTTTGACATCTTGCGTTTGACGACGCGCGGGCTGGCGCGCAGGCGTCGTTGGCTTAGCCGGCGCAGGAGTTCCCGGATACCGCGTGCGGTCGCCCTGGCTAGCCGGTCAGGGGGGAAATGCGGCCTGCTCGGCCACGGTGCGCCGGGCGAGCCTGAGCGCACGGGTGAACGAGACGCGGTCGGGGTCGATCTCGGCGTCGAGGGCGGCGGTGTGCATCAGCTCGCGGATCGCCCAGTGCACGAGCAGGAATCCCCAGACCTCCTGCTCCGCGCCGTCGGGATGCCGTGACCGCAGCACGACCCCGGCGCCGCGCTGGTGCGTCTTGATCTCGTCGAGGGCGTTCTCGAATTCCCAGCGCTCGGCGTACACCTCGGCCAGCTACCCTCATCGCGCCGACCGCTGGGTCGGCCATGGTTGCCGGGTTCCCGCTCGAGCCGGAGAGCGGAGTGGAGATCCGCCGCCGCATCGCGATCATGCCGGAGTCGCTGGGCTTGTACCTGCGCCTCAGCGTGCGGGAGAACCTCCGAGGCGGCCAGTTCGTTTCTTTAGCCCGTCATTGGGCATTCGGCCTGGCGGAGCCAGCCAATCTGCTACAGATGAGGGGAGTGAGTAATTGGCTCACATAGGCCCGTTGGAGGTACGTCACGTGCCTGATATCGGCTGCCCGCTGGCGATCGGAGAGCGCAGAACCTGGCGCGCTTACCTGCGGACGCCAGTGGCCGTCGCGGCGACTGCTGTGCTGTGCCTGGCGTCGCCGGCGGCGGCGAAGGCGGGGCAGGCTACGTTGCGAGCGACGAAGACGGCGGTGGTTGCGTCCGCATACCGGAGCACCTACGACTCCGTCGTTCGCTTCAGCGCTCATGTCACGTCTGCGGGCAGAACACCGGCGGGCTCGGTGACCTTCATCGACCAGGTGAACGGTGGCATCCTTGATTCTGTAGCGCTCAGCAACGGGCGAGCGGCCTTCTCGACTGCTGCACTGGCTCCTGGCACGCGGAAGATCATTGCTGTTTATGACGGCACCCCGGCGTTCGCCAGGAGCCGATCGTCGGCGGCCCGTATCTCCGTCCGCGGTGTGGATGACGCGATCGCGAATCAGATCGACACCCGTCACGATGGCTATCAGGGGGCGGACGCGCTGAGAGTCGGCTCCCTTACGAAGAAGTGGAGCGTCAGCATTTCCGGCGTGTCCGGTGATCTCACGTATCCGATCATCGCTGATCACCGCATCTTCGTCAGCGGGTCGGATAGCTCGGACCCGGAAAGCACTGTCTATGCGCTGAGTCAGCGCGACGGCCATATCGACTGGTCAGCCCGTGTTCGGAGCACCTACTTTCTAGCGGGCCTGGCTTATGACGGCGGTACCCTGTTCTGCCTCAACTCCGACGGCGTGCTGACGGCCTTCAACGCCACGACAGGCAATGAACGGTGGGCTGTTCGAATGCCCGCTCAGTAAGGCCGACGGCATAGTGAGCTGGTCGCGCAGTGTGGAAAATGGTGATGACAGCTCGCCCGCCGTTGATGGCCGCGCGCTGTATCTTTCCTATGCCTGCCAGCAGGATTACCGGTTCTCCCTCGCTGGCAGGCTCGTCTGGCACCACAGCACCTATTGCGAGGGCGGCGGCGGCAGCACGCCGGCCGACCACGGAAATCTTGTCTATGCTGAGGGATTCGGCGACCCGCCGCTGATCCTCTCGGCCGGGACCGGGAAGACGGCGGGCAGTTTTGCGGCGGACTCAATCCCGGCGTTCGGCAACGCCAACATGTACATCCTGCGAAGCGGGAATCTTGTCGCCGTGGACCCGTCCGGAGGGCCGGACCGGTGGGCCCGCGGCGGGGGGATGCTGGTGATGGTGACGCCTCCGGTCGCCGACAACGGTCTCGTCTTCGCAGGGGCGAGCAACGGCAAGGTCTACGGCTTCTCGCCGGCAGGCCGACAGATCTGGGCCGGTGTCGCAGGCCAGGGAATAGGCTCTGACGCATACTCGGGACTGGCGATCGGGAATCGCATGCTCGTGGTGCCTGCCGGGCACGTGATCACGGCGTTCCGCGACTGACGTCGCTGTCGTTTCCGCAGCTCGCGCGACCGCGCGGATGTCGCTGCGGTCTGCCCCGAATCGCCAATTCTGCGCGCAGCCTCTGCGTTGCAGACGCCGAGATGAAGACACACAATCAGGGCCGAATGTGGATGTCCGAACTGGCAGGCCGTGTCACTCTGCATGGGCGTCGGACGAGCCGTTGGATGCTCTCACGGTTGTCGGGCCGGGAGAGGCGAGCATCGACGATCGTCATGTGGGCGGCCATGTGGTCGCTTGCCTTGCGCTTTTCGGCCCGGATCGACTGTGAGCTCTTCGGGATCCTTAGGCCCGTGGTCCGCGAAACCGTGAGCTGACTGAACCGACAGATCTTGGCGGCCACTTGGGACCGGAGCCCGCTGACTTCCGCGCGGATCGGCCGTTATTGCCTTCAACGGCCCTCGGCTGCGGTCACGGAACGTGCGTCGCATGCCCGCAGGACGCTCGCCGTGCCCTGTTGCGCGTTCGCCGATGATCGTCCTTGAGGTCGGAGCGGCCGTTTGACCCTGGACGAATACGAGGCCAGTGAAGTCCTTAGCGTCTCTTGCTCGGTCTCCGGCGGCGCGGGCGCCTGGCCGATGAGCTTGAATCCGTGATCAGCGAAGTCGCGGGCCCGGCTGTGGCGGACCACGCTGTCCACCGACCACCAGGGCTCGGCCGGCCGGTCCCGGTCCCGGCCGCGCCCGGCTGGCTGGTCCCTGAGCTTCGCCAGATCCCTGGCGGGCGGGAGATGGTCCCGGTGGAAGTCGAGCAGGCGGACAAACGGGAACGCGCCGTACCTGCCTTCGACCACTGCCCGGACCGCCAGCAGGTGGAACCGGCCAGATGGTGCCGGAAACGCCAGGACGTCACCGGGCTTGGGGGCCGTGACGTGGCGCGCGGGCCGCCGTATGGGCTTGCGGGACGGCTGCGGGCCCGCCAGCTGGTCCCCGACCCTGCCAGGACCGCGGCCCGCCTGGCCCGGATGCGGGGCTCGGCGTCCTGCCAGCGCCGCGCGTCCGCCCCGCTGCTGATTACTTGTAGGGCATGGTCGCGCATCGAAGGCACGCCTGGCGTCGGGAAGTCGGCGTTCGCGATGGAGGCGGCCAGCATACTCGCCGACCAGCTGGTAATGCCGGGACGCCGATGGACGTTTGGTTGGGAAACCCAAAGCGGGATGCAATGTCCGTCAGACGAGACGGCGGCCGGGCGCGCTAAGCAGCTATGGCGTCGCGGCCGTGCTCGTGGCAAGCTAATCAGCAAATGCAACAAGGGCACGTGTCGAGCGCCTACTGGGCACCGTGAGCCTCGCATTCTGCGCCGCGTGAAGCCGGAGCCGTAGGGCTAGGACACCGCCAGCGATCTTCCTGGGAGGGTGTTTCATGGCAGCAGACATAACCGGCGACCGGGCTTTGTAGCCCTCGTCTTGTTCATACCGAACGCTTCGACCGTGCAGTTTGCCGGGCCAGCGACATTCGTGTTCTGGATCCTCGGATTCCTGACGTTCCTTATCCCAGGAGCCTTTGTCACGGCGCAGCTTGGACGAATGTTTCCCGAGGAAGGCTCGTTGTACGTGTGGACGCACAAGGCCCTGGGTCCGTTCTGGGGGTTCTTCGCCGGGTTCGCCGCGTGGTGGCCGGGCGTCCTCGTCATGATCCTGGCCGGGTCACTCGTCGTGTCGCTTTCGCAGGCGATCGATCCGACTCTGTTCGCCAGGCCATGGCAGCAGGGGCTCATCGTGCTGGTCGTGCTGTGGATCTCGTGCCTGCTCGGCGTGCTGCGCTTCCGGCTGACGCAGAACTACGTGAACGTCCAGTTCGTGCTGTACTCCTTCTGCCTCATCATGATCGGCATCTCCGGCTTCGTGTGGCTGGCGGGAGGGCACCACGCTGCCAACTCGTTCGCAATCCATGGCTCTTCCCTGACCGGATGGGGCCAGTGGACGTTCTTCTCGACGGTGATTCTCGCCCTCCTGGGCATCGAGGTGCCGTTGAACATGGGCGTCGAGATCAAGAGCGAGAACGCCATCAAGAAGTACTTGTTCTGGGGTTGCCTCGTCGTGATCGTCGCCTACCTGTGGGCCACCTTCGCGAACATGGCGGTCGTGCCGGTGGGGCAGAACAACGCTACTTACGGCATCGTCCAGACGGTGCAGATCGCACTCAGTCACACGCTCGGCTCGTGGGTGGCGTTCATCCTCGTGCTTATTTTTGTGTCCGACACGGTCGTGTACAACTACTCGTTCGCGCGCCTCATGTTCGTCTCTGGCCTGGAGCGGCGCCTTCCGCACCAGTTCGGGCGCGTGAACCGGAATAAGGTTCCCGCCAACGCCGTCCTTGCCCAGACCGTGATCGCATCGATAGCGACTGCGGTCATCTATTTCCCGGTCCAGTCGGCCACCTCTAACTACGCCACCAAGGTCTACCTGGTACTCCTCGCCGCAGTGACAGTGGTGTGGTGCACATCGATGGTGCTGCTCTTCGCCGACGTGTTCTTCGTGAGGCGTTCGTTCCCCGAGAAATTCAAGGAGGTTCAGCGCACTCCGTGGGGCCTGCTGGCCCTGTGCGGGACCGTCGGTGTTATCGCTGACGCAGCAGCGGTCGTTCTGCTGTTCTGGGCCCCGTGGTCACCCATCTTCACGAAGACCGGCTGGGACCTGGCCGTGGGGGCGATCACGATCGTGTCGATCGGAGTCGGGCTCGTCATCTTCCTCGTTTCAGAACGAGCCCGCAGAGAGGTGCGAGGGGCCCCATCCGCAGTCGAAACCGGGCTCGCGTGAGACATCACATTTGGGGTGGACGATGGGACTTGAACCCACGACATCCAGGACCACAACCTGGCACGCACGCGTTAGACCCTGCCGGTCCGGCGCGTCTACGCTGGTCATCGGCAGCGTGCTGCTGCCGATGGCAGCGTCTGACCCTACCTGACGGCGGACCGCCGCTCCCATCCCGCTCCCAGCCATGCGTGGACTTGGGTACGCCGCTGCGGCGTTAAAATTCGAGAGCGGCTGGCGGGCCGGCGCCCGGTGAGCGTGGCTTTGGGCCGCGCGCTGCAGCGCTGGCCTGGAAGCGGAGCGCCCGGGCTGGGAGGCTGGCGCTGTGGCCGTCCGCTGTCGTCGTCGATTCTTGGCGGGGCCGACCCCGTCTCCCAGCCTGGCGCGGGAGCCAGCCTTCAGGGCCGCTGATTGGTGCTACGAGCCCGCGGACCAGACTTGCCGTTTGCCCGTGGCTCCCGCGGACGGCCGCACCTTTGTTAGCCGTCTGTTCTCAAGCAGGAGCCACTGATGCACGAGGTGCAAGACGAGCCGCTGTTCGCCGACCGGGTGGCCGGCGTCGGCGCGCAGCACGCCGACAATGCGGCGCATCTCGGCCAGCGCCGTGCGAGCCGCGTCGCCGATGTCGGCTACGAGCTTCGTCGCCTGCGGGGTGAGATCGGGCGAGGTGAGCGCGACGGCGTCGCTTTGCAGGGCGATGAGCGAGATGTGGTGGGCGGCCACGTCGCGCAACTCGCGGGCGATGCGAGCGCGCTCGCCGCGGGCCTGGTGGCCGGCGAGCGTCGCCTGAAGCGCTCGCACCGACGCGTCGGCCTGCGCGGCACGCCGCTGGGCCTGGCGCAGCGTCCCCAGCGCCGCCGCCGTGGCGGCCAGCGCGAAGATCACCGCCGCCCAGACCCGTGGGGTCTTTCCTACCGGCAGGGCGACGGCGGCGAGCAACGGCAGCGCGATCAGGACGGCGTAACGGGCCGGGCCACGGCGGGCGGCCAGGTACAGCGCCGTGACGACGGCGGCGGCCGCGGCCACGGTGGGGCGGCCCGGCTCGATGATGGCCAGGAGCACGCCGGTGACCACGGCGGCGGCGGCGATGCGCGAGTGGGCGGGCGCAGCGGCCAGCGGCAGCGTGCCGAGCAGCGCGAGGACGAGCGCCAGTGACAGGCTGTGCGCGCTGTCGGGTGCGCGGGCAGCAACCTCGCCGGCCGCGGCGGCGGCGAGCGCCCCGGCGGCCGCGTACCGCCACCGGATCGCCCCGGCCGCCCGCCGCGCCAGATTAGTCACTCCCACATTGTGGCCGGTTCCGGCCGTCGCCGGCATCACCCCGGCAGGCCGTCACCGGCTCCCTCCCGCGGGGGAGGGCCTCCGCCGACGCCCCTCGCTAGCGGGGGCCGAAGTCCGCGCTGTGGCGGGAAGCGCCCGGGCCCGGCGGATTTCTACCCTGGTGGGCATGCAATCGACCATCGACGTACGCGGCCTCACGAAGCGGTACGGCCGCATCGTGGCCGTCGACGACCTCACTTTCACGGTGCGGCCGGGCGAAGTGACCGGGTTCATCGGCCCCAACGGCGCCGGCAAGTCAACCACCATGCGGCTGATCATGGGGCTGGACTTCCCTCAGGCCGGCACAGCCACCGTGGCCGGATGCCGGTACCGGGACCTGACCGAGCCGCTGACCACGATGGGCACGCTTCTCGACGCCAGCGCCCCGCACCCGGCGCGCACCGCCCGCAACCACCTGCGGTGGCTCGCGCACAGCAACGGGATCAGCACCGTCCGCGTCGACGCGGTCCTCGCCCAGGTAGGCCTGGAGTCGGTGCGGTGCTTGGCGACCCGCCGATCCTGATGCTCGACGAGCCCGCCACCGGGCTGGACCCGGAGGGCATTGTGTGGATCCGGGGTCTGTTGCGTGGCCTGGCCGCGCGGGGCCGGGCGGTTCTGGTGTCCAGCCACCTGATGGCCGAACTGCAGGATACCGCCGACCACCTCCTGATCATCGGCCGCGGCCGGCTGATCGCCGACACCAGCACGGCTGAGTTGCTGGCCCGCGCGTCGGGCGACCGGATCGACGTGCGCACCGAGATGATCACCGAGGCGATGACTGTGCTGGCCGGAGCGGGCGCCACCGTGGCCACCGCCGAGGCGCAGGTCGTCACCGTCACCGGGCTGCCTGGCGAGCAGGTGGTGAGCCTGCTCGCCGGGGCAGGCGTGCGCTATTCCGAGCTGCGTCAGCACCGGGCCACGCTCGAGGAGGCGTACATGGACCTGACCGGCGAGGTAACCGAGTTCGCAGCGCCGGAGGCGTCATGACCACCGCCCGCCTCGTGTCACGCGCGCTGCGCGCCGAGTGGACCAAGCTGTGGACGGTGCGGCGGTGGGCCGTGGGCCTGCTTGCCGCGGCGTTGCTGTCGGTGCTGTTCGGGCTGCTGTCCGCCAACGGCACCCAGGACAAAACCAACCAGCGGACCGACCTGATCGTGGGCCCGCAGGGCCTGGTCGTTCAGGACAGCTTCCGGTTTGTCCACGGGCCGCTGACTGGTGGCGGCAGCATCGTGGCCCGGGTCGCCAGCCAGGACGCCAGCCAACCGGGGGCCGCGGCCGGCATCATGGTGAAGACCGGTACCACACCCGGATCCTCGTACGCGGCGCTGATGGTCACTTCCCGGCACGGTGTGCGGCTGAGCGCCAACTTCGACTCCGAGACCGGCGCCGGATCCGGGACAGCCCCTATCTGGCTGCGGCTGACCCGCGCGGGCGCCGCGATCGCAGCAAGCCGCTCTGCCGACGGCGTCACCTGGCGCCCGGTCGGCACCGTGCGGCTGGTCGGGCCCGCCGCCACGGTGCAGGTCGGCCTGTTCGTCACCTCACCGCCCAACACGTGATCAAAAAGACGCTCAGCGCCACCTCGGCCGGCGAGACGGCCACGACCACCCGGGCCACCTTCGACCACGTCCGGGTCACCGGGGCCACGGCGGGCACCTGGGTCGGCGAGACCATCGGCCACACCAACGTCAAACTCCCCGCGTTGGGCAGCTCGACGCAAGCCGGCAGGGTATTCACGGTCACCGGCTCGGGCACCATCGGCAGCGGCGAGGGACCCGATGACCCCATCCAGAACAGCCTGTTCGGCCTGTTCTTTGGCGTGCTCGTTCTGATCCCCGTCGCGGTGCTGTTCATGACCTCGGAGTACCGGCGTCCGCTGATCCTGGCCACGTTCGGCGCCAGCCCGCGCCGGCGGCGAGTGCTGGCCGCCAAGGCCGCCGTCATCGGCGCTGCGTCATTTGGCACCGGCCTGGCCGCAGCGCTGGCCACCTACCTCGTCGCCCGGCCGCTGTTCCAGGCGCGCGGGTTCCGCCCGCCGGCCTTCGCCTACACCTCCCTCGACCAGCCGGCAGTGCTGCGCGCGGTGGTCGGCAGCGCCGTGCTGGTCGGTGCGCTCGGCGTGCTGAGCCTGGCCGTCGCCGCCCTGGTCCGGCGCGGCGCCGCCACCATCGCCATCGTGATCGCCTTGTTCGTGCTGCCGGTGTTCGTTGCCGCGCCGCTGCGGCTGACCGCCGCGCGGTGGCTTGTGGCGCTCACCCCGGCCGGCGGGCTGGCCGTCCAGCGCACCAAGCCGCCGACAGGCACCCTGGCCGAGCCGTGGTCGATGCTCTCGCCGTGGCTGGGCCTGGGCGTCGTGTGCGGCTATGCAGCGGTTGCGCTTGTGCTGGCCATGTGGCGCGTGGAGCGGAGGGACGCGTGACGCGGGCGCTGCATGCCGAGTGGACGAAGCTGCGCACCGTTCCGAGCACCGGCTGGCTGCTGCTGGGCACGATGGCAGCCAAGGTCGGGGTCGGCGCCGCCATCGCCGGCGCTATCCACCTGCCGGCGTGCCGGCCGGGCGCCGCATGCCCGGCGGACATCACCCGGCTCGCCCTCTACGGCACCCGGGATGGCCAGGTCACAGTGGCGGTGCTCGCAGTGCTCGCCGTCACCAGCGAGTACGCCACCGGGCTGGTGCACCTGACGCTGGCCGCCACCCCGGGGCGGTACCAGGCGTTCGGGGCGAAGGCCGCGGCGACCGTCCTCGCCGCAGCCGCGGCAGGTGTCGGAGCGGTCACCGCCGCCGTCGCGGTCGGCGCCTGGATCTTTGCCGAGCGCGGCTACACCCCATCCCGCGGCTACGGGCTCTCCCTCACCGACCCGGCCACCCTGCGGGCCGGCGTGGGCACTGTCATCTACTTCGGCCTAGTCGCGCTGCTCGCCGCCGGAATCGCGGCGGCCGTCCGAGGCGGCGCCGCCGCTCTCAGCACAGTCCTGGCGCTGCTGTTCGCGTTCCCGCTGGCGGCGGCGCTGGTCACCGACGCCACCTGGCAGCGGCGCCTTCACCAATGGTCGCCCACGGACGCCGGGCTTAACATCCAGGCAACCACCGGCCTGGCGCACTTGCCGCTCACACCGTGGACGGGCCTGGCGGTGCTCGCCGCCTGGGCCGCAGCCGCGGCCGTACTCGGCGCGCTGGTCTTCCGGTACCGCGACGCCTGAGGCACACCAGGTCAGCGGTCCGCGAGCAGTCGGCACACCGGACGCATTTCCTGCCTGGGCCAGGCGGCGGTCAGGTCCAGCCGCGCTCCTCGCAGTAGTCCACGATGAACCGCCACGACGCTGCCGCCTCGGCTATAGCCCCGATCGCCGGATCTGGGCGCCCGTTCGCTTCTGGTCAATTCCCAGCAACCTGCGGTTCAGCCGCCGTCGGTGCTGTTGCTGCAACCTGTTCGTCCACTCCATGGCGCCCACCGCCGACGGGAAGACCACCTACCTGGCGATGGAAGCCGGGCAGTTCCTCGCCCTGGACACCACCTC
>WNFN01114668.1_pt1 | contig 22616 bp, 21 predicted proteins | sample 5400161 | NCBI WGS metagenome assembly WNFN01 (sample SAMN13153353, study PRJNA577476) | soil metagenome | isolation source: 80 cm saprolite on Douglas fir-dominated hillslope | place: USA:California | collected 2013-09-17 | reverse complement strand
CGTCGAACTGGGAACGCTCGCTACGGATCGCGACCTCTCAAGCGATGCCTTGCGTGAGCAGCTGGTCGCGCTCGTCGAAGCGCACCGCCGCCGCAAGCCCCGCAGCCGTGCGGAGATCGTGCGCGATCGGCTGATTGAGGGCGTGCGTCCAGTGTATGCGCTGCTCAAGGCGCTCGTCAGACTACCCTGGCGGTCGACTGCGGCCCATCCGGTGCTCGAAGCGATGAGTGGGTTGCGTGATCTGTACGAACGCGACCTGCGCACGCTCCCGGCGACGTTCGCAGTTCCCCTGGGCAGCGTCTGGCGTACTGTGCTCGCGGGTAAAGATCGGGAGCGCGCCTTCGCCACCTGTGAGGTCGCGACGCTGTTGAACCTGCGCCGAGCGCTCCGAAACGGCACGGTGTGGATCGAGCATAGTCTTGCGTTTCGCAGCCGCGAGAAGCTGTTCATTCCGCAGGAACGCTGGCGGAAAGCACGGCGTGCTCACTATCGCAGATTGTCCCTGCCGACCGACGTCGGTGCCTTTCTCGAGCCGCTCCTCGAGCGCGCCGCGGCCGGTGTCCGGGCGGTCGCCGACGCAGCTGCCGCCGGCGTGCTGCAAGTCGACGACGAGTTGCATCTGACGCCACTGGTGGCCGAGGAAGAGGACCCCAAGCTCGCGAAGCTGCGCGCCGCACTTGACCGCCGCATCTGCGAGGCCCAGCTCCCCGAGATCATTCTCGCGGTCGATGCTGAGGTACGCTTCAGCTGGATCATGCTCGGGCGCGAGCCGCGCTCGAATCACGAGCTGCTGATGGTCTATGCGGGCATTCTGGCTCATGGCACCGCGCTGTCCGCGGCCGAGACTGCGCGCACGATCCCGCAGCTCTCTGCACCAGCTGTTCGCCAGTCGATGCGCTGGGCGGGTGATGAACGCCGACTTACCGAGGCCTGTAGCGCTGTGCTCGCGTTCATGCATCGCCACCCGATCTCCACAACCTGGGGACGATCGGACCTCGCTTCCTCGGACATGATGAGCCTCGAGACCAGTCAACGCGTTTGGCAGGCGCGCATAGATCCGAGGCGGCAGACGCCTTCGATCGGCATTTACTCTCATGTGCGCGATCGCTGGGGCATCTCCTGTGCTCAGCCCATGGTGCTCAACGAGCGCCAGGCCGGCGCTGCCATCGAAGGCGTCGTGTGCGATGAGCATCTTGAGACTGCCCGGCTTGCAGTCGATACGCACGGACACACCGACGTCGCGATGGCTCCGGCACGGTTGCTCGGATTCGACCTGTGTCCACGCTTGAAGGCGCTCAAGGATCGGCACCTGTTCTTGCCACGTGGTGCCGTCATCCCGCAGCGGATCCGGTCGATCTGCCATGCCAATGTCGATCTCGCCAAAATCCTCGCACACTGGGATGAGATCGTGCACCTCGTCGCCTCCGTGCACGGCGGGCACACCAGCGCCGTCAATGCGCTCGCGCGGTTCGGCTCGGCCGCACGCGGCGATCCGCTCTATGAAGCGCTCGTCCATCTCGGTCGGCTGCTGCGCACTGTGTTCCTCGCCGACTACTTTGTGAACGCCGTTTTCCGACGGGAACTGCTGCGGGTGCTGAACCGAGGCGAGGCGGTCAATGCCCTGAAGCGCGCGATCTACGCGGGTCGCGTTGCCAGCTATCAAGCCAAGCGCCACGAGGAAATGCAGGCCGTCGCCGATGCGCTGAGCCTGCTCGCCAATATCGTCATGGCTTGGAACACCGCGAAGATGCAGGCGGTCCTTGATCGCTGGAATGCGCGGCGCTCGAGCGCCGTGCCGCCGGAACTCATCGGACGCATCGCGCCGACCCGTACCGAGGGCATCAACTTGCGAGGCGTGTTCCGCTTCCCGATCGACTCTGCAAATCAAGCCCCTGGCGAAACCGTCCGTCAAATCACGCGGGAAAACAGCGGCCGCCCACCGACACTTTTGGCACGGAAATCAAGGGGACCCCTATTTGGCGAGACCGGGAAAAACCGGGGGCTGAGAGGATAGCGATACTTGGTCTTGGTCCAGGTGACTACCGCGGAGCCTGTCTCCTACGCCAAGTTGAGACCATGTTTTGAACGAGGAATGGCGCGCGACGCTGTCGCCTCGGCAACCAGGGACGCAGGAGACATCCGATGCGAAGTTGGGATAGCCCCCGGTTTTTCCCGGTCACCAGATCGGGCGGTAGAGCTCGGAGTGCTTGGTCCTGATCCTCCCGATGAGCTCGTCTTCCAGCGCTTTCGACTCGGCGACTTGGGCGAGGAGAGATCCGGGACGGACGCGATAGTCGAACGTGACGAAGGGCAGGTGGTGAAATTTCCAGCCTTGCTTCATGGCCTGGATCCACAACTCGTAGTCCTCGAGGGGAGACACCGACGCGTCATAACCGTCGCAATCGACCCAGATGCGTTTGCGGAAGACGGCGCAGGCGTCGATATAGTTCCACTCGATTAGCTTTCGGGCATCGAACTCGGCGACCCGCTGGGTGCCGTTGCGGAGCCCAAAATTATGTCGGTCACCGTAGACGACGCCGACGTCGGGCTCGGCGTCGAGGACAACGATCGCATCCCGGATGAAATCGCCCCTGAGCCGGTTGTCGTCGTCGAGCGGCAGGATGTACCGTCCCCGGGCCAGGGCGATCCCCGCGTTACGCGCGGCCGAGAGCCCCAAGTTCGCCTGGTCGCGGACGAAATACCCGAGACCCTTCAGCGTGTCCAGGATCTCGAGCGTCTTCGGCTGCCGCGATAATCGGTGCCCCATCGTCGGCATCGGGGCGCGCGAGCCGGCTTCGCACGGGCCGGGCCTGCCATGACCCGGCGGCGGAGATATCGGCCAACTCGTCCAGCTCGGACAGCAGACGCGCGCACCGAGGCCACACGGCCGCCACCAGATCAATGAGCGGATCGGTACCGGCGATGGTCTTCAGCAGTCCCCCGTCGTAGGGATCGTCCAATCCGTCCTCGCGGATCGGGACACCGAGTTCGTCGCGTACGACGCGCCTGAAGGCCTGAAGGTTGTGCGGGAGCGCATTGGAACTGACCAGCAGGCAGCGGTCACGATGCGCGACATAGAAATCCAACACATGCCGGTTGTAATACTCCCAGATCCGGTAGGCGTATTCGGGGTTCTCCAGGACCGGCGCGCCGAGCCGCTGCATCGAATCGGCCACGTCCCACGGAAAGCGGTACACGAATACGTAGCGCGCCCCGTCCAGCAGCGGATCCCAGAAATCCAGCAGCAGGCTGGTTCTCGGATCCTTCCATCCCCACGCGGTCGCCCGATCCGATCGGGCCGCGAGGAAAGCCTGAGCCTCGGGCACGAAGCGCTGGAGGCCCTCGCGATCGAGCGTTTCGTGCTCGGTCCAGCCCCAGTCGAGACGCCCGCCGTCGTCGGGCGCGCAGGACTCAGACAGCATCCGGCCCTGCAGCGTCTTCAACTCGACGTCCTCGAAGTATCCCCCGACGTTGTGAGCGTCCGGGGCCAGGAGCTGGCGTCCCATGTCCACCGAGAGAGCCGACAGCAGCGACGCCACGAGCGAAGTGCCCGACCGGTGCATCCCAGCCACGATCAGCGGCGGCCGCCCTCTTTCGGGCAATCCCAAGGACGAGGTCACCAGCGGCTCCACGCCGGCGTGCTTGCCAACGAAGCGCGCCTTGGACCGACGCCGCCTGACGAGTCGATGAATCCGTTCGATCCGACGCTTCGACGGGAAGGGCGCGACCCGTGGCCGACGACGGCACGCACGATGATCGGCGTGCGCCGGCTCGAGAATGTGCGCGAGCTGGCCCAGCGGGTGATCGACAGAGAGCTACCGGGAGATTTCATCGAAACCGGCGTCTGGTGCGGTGGTTGTTGCATCTTCATGCGAGTCTGCTGGCCGCGAACGGCATCAAGGACAGCAAGGTGTACGTCGCCGACTCCTTTGCCGGTCTGCGCCCGCCCAAACCGCAGCGGTTTCCCCAAGATCATGGGTTGAATCTGCACTTGTGCCAAGCCTTTGCCGTTTCCCTGGAGGCTCTACACCGATTCCATCAGAAATATCTTCTTCGAGTGTGTGCAGTTCGTCTCCAAGGATTATTTTGACAAGATGAAGCCGGGCCCGTGTCGGGTCAAGAAACATCGAGTACGACTTCGTCCTCACGCACGACGCTGATGGCTTCTGAAACGGCGCGGTCGCCCCGCCCTATGAGGTCGTGGTGCTCGGTGATTCGTTCGCGCACGGCATCGGCGTCGGTGACGACCTGACGGCGTGACGATGTTTTCGAGGAGGGATTTCTTGCCTTTTCGGCCTGCCTCCCTGCGCATCATTTCGTGCGCGAAGTTTTCGAGCACGATACCGACGGACGTTGGATTTCCGCGGTGGAGATCGCGAGTTTCTTTTCAGCGATGCTCCCGCGGCGCGCTTCCCGCCGACATGTCATCGGACGATAGGAAGACATTTGTCCTCCGGCGGCAGCTATTTCGGGCTGTGACCGCGCCCCGCAACCCGAAAAAGCCCGTGTTTGACTTCCGGGCCCACTCTTGTCACTCTGTGCCCAATGGGAACGCACGCTTTCGGCTTCCGACCCCCGGCCAACGCCCCGGACGGCCAAAAGCGATTTCCTATCAGTGGCGCGCTGTGCTCCGAACGGGGGATCGACGTCTGCGTCATCGAGTACCTCCGCAACTCGCACTTCCTCAACGATCCTGCCGTCTTCGCAGCCGCGCTCGGCCAGCTCATCGCCGATGCTGATGCACGCGCGCAGCTGGCCGCTCAAGCGTACGCCTGCGCGGACCGCGCCTTCTGCCCGGAGGCGTGCTTCGGCCCGCTCCTCGCGGTCATCGCGAGATCCTGACACGATGGCGCCGCGGTCGAAGATTCGCTTCACGCTCGGAATCCACGAGGGGCCTTCCGGAATCGGCGACCAGCTGTTCCAGACTCAGCTTCTCTACAGCCTGGGGCGTGCCTGTGGTTGGTCCTACGTCCACGACACCAGCCCGCGTCCGTGGATCAACCGCGATCAGCCCGGCCCGCCACGCCGCGGTTTCGACTACCACCGTTTCCTGGGCCTCGCGGTCGGCGAGGCGACGGTGGCCGAAGTCAGCAGCCCGCGGTTCTTCGATGTCGACTCAAAGCAGGTGCTCGAGCTCCTGCTCACCCAACGCGGGGCGGCGCCCGAGATCATGGGTTACTCGGGAGGGCCGAACGAGCTCGTCCGGATCTGGTTCAATTCGTGGTTCTACTTCGAGTACCCCAAGGTTCCGGCCAGTCGCGCGCTCCCGTGCACCCAGCTCATGAATCTCCGGCGCAAGTACCTCGATGCGCGCAAGCGCGACCCGGTCGCGCTGCCCTTCTCCCGGGGCCGTATACCGATCGTCGTCTTCCTGCGCCTCATGGATCTCGTTTGGTACGAAGAGGACGGCGAGATCGTGTTGCCGGCGATGCCCGATCCGCTGAAGCTCTTTTCGACCTGGGTGACGCCGCCTGCCCGATGCCTCCCGCTCGTGCGGGCGCTGGTGGAGGAGCTCGGGGCTGACCGTTGCGAGATCTGGGTGTACTCGGACGGAATCCCCGACCGTCGCTGGCTCATGGCGAGGATGCGCGGCATCGGCCGCTACCCCGCCGACGACATCGACGCCGTCTCTCGCCGTGTCATCGAGTTCCAGCAGCAGCAGATGCGCCTCTTCGAGACCTGCGGCGCGCCGACGCGGTTCCGAGTGAAGAGCTCAACCCGAGTCATCCGCGAGGTCATCCACGCCTTCTCGGCGGCTCCGTTCGCGCTCGCGCGCCGAGCGGCGGGAATGGCGGGGCATCGCTGGGAGGCAGCCTTCCCCGACCTCGGTGTGCGCGATCCCGGGCTGCTTCCGGTCGTGCGCGTCACCGAACACGATCCGCGCTCGCTAATCGCGCTCGTGCGCGACTTCCGGTCCCGGAGTCGGCGGCCGTTGCGCTGGCGCTGAGCCTGCGGCGGGGGGACCGGCTGCCGCCTCGGGCATGGTACGAACGAGGCGTCACCATGCGCGCTCCCACGCTCCTCATTGCCGGCGGCGCAGGCTTCATCGGGTCCAACTTCGTTCTGTCCACACTGCGCGAGCGTCGCCACCGCGTCGTCAACCTCGACAAGCCAACCTACGCAGCGAACCTCGACAACCTAACCAGTGATCGGTTCAATGTCTTCGAGGTCCTGATAGCCGGCGGGCTCAGCCCAGGTCAAGAACTGTTGGATCGCGCGATTATAAGCGGCTCCTGTCGCACTGTACTTAAAATCGTAGACTACTGCACTTAATTCGTAGACTGATTTCACCCTGAATTTCGGATGTCGGCCTTTATCCATTGAGCGCCTATTTCCAATACTGGGCGACTCACATCCGAACGGTGCTTGAGGTAGTGCCAACAAACCGGCTTATGGTTCTAACCACATCCGAATTGTCGCAGAGGCTCGAGGATATTGCTGCTTTCGTCGATGTACCGCTCGCCAGTCTTAAACCAGAACGCTCGCACTCTCACAAAGGGATCCGAAAGCTCGGAATTCTCGACGAGCTCGATCGGACATTCCTGTTCGAGACCTGTTTGTCCCATTGTGGTGAGCTCATGCGAGTGTGGTTTAAGAAGGAATACCTTGAACTTGTCTCTGAGCAGGCTTCTTCAAGGGCCGTAATCTCGTAACGGAGGTCTGTCGCTAGGAAACTTCACTGGCCTGACTCCTGTCCCACAAAAAATCATCCTGTACCGTTGTTTATGAGGTGAGAATAATATCGAGACGGTCAGGGAAGGCGGTCCCGATTAGCCACACTTGCTCCCGGGTGAGCGGCTCCCGGACCTCCTCGAGGCGATACCGGAACCCGTCTAAGAATTCCCGTAACTTCGGGAGATCGGCGGCGTGATGAACCTCGATGATTAACTTCGGCCGGTCCCGCGCGAGGATCTTCGCCGCCCCGGTTAATACCTCCGCTTCCGCTCCCTCGGTGTCGACCTTGATAAAGTCGACCGGTCCGGCGATTAGCGAATCTAACGTAGCACACGCTAGCGTTATCCTCCCGATCGGACGGTCGGCGATAGCGCTAAGCGTGGACTCCGAAAACAGTTCCGTCGGCGAATAGACCGTGAATTCCCGCTTTCCCGCGGCGCTCCACGCTCCCCTCTCGATAATCTCGGCGTTCGAGGGCCGGTTCGCTTTTAACTCCGGTAACACCGCCGGATTCGGCTCTATCGCGTACACCCGATCGAACCGGCGCGCGAGATAAGCGGTCCAGGCTCCTCGATTCGCCCCGACGTCGACCGCCGTCTGGCCTTTACTCGGGATGAAAGGAATTAACCAAGGCTCTAACGATTCCAAAGGCGGGCTCATCCGAACGATTGGTGAACGAGTCTAGGCTCACGCTAGGAATTACGGCGGGAGGATGAACGAGCGGAAAATCGAGTTTCCCGATCGAGCCCGGATAAGGAATCGGCCCTTTCGTGTGAGTGGCATCCGGTCTGTACCCTAAGTTCTCCATCAGGTTGACGCAAGGAACAATCGTCAGTAGACAACGCTCCCAGATAATCCGCGATTTTAAATACAGTAAACTATTGCACTTAAATCGTAGACTGCTGTACGCAGAGCATTTTTAGGCCGGCGTCGCGGTGGGAGAGGCTCGGAAAGCATACCAAGGGGGATCGCCGCGACGGGGGGCTAAAAATGGGTTGGGCTAAACCGTTGCCCCAGGGCGTGGCCTATGGGTATTGATTGCGGGCTGGATCTCGGACGTGGATGCGATGGACCCGGAAGTGATGAGTGCGTGCGATGCTTTTTGGGATGGCGGTGCGTGCAGCGACCTATGATGATGTCGCGGGAATGAGATCTGTGCCTCAGATTTTCTTTGGGATGACTCGTTTGGCAAACGCTGCTCCCGTCGCTTGGTTCGGCCAAGCTTGTGCGACACAGTTGGATCTAGATCCGGAAACAGTCCTCTCCATCATGAGGTATCCTTAATTGGCGTTACATGTCTGGGTGGGCTTCGCGGCAAGATTTCGATCGTCAGCAGGCGACCTTGATGACACACTGGGCATTTCCACAACGAAAAGCCGGTGAGTTCTTCATAGCGGTTCCGATAGTCCGTGCTGGCTTCTGAAGCCGCTGGTTGGGATGCCGGCATTTCTAACAGGTCTCGGCAGAGTCTTAATTTCCGTTCTCGGTATCGGTTGGCCAGAAAGCCGTAGTAGCGGATGCGCTGAAAGCCCTCAGGAAGCACATGTAACAGAAAGCGGCGGATGAACTCTTCGGCTTGCAGTGTCATCGTCTTTTGCTGGGCGTCATGACGATAATCCTTGTAACGGAAAGTTACCTTGCCCTCCGCGATGTTTAACAGACGATTATTGGAGATCGCCACGCGATGAGTATAGCGCCCAACATAGTCCAACACGTGCTCGGGTCCGGCGAAGGGCCGCTTTGCGTAGACCACCCATTCGGCCTCGCGCCAGGGAGCCAAGTAATCGAGAATGAGGACGGGTCCCGGAGTGATTGCAGCGAGGAGAAAAACTCCAGTTTTTCGGCATCAAAGGCTTTGAGCAAATATTCCAGGAACAGGCGACGAAAACAGCCTTGAGAGCACCCGCACGGGCAAGAAAAACCCATCCCGCCAGCAAATCAGAGCCCCAAGTGTGGAGCACGGCGAAAAAGCCGATCTTGGCGCCCAGGTGCTTGGGATCAGCGCCGATGGTGAGCAAGGTCTGCGCCGTGGCCCTGAATAGGATGCCATAGAGCTCCCTCTTGTTCTGATAGGCAATGGTTGCAATCTGTTCTGGTACGGTGAAGACCACTTTTATGGGCGAAGCTCTGCTTTGACTTTCTGGCCATCACTTCCCAATGGCAATCTGTCTCCGACGAGGATTGGGCACTCGCGCTAGCGCGTGAGGTGGTGATTCGTCCCTTGACCGATCGACCGGAAGTCACCGAGGGACTTGTGGTTACGGCGAGCGCCGAGCTTGGGATCTCTCGAAGTCTGGTCTACCGGCTCGTCGCAAAATTCCGAAAAGTCCTCGACAACCTTGTCGACGCCGAGATCCGGGAAATCGGGATCGTCATCCCCCCGAGACTGGCGCCGAGGTTCGATGGGCGGTAGGCGACGGTTCGGGATGGGGCGCGCGGATCGAGTACATCGTGCAGAGCGAGCCCGCCGGCCTCGCGCACGCCGCCGGACTGCTCGCCCCTCCTGGGGATGGCCGACTTCTGCATGTTCCTGGGCGAAACGATGATCCGAGGCAGTTTCGATCCTCGAAGGACCTTGCCGCGTCCATCCTGCTCAAGGAGGTCCCCAACCCGTCCAGCTTCGGCGTCGCCGAGGTCGAGGGCGCCAACGTGGTCCGCCTGGTGGAGAAGCCTGCGGCACCACGAAGCAACCTGGCGCTGGTCGGGATCTACCTGTTTCGGTCGTCGATCTTCGAAGCGATCGAGCGGATCCTTCCGTCAGCCAGGGGCGAGCTCGAGATCACGGATGCGATCAGCAAGCTCATCGAGCTCGGCGGCCGCGTGCGCTTCGACCGCGTCACGTCCTGGTGGCTCGACACCGGGAAGAAGGCCGACCTGCTCCTCGCCAACGATACGGTGCTCGACTCCTGGTTCGAGGTTGACGTCGCGGGTTCGACGAGTTCCTCGAGGCCTACGGGGATCGCTACCAGCCCCGCTATGGCTTCCTGCGTCCCATCATCTCAGAGGTAGTTCCTCGAGTGCGGGGACCTGGCCCGCGGATTTGCCCGCATCCGGTACGATCACTGCAAGGAGGACCGCCTGTTGGCCTTCTCCTGCAAGGGCCGCTGGTTCTGCCCGTCCTGCCACCAGAAGAAGGACCAGCTCTTCGGGGCGCTGCTGGCCGAGAGCATCCTCTATCCGGTGCCGCACCGACATTTCGTGTTCGGCATCCCCAAGATGCTCCGCCCGTACTTCCTCTACGACCGCGATTTGCTCAAAGACCTCTGCCGCGTCGCCCACGAGTGCCTGATCGAGTTTCTGCGCACGAGCCTGGGCCTGCCCCGAAGGCGTCCCCGGCATCGTCATGGCCATTGACACCTTCGGCGAGTATCTGGACTTCCACCCCCACATGCATGCGCTGGTGGCCGACGGGCTGTTAGTGCGTTCGGGGGTCTTCCCCAGCCCTCCGACGGCAGCTTTTTCGGGTTGTGGGCGCGCCCCGCAACCCGAAAAAGCCCGTGTTTGACTTCCGGGCCCACTCTTGTCACTCTGCACCCATCGAAACGCACGCTTTCGGTTTCCGACTCCCGGCAAACGCCCCGGAGGGCCAAAAGCGATTTCCTATCATTTTGAAGATCGAGAGCGACCATAGCCGAACGAAGCCTGAGATACTGCGGGGACTCACCGAATTCGTGCTTCACTTACGTCCGTGTGACGAGAACGGTTCCCCTGAAGGCCGGCTTCCGGTCAGCTTTTTTGTTGAGCCATCCTATTGGCAGCGGCCGGACGCGCAGGACCGCTGGATTGCCGGGACCGCAAACGAATTCTGGCAGCGGCTGGTTGTCCGCTATGGACTGAACCTGTATTGCGCCGCATGCCGGCAGATCGCGCTGGCAACTACTGGACGCGAGGACGCGATCCGCGCGGCGGTTCAACATACCCAGCTGTTGCTCGATGACCGTGCCGGCGAGGCCGAAACGCTGCGCGGGTGGTCGGACAAGACTGGTGGCTGGCGCTACGGGGACGAGCGAATGTCCCTGTGCTCGCAAGATGGAAGCGCGTTCTTCTTTGGGACAATCTGTGAACGATTTCACCTGACCGATCCACGCACGGGTGCATCCTGTTTTCCTCAGGAACTAGGCGGCGCGCCGTTTTTCTGGAACTCATTCGATCCCTTTCTCGGCGAGAACACCTGGGCGGCTTTGATCGGTCCGTTACAGGTCGCCTATCTTCTGAAGTCCAGTGGCGCGGCATTGACGCCGGAATGCAATGAAGTTCGACTTGCCCGCTCGCTCGTCCCTGCGTGCCTGGCGATGCAGAGCCCAATCGGCGGGGTATATGCACGGCCGGCTGGCCGGGGCCACAGCCAGGAGCGGCTGATTTCCAACGAAACGAATCTCACTTTGTATGCCGGCCTGACGATGCTCAAGCAGATGATGCTCGAGATCCCACAAGCTTCGCGGCAGATGGTTGAAGTCGACAAGCTCCGGCACGGGCTGTTGCGGTACTTTCGGCGTCATCTGTATGGCAACGTCGACGGCGAGCTTCGATTGCACGCGTGCGGTGCGTTCCTCGACGGGGTCTTTCGCCCGGGCATGACGGCCAACGGTCAGCCCGCCAGATTCGCAGCGGATGTTCACACGTGGGGGATGAGCATATTGGGCGTGGATGAGATTGATGCACTTCATGGTCGGGGTGCTTGTTTTCGGCTCTGGGAGACTGTCAAACGCCATACGGGCTTCGGCTGGCAGGCGCTGCCTGTTCCCTCTCTCTGCGCGACCGCCTGGGCCATGCTGATCCAGAATGGCTTCAACCCGTTTCGCCTGGGTGGCGCCTCCGCTTCGGTCCCGCATGCGGACGTTGCTTGAACGATGATCAACCTTCTTCGAGACAAGTGGCATTTCCCGCAACAGTGCGATTTGCTCGACGCAGGCGGGAGCTGGGTCGCGCGCGTCGAGTTTCTGCCCGACGGAACGGTCGAAGTCCGGCCTGATTCCTTTGGACTCAAGGGTTTCTGGAAGCGGCAGGACCAGACGTTGAGCATTGTCGACGCGGTGGGGGAGTCCNNNNCCCGCACTGGCTCGAACATTGCCTGCGCGATCAACTCCTACCCCGCCCGCGCATCTCCTTCTGCATCTCATGCCGGGGCCGTCTGCACCATCTGCGCCGGACGCTGCCGCAGAACATCGCCGACAACCGGGATTATCCGAACTTGGAGTTCGTCCTGCTTGATTACAAATCGACGGACGGGCTCGGCGAATGGGTCAGGCATGAATTAAGCGAAGAGATCGCAAGCGGGCGATTAAATTACTATTTCACGTCGCAACCCACCCACTTCCATCACGCACATGCCCGCAACATGTCGATCCGCTTGGCTAGCGGTGAAATCGTCTGTAATGTCGACGCCGACAATTACACTGGCCGCGGGTTCGCCTCTTACATCGCCGACCATGTCAAGCCTGACAACTTCCTGACCGGCTGTCGCATGGAAGGCGACCGTCTCGTCCCGGTCAATGACGAAGGGTCTGCCGGGCGCTTTGCGCTCTACAAGACGACCTTTCTCGATGTCGGCGGAATGGACGAGGCTCACGTCGGCTGGGGCTACGAAGACATGGACTTGTACGACAGGCTGCGCGCGAAAGGGTATCGTTGCCAATCCATCGAACCACGTTATGCAAGGTGTATCGCGCACGACGATCGCGAACGCCGAAAAGAACTACAGCATCAGGACATTGGTCGCGACTCGACGATTGCACAGGGCAGCCTCTGGGAGAATGCCCGGCGCAGTCAGGCCAACCTGGAAACGGGACGCATCGTTCTGAACGACGGCCAGATTGGCTGCGGCGGGGCCATCAAGAATTTCGAGCAGGTCGCTATCGTTATCCGCGAGCGCCGGGATCCCGTCATCTCGATCTGCATTGCCTGTGGAGATCGGACGGCAGAGATTCGTCGCAGCCTGCCCGATAATCTCCACGCAACCCAATTCTATCCGAACCTGGAGTTCGTTGTTCTCGACCATCTGGATGGACGTTTGGAACCTTGGCTGAGAGAAAATCTGACGCGGCAACTCGACTCCGGGCGCGTTGTCCATTGCCGGATGACCGAACCGTTTCCGGAGTGCGGAACCAACAACCTAGTCCACCAGCGCAACATGGCAGCGCGGATGGCGGCCGGCGATATCCTCTGCGTCGCGTCCCCACTCGATCGATTCCCGACCGGATTTCCAAGCCAGTTGGCGCAGAAGTTTGATGCCGGCTGGATTTACGAACCGCTTCATCGCGACGGGCTCATCCTGTCTCGACATCTCTTCTATCTTGGTGAGGGGCTCGACCAGAACCTTCCCGCCGGTGAGGCCGAACAGGATCTGTTGATCCGTATCGAGCGGCGTCTGAATGGCAGGGATCAACCCGTCTGGAGCCGCAGTGGACTGGAGTCCCGCGATTTCGGAGGAGGTGTGGCGCGGCGCAATGGCGAACTCGTTCTCATCTCACCTCATCGCTTTCCGCGCGTCACATTCACGACGACTTGCATGGGATGCCTGCATCATCTCAAGGAAACGCTGCCGCAAAACCTCGCAGACAATCGGGATTATCCGAACCTCGAATTCCTGCTTCTCAACTATGGCGGCCGGGATGGGCTGAATGAATGGGTGCGGACCGAGATGAAGGAGCACCTCGAGTCGGGGCGCCTTGTCTATTATCACAGCCCGGAGCAGCAGCGGTTTCGCTGCGCTCACGCGAAGAATATGGCGATGCGTCTGGCGACTGGCGAATTGCTGTGCAATGTGGACGCAGACAACAGGACCGGTTATCATTTCGCCTTTCATGTCGCACAGCGGTTGCAGAAGTATGACTTCCTCGTCGGATGTCTTTATCTGAACGATCGACTGGATTCGTATCGTGATCAGGGCATGGCCGGACGCACCGCGGTGAGGAGGCCGGCGTTCTACGACGCCGGCGGCTTCGACGAAGTGATGCTCGGCTGGGGCTATGAGGATCTCGACTTCTACGAACGGCTGAAAGCGTTGGGATATCGAGGTGCTTCGATCGACGGGCGGTTTCTCCACTGTATTCCCCACAGCGATGCCGAGCGAGCGGCCCACACTGGTGTCGAGGATATTGGCGGCGTCATGCGGGCCGATCCAGGAACGGCGCCTGACAATTGGGAGCGGAGCCGGCGGAACATCGAGGAAGGCAATCTGGTTCTCAACGCGGGGCAAATCGGATGCGGAAGCGTCCTGCAGAACTTCCAGACATCCACGATCGAGGTGAAGCAGGTTCGATTTCGAAAAATTTCCTTCTGCGTGTCGTGCATGGACCGACTCCATCATCTGTCCGAGACCTTGCCGCGGAATCTCGCCGACAATCAGAGCTATCCGGACCTCGAAATGGTGCTTCTTGACTACAGTTCGTCAGACGGATTGGAGCACTGGGCGAAAGACCATTTGCGGGAGTGGATCGAGGCCGGCCGGCTGGTCTATTTCAGGACCACCGACCGGGCGCATTTCTGCCGTGGCCACGCGCGAAACCTGGCGTTCCGCCTGGCTACCGGAAACATTCTGTGCTCGGTCGACGCCGATAACTTCACGGGGTTGGGCTTCGCGCATTATGTCAACGAGCGATTTGACCGGTACGAACAGATCTATCTTCGACCGGATTTCGACGGGGCACACGTCCGGCTGCATGACGTTTTTGGCAGGATTTGCGTACGCAAGCAGGACTTCCTGCGAATCGAAGGCTACGACGAGCAACTCGTCGACTACGGCTACGAAGATATCGACCTATGCGCCCGGCTCGAGAAGGGAGGACTGACGCCCTCCTTCATCGAGGACGATCGGTTCCTCCACTATATCGAACACGGCAATCGCGAGCGGGTCGCCAACGGGCCTATTCTGAGCCAGGTGTCGGTCGTTCTGCGCGGTCGCGAGACGGGTGAGGAGTGGGACTCGCTGGTCTACCTGCTCGACGACGGCGACTTCGTCTGGCTGGGACCGCGCCTGGACGGCCTCTCGACCCAGGGCCGCTGGAAGCAGACGAACGGGAGGTTGCTCCTCACCTGCATACAAGGGTTGTCGGTCTCGTTGCGGATCGGTGAGGACGGCGAGTCCTATCTGACCGAGCGACCCGGCTCGGATCTGTGCCTCAGCCCTTCGGACGACCGCGAATACTTCTCGGGGGCCGTTCTCGATTACGTGATGGAAGAAAACCGGCGAAAGCACCGCAGCAATCTTGATCTCGGTAATTATCGGGTCAATGCAGGCCGCTTTGGCCAGGCGACTGTCAGCAGGAACTTCAGCCCGCACACCGTTTCCGTGGAGACGATCGAACGGATGGGGGGAGAAAACGGGTGACCCGCGCGCGCCGCTGCCTGCTCGTCGAGGGGCTCTCTTATCACTGGGAGGTTCTCCCGCCCTCGCTGCTTCAATCTCGGTGTCGAACGCACCAGGCTGCCGAGGTGCAGAATCTGCCTTTGGACGACTTCGATTTCGTCGTGCTGAACAGCCTTGTTCATGAAGGCTACTTCTTTCACGAGCCGACGAAACCGCGGCCCAACTTGAAGTGGATCCAGGATCTCGGGCTTCCGTCGATCAGCATTGTTCATGAACCCGTGCTTTGGGTCGAGAAACGAATCACGCACTCGTTTCACGAAGTCGGCGATAATGGACGCCGAGTTCTGAATCTCCTGACGGACGGATGCTTCCAATATGAAATGGGATTCTGGTCGCGGGAACGCTGGTCGCTGGATCGCGACCGGCTGCGAGTGCCTGAAGACGGGCGGACGCGGGTTTTTGAAACCAGGGACGGCGGCCGCTCCTTTCATGGTCTCGAAGCTGACCGCACGACAACGCTGATGCGACGTGAAATGCCAGCCGAGGACATCTCGCGCCATTGCGCGGACCCCAGGCATGCCGTCATCACCCTGACTGAACCGGGCGCGGCACATCTCGCGACTGTCTGTGACGGCGTGGAGTGGATCCTCCCCTTGGAGATCCAGGACCGTCTGCCGCTGAGAAGGACTGGAGAGATCGCCTTTGCGGGTATGATCGATTACGACCGAAAGGCGCTGCACTCGCTGTTGCAGGCCTGCGAGGCGCTGCGGAAAAACGAGTTCATCCGGATCATTGGCGGCAGCCGCAAGACGAACATCGACGATGACCGGTTCGTCAAGCAGTTCAAGAAACAGGTCACCGAACGCGGCCTGGACTCGAAGCTCAGGTTTACCGGATATCTGCCGTACGGTGAATTCGTCGAAACGATCAGGAGGTGCCGCTTCCTTCTCCCGCTCGTGGATGATTATGTCGATGCGGGCTCTTATCTCGTCAAGCTCACGGCGGCAGTTCCGAGCTCGTTGGGGTTGGGAGTCCCGCTGATTATCGACCACTCGATCGCCGACAGATTCGACTTGCAGTATATGATCTGCTATCCCGACGGCGATCTGGTGTCCGGCTTGAAAGCGGAGCAAAGGCTGAGTGAGCGAGAGTATGCCGCAATGTTGGCTTCTCTCGATCGGCATGCCGAAGCGCTCTACCGGCGGAACATCAAAGTGCTCGCGGGGCTGATCGAGCGGATCACAGGACGGAATCCGGGAGGGTACGAAAAGTGAGGCGCCGCAGCGAGGAGCTCGATCTTGGCAAATACGACACGGACAAAGTTCCCAACAACTACCTGCACGTCTACGATCGCGTCTTCGAATCGCTGATCGACCAGTCGGTCAAGCTGCTCGAGCTGGGCGTTCGGACCGGGTGATCCCTGCGGCTGTGGCGAGATTACTTTCCTCACGGGACCATTGCCGGTCTCGACGTGGAGCCGCAGGCGGGAGAGCAGAACGATGATCGTCTGAGGATTTACAAGGGGCGCCAGGAAGACACCTCGCTTCTGTCGAAGATCGCCGCCGAGGTGGCGCCCGATGGCTTCGACATCGTGATCGACGACGCATCTCATATCGCTGCGCCGACCCGTACGAGTTTCTGGCACTTGTTTGATCATCACCTCAAGCCCGGTGGACTCTTTGCGATCGAAGACTGTGGCACAGGTTACTGGGAAGCTTGGCCCGACGGACGTGCCTGGCGAGCTAACGAACCGCACCATGCCGGTATGGTCGGCTTCATCAAGGAACTCGTCGATGAACAAGCCGCGCATGATGTCTCGCGCGGCTGGTATGACGAGCCATGGGAGCGCAGTTCCCGATTCGAATCGATCTTCCTTGTTCCGTCGATTGCGATTGTTACGCGCAAGTTGGAAGTGCGCGGTCGCACCTGATGCAGACTTTGGCGAGGGCGCTGACGATGAGCGGGTCCAATTCCCCAACCGAGCTGCTGGTTTTGTTAGATACAAAGAGGTCATTTCCGGAAACCGTGATTCCAAATGGGGCGTTCAAACCGGTGATAAAATTGGCATTGATAGTGGCTCCTGTTGCTGCGTCGAACTTGCCGACTGCGTCTTTTCGCTGACCCACAAGGAATTCTCGCCCGGCATTCGTGATACAGATTCCCGAATGACTCTCGGTTACTAGCCCAAGAATAGACAGCATCTGGGTAGCGTACTGTGAAGCCTTAATAAGAGTCAGCACGTCCAAGTCGCTCGGAAGGTGGAATGGCCTACTAGCCTATGTTTGACAATTAGCTTTGTAAGTCATTGAAAATCAGGCATCGGATTTTTACTTTGTCGCTAACGGACGGCCGTCACATTCATGTATGAGCCCGTCTGCTTCTCTAGGCAGCTCGTCTTCGCTTAACAACGTCCGCTTCATCGATCTTTCTTTCGATTTCCCTTGACCAATCAGACGCGCCTCCGAGTCGCGCTACGTCCAGCCAAACGACGTAACCCTTTTCAGCAAGGTCGTTGCGAAGCCGCGAAGCCAACGTACTGCCGTCTTTATGCGCATACGAAATGAAGACGTGAACATTGGCACTCACCTGGTAACCAATACTACAAGAGACAGGGCTGAAAATGCCACGCTTGGATAATGGATTGATAACCGCCCCGTTCGGAAAAAAGTAACACTGGACAATCGGCGCCTACACCGAAGATCTCGCAGGGAAGCGGTTTTCGATGAGAAAGCAAACACCTGAAAACAGGAAGACGGACAAGTATCTAATCGTCGTTCAGGTTGTGATTTCTGTTTCTCGGTTTCAAAGTCTGTGTCGTTGTTCCTTATCGAAACCGGGGATAGGGCTGTCGAGCAAGAGCATGACTGACCCCACCAACTTCCACCAAGCAGGACTGCCAACGTTGCAGCCACCCACAGTCGAAAGCCTTCAACGATAACGGGATTTGCAGTGTTCGTCGTAGAACGCTGGGTGCGTCTCATCGATACCCGAATCGAGGACTGCTCAATTGATTTCGTTGCCTTTCCCTTTCAACAGCGTACGGGCTGCATCGGCTTTGACGGCTGGTACCGATTTCTCCGGACAAAACAGCGGCGGCCACTTGAGCCGGCGACTGTGACGCCTCTATCAAGTCCAAATCGTAGTCCGGCCGAATCTGGAAGATTTGGAGAACTTGATCCAGCATCTGCCTATGCTGGCCGGTCACGCAAACGCGGCTGACGACTAGATCAGAACGGCGCTCTAGCGCCTGAATCACCGGAGCCATTTTGATAGCTTCGGGACGGGTGCCGAAAATTGACAAAACCTTTAGCATTCGATTCTCGGGTGGTTTGCCGTGCTCTTCTGTTGCACCTTTTTCGGGCCAGGACGCGGGCGCTTTTGTGAGCCGCGAAACTCGCTCCCTGTCAGGAGGAAAAAGAGCAGTGAACGCCGCAAGCGCAGTCGACCGTACCTGGCGGATCGGGGGTGCACCATGAATTTGCTCAAGTCACAAGCGTTGCGCTATCACGAAATTTGCCCTCCTTGGATTGGCAGCTGTGGCGAAGCTTTTGTGCAGAATCCGAAAGGGCCCATCATTGAAGAAATACTCGTCAGCTGCTCGTACGACGCCAGGAAAGGCAAGGTCGTAATCGTCTAGGAAAATTAAACCCTTAGGCAACACTTTCGGCGCATAAAGCTCCAAGTCTTGGCGAACTATAGAATAGTGGTGTCCGCCATCGATGATGAGAACCCCGATTGTCGCCGGCACGACCGGAGCGGCGTCCTGGGAAAACGCGGCCAAGGGAAGACATATCGAAGCGACCCCGTAGGAAGTGATGTTGTGCACATAGGCCCCATAAATCCCTTGAGGGTTGAGCGAACCGGCTTGGACGCGTTCGAAAGGATCGATGCTGAGAATGGAGACGCGCCGACCCAATACTTCGAATATCTTGGCCATAAAGACCGCAGTGGTCCCGACATAGGTGCCGATTTCAACGACAATCGCTCTTTCATCCCATGGAAACGCTGCCAGCGAAGCCGCCAGATACAGCAACTCCTCGGCGTCCATCATCGATGAAGCGAACTGGTCGGAGCACTGCTGAGCCGCATTCGGGACCTGTATGACGATTCCCGACGGATCGAATCTCAATTCCATTAGCGTTTGATCCACTTACTTTAGCTGTCAACTCATTCCGCGCCGTGTGGATGTCGATCGGCGTGTTCGTATGTAATTCACGGCCTCGGAGTTCACATAACGCCGAGGGTCGGATCCTTTACGGCTTCGATCTTCTAAGGCGGTGGGGCTAACATAAAAGCCAGGCGCTGGGTCATCTGCAGTTTGAACAACTAGACTTCCACTGGGCATGCCGTTGTCTGTTACCCGGCCCAACCAGTTGCCCGGTCTTCCAGCGTTGCTAAGGTATTCAAGACCTAATTGGGGAGAACTCAAGAAAGGGAATTTTACGCACGCCAAGCGTCAATTCTCCTCGGAAGCAAAGCATGTCCTTCAGGACACGATCGGTTACAGACGGCAAAAGCTTTCTTCGCGCTTTCTCGAGGGAGAAGCGGTAGTTAACGTGCGTGAATTTCCCTTTCTTGAGTTCTGCCCCACATACGGAAGCGAATTCGACTCCCTTGCGAAGGTCGCTGAACAAGTGAAGCACTTTCTTAATGGGGAATTGCCAGACGTCGTAATCGACAACACGGACGACATTGAGGTCATTTGCGAGGCCTATCGCCCACGGTTGATAAGGGACGAACGATCCTCGTGGGCGTACCTCCGCCACGACCGCGAAACTCGAATTACAACTCTGCCTCTCCACTTCGGCAAAGTAACCACGGGTTCCCACGGCGGTGAAAGCCGGCTCGAAAAGGATATCCCGCGCAACCCCCGGCTTCGGAAGGCCGGAAAACTGCGGCTCGAGTCGCTTACCACGAACCGCTCTCGCTCGAGGAAATCAATAATTAACGCTATTGCGAGAATGCGCTCAGGTGTTACAGTCGGCTGTTTCTTTCTTCGGATGGATCATTGAGCCTGATCCATCGCCCTGACCATAACTCGCGTAATTCGATCACAAATGTGTTCCTATCGTCCGGTGACATGTCGTCGAGAAGCGCTGCAGGAGTATCGCTGAAAAGAAACTCCCGCATGCGGCGGCTTATCTTTTGACACCGTCGTTCGTCATAGGAACTCGCGATCTCCACTTCGGAAATCCAACGTCCGTCGGCATCGTGCTCGAAAACTTCGCGCACGAAATGATGCTCAGGGAGCCAGGCCGAAAAGGCAAGAAACGCCTCTTCGGAAACATCGTCACGCCGCGTGATAAGGAAGTTATCCACGATCAACACATCCAGGCCGGTCGTCAGATAGCACACCACGGCGTCCCGCACCGAATCCACGATCGGCTCGGCGTTGTTGTTGAAAGAGGTATTGAGCAGAAGAGGAATCCCCGTCTCCTGTCGAAAGGCGTCGATGAGCTGCCAATACTTAGGATTCGTCTTACGGCTCACCGTTTGAAGCCGGGCAGAGCCGTCTACATGCGTTATGGCACCAAGGGTCGCCCGCAACTCAGACCGAACTTGTGCCGTGAATCCCATGAATCGCAAAACATCAGCATGGTCCGATACCTCAAAAATGGAATGCAATTCTTCCTCGAGCACAGACGGCGCGAAGGGCCGGTAACCTTCGCGCTTCTTAACCATCTGATTGATGCGGTCTTTGTTCGCCGCAGGCCTTGGATCGGCAAGAATACTGCGATTGCCCAGAGCACGCGGACCATATTCGGACCGCCCTTGAACCCATCCGACCACCGCGTCGCCGGCAAGCATCTTGGCGGTCGATGAAATCGCATCGTCCATCCGTTCGATGCGAACCAACCGCTCCCAGCGCCGCAACTCATTTAAGATAGCGTCTTCCGGTCCGACTTCCGAACCCCAATAGACGTGCTCGACACGCGAATTGAGCAGATCAATCGGATTTAATCGCGACCACTCATATAGAGCTGCTCCCAGGGCGCAGCCGCCATCGTGCGATGCAGGCTGGACGAATACGCCATCGAAAAGACCGGATTCGAGGAGCTTGCCGGTCATCGTGCAATTGAGCGAGACACCGCCCGCAAGAGCGAGGTTCCGATGACCGGTCGTCTCGCGAAAGTAGCCGATAAGGTGGAATGCGACCGTTTCCAGAGCCTCCTGCAGCGCCGCGGCGAGGTCCTGGTCCTGCTCCGTAAATGGTGCGCCCCTGCGGCGAGCCGGATACGCGTTCAAAGCTTCGACGAGCCGGTCCTCGTAAATGCTCCATCGCCCTTCGGGCAATAATTTGTAGGCAGTCTGCAGGGCTTCACGATAAACCGCCGGATCCCCGTAGGGCGCAAGGCCCATCACCTTGTATTCGTCGAAAAGGTCGTAGCCGAGGTAACGTATGACGTACAGGTAGAAAAGACCAAGCGACTCCGGCACCGAAAGAGAGCGCAAGGTTTCCAGTTCACCACCGCGCACGCTACAGACGAGACCGGAGATACGGTCGCCGACGCCGTCGAGCGAGATTGCGAGGCAATCTCGAAATCCCGACATAGCATGCGCACTCGTTACGTGACAGTAATGATGCGGGACGAAGCTTAGTTGCTTTCCCACTTCTGCACCGAAATGATCTCGAAATAAGCTGCCGAGACGGGCCCGCGGGTCAAGCATCGCAGCCTCGAGCGGATACTGGCCAAGAGAATATCGCACTTCGCGTTCGTCCGAGGCGTAGACGATGCTTTCGACATCGTCCAAAGTCACGCCCCGCTGAGCGAGGCAATGCTTTATTGCGCGGATGGGAAATCGATTGCAATGTTTGATGCGAGTCAGCCTCTCCTCCTCGATCGCGTGGATGATCTCCCCGTCCTCCAGCAAGACCACCGCGGCGTCGTGCCATGCGTGCGGGTCCAAGGGAAAGGCGTTGCAAACTTCGAACAACGAACCGTGAACGCCCAGAATCAACATGGTTCCCGCGCAGGAAATAAGTCGCCTTGCAGACCCTTTGACTTCGAAGTCCGAATCGAATGTTTCGTGGAAGGCATTCCTCGCGACACGGGCAACAATGCCGCACGAAGTGGGGCTCTTACCAGCCTGTCCGAAAAGGCGCCATCATTCCGACATGCCATATTGTGGAAAGGTGTCATTTCATCTCAATTCAGACAGGACTGCTCGATGTAGGCGGCTATCGTGGTCGGCTCGATGTCTTCGAGGTCCTGATGGCCGGCGTGTTCCACCCACGCCAAGAAATTGTTGGATCGCGCGTTAATAGGCGGCCCGCGTGCGGGCGTCGGATCGGGACCGTAAGAAACTCGAAAGACTTTTTCCGGTTTGACGGCCCGGCGCGTTCAATGAGAATTGGAGTTGCGAAAGAATCTTGAGAAACTACGGCAAGTTCGGAGTCCTGCATTGCCGTTAAAAGCTATACTAAAAGGCCCCCTTTTGGCCAGTCCTCAATGTTAGACTCGAGTTTGGTGGGTCTCAGAGGGTGTTTGAAAAGTCACTCATGTCCGAGCAAGGCGGTTGAGCAAAAGGCGGATTGAGGCAATTTCGATAAGCGTTTCGGAGCTCTGCACGCCGTACTCGTAATCCTTGCTTAAGCGCCGATTGCGGCAAAGCCAAGCGAAGCTGCGCTCCA
>WNFN01186149.1_pt2 | contig 22698 bp, 23 predicted proteins | sample 5400161 | NCBI WGS metagenome assembly WNFN01 (sample SAMN13153353, study PRJNA577476) | soil metagenome | isolation source: 80 cm saprolite on Douglas fir-dominated hillslope | place: USA:California | collected 2013-09-17 | reverse complement strand
TTGTGATGGCGCTGTTGGACGAGGTTCTTGGTGTGCCGGACTAACGGCGCTTTGTGCTGATGCGCAAAAACAAACATCAGAGAAGTCACAATCCGGAACCGTCGCCAGGAGTAGCGATGTATCGACCTATCAGGAGCTAACTAGTTTAACATCGCCGGCGAAAGAGCTTGTCTTACTTAGCCTCTCAATCCCGCGGTGGTCGCTGCTTACGCAGTGCAGCGCCTCGACTTGTTTGAGTTTCAGAGTTTTTTGATGAGGCTTGCCCTGATTGAGGCCTGGCGTAATCGTCCTTCAATCTTGCGGCGCTAATTCGGCTAACAATTTGTCAAACCGCAGATCGTTCCGAAGCAGATCCCAACTGGGATTGGTCTTGAGGTCTCCGTAATTGACATGATAATCAGGCACCTTGATCAGGATTTTAAGCTGTTCGAGAGCAAAGTCCGACTGGTTTGCCCAAGCATAGACGGCCGCGACGTTCACTGCTATGACTGGGCCGTCTTCGACGTCCTCGGAGATTGGTCGCATTTCCATCGCACGTCGCCCTTCCTGCATGCTCTCTTCCTTACGCCCCAGAGCGACATCAGCAAGAGCAAGCGCCGCCAACATGAAAGGATCGGTTCGGTCTGCTTCGACTTTTCGGTAGAGCCGTTCACGGGCAGCGCTAAACTCCTCGATAGTCGGATGATTTCCCTGAACCAGGTCAAGCCAAAGCGCGACGATTCCGCGTGGAACTAAAGGTCCAAAAAAACGAATTTCTTCGTTGGGACTTTTGCTGACAATTGCAGCGGCTGCGGCAAAGTCACGCGCGCACATCGCATAGTAAACACGCTCCCAAGTGATATAGACATCATCTTTCATAGAAGACGGAAGCGCTTCGTAGGCAGCACGAACACTCTTCAAATCTGCTTTCTCCGCAAAAGCGGATTCCGCTTTGTAAACTGTAAACAATGGCCGATCGGGCTCAAGTTGGATCAGCCGATCCCAGATCCGCTCGCATTCTCGATAGCGCCGAAGGCAGCGATAGGTGTCAGCCAGCGTAATAAGAAGCTTTGGGTTTCGGGGATCCAGTGTCGCCGCTCTCTCCAAACCCGCAGTGGCCTTTTCCCACCTACCTTGCACTCGGTCGATAACAGCCGTTAGCTGAAGGAGATCAGGATTGTTTGGCAGAGTCTGCTCCGCGATCGCTATTTGAACGCGGGCTCTCTCAAAGTCGCGATAGCAGGCGTAAAGGTGAAACGCAGCGGCCAAATGAACTTCTGGAAGATCCGGTCGAAGGCGTAGGGCCTCATTCACGGCCGCATCACCCAGGGCCCGTCGCTCTGGCGTGCGATCGACCTGATCAAAGTAGAGATAGTCATGAGCCTCAGCGATCAAGCAGTACGCAAGAGCAAAGTTGCGATCCTTTCGGGTCGCTTCTTCGAGTAAATCAATCGCCTTTGAGAAAGCTTCCTTCTCGCTTACCCACAGTGTAACAACACTTTTTGGCCCTAGTAGCTCCTTAGCCTGCAGGTAAAGATCATAGGCCTCCAAGTTATTCGTCGGTCTTTCCTCGATGTCTTTGCGTTCTTCCGGGGACAACCGGGCGCTCAGTCTTGAAGCCACTGTTTGAGCGATTTCGCTCTGGATAGCAAAAATGTTTGTCAGATCCCGGTCATAACTATCCGCCCAATTTCCGTCGCGACGCACGGTTCCTTCCAACACATTGGCAACGCCCAGTGCACTGGCGATCTGGCGCAGATCGCGCTTGGTATCCGACCGATACTGCATGACCGAGGTTCGGCTGATCACTTTGAGTTGTGCAATCTTAGCCAGGTTATTGAGGATTTCATCCTGCACCCCGTCGGCAAAGTAAGCGTCATCTCTGTTGGGACTGATGTTTTCGAAGGGAAGAACCGCGATGCTTTTTTCGGTTGCCGCCACCTCTGTAGGTCGCTGGCTAGACAATCCCGAGTGACGAGTATAGAAGAACCAGGCAATCAGTATAACGGCAAGGCAAAAACCTGCTCCCAACAACCACCGAACAGGCTGTTTTCTCGGTTTCGCTTTCGGCAACTTCTCCTTCGCTTGATCTCGGGCCGATCTTAGCTCGTCCGCGGTCAATCCTGAGCCGGAACTGACTCCTTCTCTGACTTTCGTCAGCGCCTTCTGCATTTGAGCGGGGCTTTGAAAGCGCTGGCTAGGATCCTTCTCGAGCAGAACCTGGAGCAATGCAATAACCGGCGCTGGGATATTCTTCAGTTTCTCTAAAGGCGGCGCGGCACGCTGATGTTGGTCCATCAACTCCGCGGCTGACCCATGAAAAGGGGGTTTACCTGAAAGCATCTCCCACAGGGTTACCCCCAATGAATACAGGTCGGAACGAATGTCTGTCCCAAGTCCAGCAAACTGTTCCGGACTCGCATAGGTGGGAGTTCCAATAAAACTTCCCGCGATCGAAAGCGTGTCTTCCGTGACTCCTTTCGCTAAGCCCAGGTCGATTATTTTGACGTTTTCCAATCGAGCCTCTTCCCAGCTGAGCATGATATTGCTGGGCTTAATGTCGCGATGAACGAGATGCTGTTTGTGGATCGCAGTTAGCCCTGCAGCCACCTGCGTCACTATTTCGACAGCCAGTTCGATCTCCAGCCGGCCGCGACGATGGAGGAGGGCTTCTAACGTTTCCCCATCCACAAACTCCATCACATAAAAGTAGTTCCCGCCGCTTTCTCCCAGATGAAATACCGAAGCCACATTGGATTGACGAACGCTGGCTGCTGCTCGGGCTTCCCGCAAGAAACGGCTCCTGGCAGATTCATTACCGATGAATTGTGCACGAATGATCTTGAGGGCCACAGGGCACCGGAGGTGGGTATCAATGGCTTTGTAGGTTACTCCCATGCCACCGCGTCCGAGCTCCATCGACGTTCCATCTTCGTTTTTGAGAACCTGGTAGTGCTCAAAACAGAGCTCAGAAGAAATGGCCGAAATTGACTCGGTCTCGTGTGAAATAGCTCGCCGGAGTGCGCACACCGGACAGAACTCACTGTTTTCGCTCAATGCGGTGCCGCAAACCTCGCAGGCGCGTTTGCCGTTGGTTTTCACCACTGGGAAGCTGGCTTAGCTCTACGATTCTAGCTGATTTGGTCGCTCATCGCTTGCGGAAAATGGTCTGTGGTCGCGGGTTACGTAGCGCGGGCGCCTCGACTGCTCTGGTCGAACAGCGCTCACTGACCCGCTTGGCTGCGGAACCACAAGAGCGATTTGCTGTTCGTGTTGGACGAAAGAGTGTCGGAGCGCCGGCGCATCTCGGCATCGAACTTCAAATATTTCTTCAGACCTCCTGCAACTCGGAGAGTGAAATCTCTGTTTAACTTATGAAATGGCAAACAAACAGAACGCCTCATCAAAGACTAAAGAAACAGTTTAAAAGAGACATAGTACTATGCCACATCAGAAAAGAGACTCAGAGAATGCGCCACGCACGGCCGGAGAACTCGGCCGTTTGATTGCGGAGAAGGGCTATAAATGGACCATGGATCCGCGCCTTCGGGATAGCGATCCGCTGCCAAAGTGCGCGCGCGGTGGAAAGCAAGGTCAACGACTAGGTCAATCTCTTGAATCGAGTGACCGTTTGAAGACCACAACGACGGAACATATGCGGCGATTTTGGCGACTGGCGTGGGCGACTGGAACGCTATTCATATCGACGCAAATTCCGATTGCCGCCGCCGAACCTAGCGGACAAGTTGCGTCACACGGTCTGGAGAGAGACGCAGTCAATGCAGACGGCACAGGTCAGGGTGCAGGCTATTTTACATTTATTCAGGGAATCGTCGGCTCTCTTTTCTCCGGACAGCCTAGCGAGGCGACCGCTTTTTTTACATTTAAAACGGACCAGTTTTCGACGGGAGTTATCAGCAACGGATCTGTCATCGCGCTGCTTCATCCCCCGGGGCGCTTCACGATTTATCTAAACACTACTCCGAGCGGCAACTGGAACGACTTTACGACCTTTGCACAGGGCAAGGCGATTGCGATTGTGGAGTTTGGAACGACACAAGACATCAACACTGGATCGGCACAGATCGGATATACTTCTGCCAAGATAATTGAAAGCAGCAGCTTCGACTTTCAGGGACAACGCTATAATTTGCGCGACCTATTTCCGCACGGCTTCACCATTGCCTTCAACACTAATCCGACGCCTATCAATAGTAGCTTCCCTCTCATCTTTTGTCTCGGTTTTACGTCGTTCGCAATCGGATCCGACGCAGGCCAGACCGATTGAACAGCTAATTATGTAGGCCTCTGCCTGGCGATATTTGTCGCACGCGATTTTAATGCTCATCGCGCCGCGCCTCAGTTTATTCTAGGAGTCCAAGATCTGGTCATAGTTTTCAAACCGGCGTACAAGCGGCGGCGTCCCGGGCTTGCCGGAGCCCTGCTCTGAGTCAGATTGGGAAACAGATCATGGACTGTCGTGGGCTGGCCACCGGCAGCTCTACGCGAAATGCAAACCGGACATGCCTCGCTTGCCGGCGAGAATTCCTTCAGCAGACTTGGGGGATGTGCGTATTTCCCGCTCACGGCTGAATGCGTCCTTCCGCAGCGATCAGTGCCTCGCAAAGCTCGCGGCTTTCCGCTTCGACATCGGCTGGGGTCTGAAACGGTGCGCGTAATCTCCTCTCGCACGATGGCAGTGTTTCGTTTCCGGAGTCGGTGGATCAGCGTCTTTACGGCAGCCACGCTCACTTTGAGTTGCTCCGCCACTTCTTCGTAGGATGGAAGGTTCTTCGGGGTCACGGGGTCAATGAACCCCTTCAGTGCCTCGAATGTAGCAGTTTTACCGGTATCGACGTATTCTTGCCTTAGACGGTTTTTCGCTTCGCCGAGCAGGGCAAAGGCCCAGCGAGCATCGAAGATCTTTTCTGGCGTCAGTCTCTCCGCCAGTTCCTCCTCACCGTAACGATCTTCAGCGCCTTCAAGGTCCAGATAAACAAATTCGACGTTGCCACCTCGTTTCAGGCACCTCGCTTTATGGGCCTCGTTGGAAAGGAAATTCTGCAGAGATGCCAGCAAAAACGAGCGGAATTTGCCTTTCTGTTGATCCACTCGCCTCAAGGCTTTGTGCTCGAGAAGGTCCAGGAAAAAACCTTGAGTGAGGTCCTGCGCGTCATGCGGCGAGAACCCATAGCGCCGGATATGCCCGTAAAGCGGGTACCAATAGAGATTGCAAAGATCAGCCAGCGCCTCTTTAGACCCCGGCGCCTGACTTTGGGCAGAAACCAGCACCGCGCTCCACCGAGTGGTGTGAAATTGCTTGGGCATGTCCGCCCGCGAACTATGGTCCCGCTTCACGTGTAAACCGCGTTCTGGTGAACTTACCAAGTGCGGCTTGCGCTTAAAAGAAAAATGAGGGCTAGGGGGTGGCACCATCTAACACAACTTCAGAAGCCTTTGGCCTTCCGTTACCAGATATTTGTCCATCGTTCGCTCTGGCTGAGGCAGTCCAAAATCAACAGTAAAGCAGATTGGAAGGGTCGGCGCGTTCTGCCTTCCCAATCACAAACAATTTTCAACGACGCCTGTTCCCACTTTTTAAGATCCGCCCCCGCCGTGTCGAAATTCCCCTTTGCGGCGTAGGCCTGGCTGCGCCAGTAGCAGCCCTCATCATTTTGAGGCTCATCTAGGGTGCGATTGTTAGCGATACTCAGAAGCAATACGGCTTGAGCATATCCAGCTTTGCTATCGCGTTCCTGCAGAGGAAGTCCGGAGCGTTGGAATTCGGATAAGATCGATTTGGGAAAAAGGCCATCTCGTATGAGCTCGCAAATTGGCGTTATTGTCGGGTCTATTCGTCCTCTATAAGCCGTTAAAAGACCTGACTCTAATCCATAGCCCAATCCCGTGTCTGGCCCATTAACGTGACAGACTGAAATCGACGTGTTTGGGAAACTTTTCCTCCCGGCGAAACTCGGCGGCCTCGATCCCTGTGTAGTTGATTGAGGGAAGCGTTAATAGGCTCCGGACAAACCAAGTTATTGCGCAAACACAGAGAGACCCAACATCATGACCACAGTACATTTCTATATTCTGCCAAAGCCCCTGCGGTTTCATCAGGGAATTGGAGAGCAGTATCGGGCGACGGATAGGCAACGATCGTTTAGCCGGTCCAAGGTAGAAGAGGAGCCGGAAACACGTTTGTGGAAGGTGTGTGCGGAGGCTGCCTGTCCGCGGCTCAACGTTTTTGAATGGGTGGCGTTCCTCCTGTTCGGAGCCGTGTCACTTGGTGCGTTAGTTTACGGCTTTTGTGAGTTGTCCCACTTACTCAACAGCGGTGCACTCGACCAAACAGTCCGCGCGTTCCTCACCAAATAGGTTGCTAGAGCGAGGCGCAAAAGGAGTAAGACCCAGAGAGATGTATGAAAATGAAGAGCAAGCTGGGGTGCCGCGTGGAGGTCGACGATGCTGGGCAACAAATTAGAGAACATCGATGGTTTCTCAGGAATTCGGTAAACGAAAAGTTCAGGTAAATTTTCATGGATCCGCCACTTGTCGATTCGGCCGCTGATCTATTCACCGGCTCAAGAACAAAAGTCGAGGTAACAATTCTGATTTCCCGTCTAATGGAAGGCGAGAACCCCGAAACACTGAAGCTAAAATACGGAAGTGAGCTCCTTGAGGAAGCAATTAGCGAGCTGGAGAATCGGATATGAAAGGCGTTCGTATCTTCGAGTACCACGATGTGAAGGTGCTGAATGTGGCCGGGGCAGGGGCGAGCACAGAGCCAGAGGTTGGTCAGTTTGTGATGGCGCTGTTGGACGAAGTTCTTGGTGTGCCGGACTAACGGCGCTTTGTGCTGAGGCGCAAAAACAAACGTCAGAGAAGTCACAATCCGGAACCGTCGCCAGGAGTAGCGATGTGTCGACCTATCAGCTAACCAATTACATCGCCCGGCGAAAAAGATGTGCTTGTTAGACTGTCAATCCCGGGGTGCTAGTTCGGCCAACAATTTTTCAAAACGTGGATCTTTCCTGAGAGGATCCCAGACTGCGTCGAGCTTCAAATCGCCGTAGTAAATTCCGTTGGGAATCTTCGCGCCAATCTCCGCCTGCTGAAAGGCCAGATCCAGTTCGCCAGTCCACGCGTAAACCTGAGCTAGATTTACGAGAACACCCGGACCGTCCAGTGCGTCCTTAGAAATTGGCAACATATCGACCGCGCGTTTTGCTTCGGCAATCGCGTCCTGCTTTTTTCCCAGCAACGCGTCGATCATGGCCAAGTTGCCAAGCTGCCTTGCATTTGCTGGTGACTTCTCAACCATTTGATTCAATTGCTCGCGCGACTGGGCAAATCCTGAATCTGTGCTGGCTTTTTCACCCTGAAAACGAGCGATCAAAATCGAGTAACAGCCGACTGGAACCGGTACAACGCTAAAAAACCAGCCCCCGTCGTCCTCCCCGCCCTCCATCTTTTCGACCAATTCTTTTGCCTGCTGCCAATCGCGGCTGAGCAATGCAGAAGTGAGACGCCAGGTAAGAACCCCCCGATCTTCCAACATCGACGCCGGCAGCGTCGCAAGTGCAGAGCGGAATGCTGTATCGTCTCCGTTCTTCATACAGGTTGCAAAAAAGGCCTTCAAGACCTTGAGTATAGGCAAATCAGGGGCAAGACTGATCGCGCGATCGTACACTTGCTCGGATGCCGCAAACTGTCGCATGAAAAACAGTGTGTTTGCTAACTCTGTAAGAGCCCTCAGGTTACGTGGATCACGACTAATCGCTTCATTGAATTCGTTCACGGCTTCTTCGTAGTTACCCTGCCGGCGATTCATATACGCTTGGAGCAAGTACGCGTCGGAACTATTCGGTAGCCCACGTATGGCAATGGCGAGTTGGGCTCTCGCGTGTTCGTAATCCCGATAGGTAACGTAAAGGTGAAATGCATTTGCCAAGCGGACTTCAGCAAGATCAGGTTGCAAGGACAACGCGTGTTGTACCGCAGCATCGCCCAGTGCGCGCCGTGTTAAAGTCATATCGTACCCGTTGTACAAGTAATCGTGCGCCTTAGCGGAAGCACAATAGGCTAGGGTGAATTTCGGATCCAAGCCAACTGCTTGCTCAAGTAGGTCGACTGCGTCGCGCAACGGCTTTTCGTAGCTGCCTGTGGGGAGAGGATTAGCGATTGCGTGAGCGATCAACTCCTTTGCCTTGAGGTACAAATCGTAGGCTTCCAAATTGTTAGTGGGTCTTGCCATAACTATCGGCCCAAATCGTGTTGTCATTTTGGGCATCGACTAACTCGGTACTAACACGCACGTGATTTCCATCACGACGGACGGTTCCCTCCAGCACGTTCGCCACCCCTAGAGCGGTGGCGATTTGGTGCAGATCACGTTTGCTATCCGCCCGATACTGCATCACCGAGGTACGACTAATGACCTTGAGTTGAGCAATCTTGGCGAGGTTGTTGAGGATTTCATCCTGCACGCCGTCCGCGAAGTAGCTGTCGTTCTTGCTATCACTCAAACTCTCGAAAGGTAGTACGGCAATGCTTTTTTCGGTCGATGCCGCGCCAAGTCGCTGGTTAAATAAGAGTCCAGAACGACCGGAGAAGAAAAACCAAGCGATCAGTGCTCCCGCAAAGCACAAGCCTGCGGCCAATAACCAACGAACAGCGTGCCTTCTCGGCTTCCTTTTTGACACGTTCGCGGTCAGTTCAGCGCTGACCGATCGCAGCTCGTCCGCCGTCAATCGTAACCTGGAACCAATCGCTCCTCGAACCTTCGTTATCGCCTTCTGCAATTGAGCAGGATTTTGAAAACGCTGGCCAGGATCTTTCGCCAGCAGAACTTCCAGCAACGCGATCACCGGCTCAGGGATATTGCTCAGTTTCACTAAGGGCGGCGCGGCATGCTGGTGTTGGTCCATCAACTCCGCGGCTGACCCTTGGAAAGGAGGTTTTCCTGAAAGCGTTTCCCAAAGCGTTACCCCCAATGAATACAGATCAGAACGAATATCCGTCCCAAGTCCAGCAAACTGTTCCGGACTAGCATAGACAGGAGTTCCAATAAAACTTCCCGCGATCGAAAGCGTGTCTTCCGTGACTCCTTTCGCTAAGCCCAGGTCAATTATCTTGATGTTTTCCAATCGACCCTCCTCCCAGCTGAGCATGATATTGCTGGGCTTAATGTCGCGATGAACGAGATGCTGTTTGTGGATCGCAGTTAGCCCTGCAGCCACCTGCGTCACGATTTCGAGAGCCAGGTCGATCTCCAACCGGCCGCGACGATGGATGAGGGCTTCTAACGTTTCCCGATCCACAAACTCCATCGCATAGAAGTAGTTCCCGCCGCTTTCTCCCAGATGGAATACGGTAGCCACATTGGAATGACGAACACTGGCCGCGGCCCGGGCTTCCCGCAGGAAACGGCTTCGGGCTGCTTCGTTACCGATGAATTGTGCCGTGATGATCTTGAGAGCCACAGGGCACCGGAGGTGGGTATCAATGGCTTTGTAGGTTACTCCCATGCCACCACGACCGAGCTCCTGCGGTGTTCCATCTTCGTTTTTGAGAACCTGGTAGTGCTCAAAACAGAACTCAGTGCCGCAAACCTCGCACGCGCGTTTGCTTTCTGTTTTCACGACTGGGGAGCTGGCTTAGCTCCCGGGATTCTAGTCGATCTGGTTGCTGATGGCTTGCACAAAATGCCCGGCGGCCGCGCTTTATGCAGAAGCAAGCCTATTGGTAACTTCTTGCCAGTCGACTACCCGCGAACCCACTACTGTATAAAGGGGTCGGGGAGATGCTACAACATCGAATCGCGAAAAGACGCCATGATTTGGGGCGAAAGTTTCCAGTGGCTGTGGTTAGATCCTTCCGCTGATGGAAGACAGGACTGGCGAGCAACCGGATCGACCCTGATCGTGCCGTATTATCTAAGACTAAAGGCTGAAGCTTTGCACACTGCCGATCGTACCTCCGAAGCTCTTGAGGCGATAAGGGAGGCGGAAGCACTGACGGACAAGATGGCGCGACTGGTTTTAATCTGCTGGTGTAGCTCGATATGAATCATCGAATGGCATTGCAGCGCTTGGACTTCGAGCGACGAACGATTCCGGACCTCGATGTTAACTTGGAAACAACTCCTTATGTTGTTCGGGCGATCAGCAAGCTCGGCTCTTGGAATGGAATCGTCTATTCGCATTTTCCGAGATCGGTAGCGGAGGCCGTTATCGCTAACGAGATCAGTTACTTTGCCACTCTGCGCCGCAGCTTCGAATGGAAGGTCTACAGCCATGATGAGCCGCCGGATTTACTCACGCGGTTACAGAATCGCGGATTTAACATCGGTGCCGAAGAATCCCTAATGATCCTTGATCTGCAGGAGTTGTCGCCCGATCTGTTTGCGCCTAACCCCGAAGGCATCACGGTCACAGCGGTGGCGGATGACGAAGGAATAGGGCATTTTCTTTCTCTTGAGGCTGCGATCTGGGGAGCACAAGCAGACACGAGTCGCGCTTTTCTTCGGACGGCCTTAGAGGATCGATTCCAAGGCCATCGTGCATTCATCGCTTACGCGTGCGAAAAACCGATTGGATTTAGTCGCGTAACCGTTTCTCAGGGGAGCCAGTTTGCCGGGCTTTGGGGCGGAAGCGTCCTTCCGGAGTTCCGCGGCCGCGGGATCTATCGCGCGCTGCTCGCAGCCCGAATCCAACATGCCAGGGGATTCGATTCGGTTCGTTATTTTAGAGTTGATGCACTGCCGACTAGCCGGCCGATCCTGGAGAAATACGGATTCGCGCGGGTGGGTTCCACCTGGCCGGCGAATTCGCCACCAACGGACAGCTGAAATTTAGAAGATTTCGCGCGGCCCGCTGATGGAACGGCCTCGCTCGCGAGGCCGACGGATTGGCCCCTGGATAGACATTGACGCCCGGATTTTATCGGCCACGCAAATGCTCAAACTCCGCCTTCGAGATCTCATGCACCTCGAAGTTATCCCGAGGTAGACCCGTGATTTCACTGGCAGCGGCCAGGTCAGCGACTGGACTCCGGTTCACTGCGACGGCCTTGGCCTCGCGAATCACCTTTTCGGCATGCTTTGTAATATAAATCGAAGTCAGAGTATGGATTAAATGCGCTCATATCGATATGTACTCAGACGAACACTAGCGACAAGTGAAAATTATAGTCGAAGCCTCGTTGTACACGCCGGGCACCACGTTCAACGACAATTCTTGAACATGCCGCCAGATGTCGTCGGATTAGTTGGCACGGGGGGTGGGGAACCATTAAAGTATGGAAGTGGATCATTCCTTACTAGATAAAAGATCTTTGGCGTTCCACGTGGCGATTGCGGAGAAACTCCGTTCGGATCCAAAGTTGCTGGAAAAGGTTCGTGACCGGCTGCGAAGGATGTTGTCGGATGAACGCGTAAGCATTTCAACGCGGGATGCGTACCGGGAATGGCTGGATGTGATCGAGCAGCACAGTTTCGAAGAGGTGCTGAGCCTATTGCTTGATCCGAGTGAGGAGGGGGTCAGGCTCCGGCAGGCCACGCCGTTCGCTGGAATACTCAGCCGCGCCGAGCGGGAGGCGATTGCTCGCAAGATCCCGTCAATTCACTAGATGAATTTTGAAGAGCTTGAACGGAGCGGTCGTACGGACTTTCGCCTGAAGATTTGGCGTACGCGAAACTAGTGTCCTGTCCCATAAATAACATGGCTTTCGTTGCGATCAAAATGGGCCGCGGCAAGGCGCGAGGAGCGGAGCATATCTGAATCGATACGTGACCGACGAGCAACGTCGCCGCCGGCCCATTTTCATCGCAACCCTCCGGGCCGTGGCCAGTTGGCTGTTTTTCCACGTTGCTCGCTCCTTACGTATCAATTCAGATATGCTCGTCGCTCGCGCCTTGAAAAACAGCCAACTGACCGACGGCGAAAGCAATGTTATTTATGGGACAGGACACCAGCAGCGGGCAGAGAAAAAGACATCGACTTTGTCCGGGGCATGATTCAGCACGGCATCGTATCACAAGTTTCGATTGGGCGATTGATCGGATCGTGTCCAGACCCGCAACTGCAAACCAGGGTGAGTGAGCGTTTTACGATCGCAGTAGGTTTGACACAAATTGGCGACGAGCACGGGAAGAAGCCCGGTCTTTCGGACCCTGCGCGCCGAGCCATCAATGAAGGTCGAGGCAAAGGAAATCCGGAGCGCTGAAGTTTCTGTCAGGAGCTAATAGAACCGAAGTACTTATTTGCGCTTAGTCTTTGTTGACTTTTTCGGAGCCGCCAGGGCTTTCAGAGCCCGAACGGCCTTCGTTGCATCCGCTGGCTGATCGACGCTGATGTACGCCACAAACTTGCGGCCCATCACCATGGCGGATAGGCCGTGCAGGTTCACTCCTGTTTCCGCAATCGCAGAGGCGATCCGTGAACCAAGGCCTGGTTCGTCGTCGCCCTCGATTCTCAGCGTAGTCAGCTTTCCAGCAGGTGCGAGTCCCTCGGCTTTTGCTGACTTTCGAGTAGCGGCTCCTTTGACAGGTGTAAGAAAGGCAACGCTTTTACCAGGCTTCGAATGATCGCGCCTGGCGATGACACAATCAAGGTTTGCACCCGCACCAGCAAGAGCACTTAAGAGTTTTGCGAGGCCGCCGGGAGAATCGTCTATTTCAGCGGCCCAAACATCGACTTTCGTGACGGTTAGGCTCATGGAGAATAGCCTCGATCTTAGGTGGTTACGTGATTCCAGCGCAAGCAGATTTCCCTTTTAATCGTAAGCATTCGGCGTTTCGTGCTTGTGCTCGATGGCGGCCAGCCGAAGTGGTGGAGTAGCGATACCGGTTCCCATTGCAACTCAACCCGAAGACGCTCGAGAATGAATAGCGAGGCCGGGTACGGGAAAGACCGATGTGAATATGGGGCATTCGAAGTTTCGGCAGGCGACCCAAAATCGCGCGTGAGGGATGTCACCAAGCCCGAAGGCCGGTCTCAATTAGTTTTGACCTGCATCGGATCCGATTGCAAACGACGTAAAACCAAGGCAAAAGATGAGGGGGAAGCTATTATTGATAGGCTTCGGATTGGTGTTGAAGGCAATGGTGAAGCCATGTGGAAATAGCGCGCGCAAATTATACCGTTGTCCTTGAAACTCGAAACTACTGCTTTGAATAATCTGTGCAGAAGTGTAGCCGATTTGAGTTGCGCCGGTGTTGATGTCTTGTGTCGTTCCAAACTCCACGATCCCAATCGCCTGGCCCCGCGCGAAGGTGCTAAAATCGTTCCAGTTGCCGCTTGGTGTATTGTTTAGATAAATCGTGAAGCGACCTGGAGGATGAAGCAATGCCGTGACAGATCCGTTGTTAATAGCTCCTGTTGAAAACTGTTCAGTTCGAAATGTGAAAAAAGCAGTCGCCTCGCTGGGCAGGCCGGAAAAAAGTGAGCCGGCGACGCCTTGAATGAAGGTAAAGTACCCTGCGCCTTCACCTGTGCCGTCTGCGTTCAAGTCTAAAGGAAGGTAAGTCAAATGGCCCCTGATGACACGACTGTTGGGAGAACGCCTATTGAGCTTGAGGTGACACAAGAAGCTGTCGATTGGCTTTGCACACAGGAGCGAGATGCATCTCTTGGCGCGCGGCCCTTGCGTCGCACGGTCCAAGAGGCCGTTGAGAATCGCCTCGCCTCGATGCTGGTTCGCGGCGAGGTGAAAGAAGGTGACCGAGTCCTTGTCAGCGTGAAGGCTGGCGCACTGACGGTTTCGGCTGCAACAGATAGTAGCGTTTGAAGTAGGAGACTAGCTCAAAAACTAGATAATTCGATCCTGACTTTTAACAACAGAGTTTCATTCTACGAGCTGTTACATATAAGCGATCCATAAGCAGTGTTTCAGTTTAACTGTTCGCCGCAGCATGGTAATTCGAGATGCTTGACTTGCATATTGAGCTGATAGTGAAGGTGCGTGCTGACAACTAAATTTGGCGTCGTAAGCGAACGAGGGCCAGAGTGAATAGTCTTTGGGATCTCGTTAGGTACTCAATCGTCACTTTGACGCTGTTGCTGGGTTGCATTGCCTCGGTAGCATCTTTAATCGTAACAAACCAGCGACAGGTTGAGGCATTACTGGAACGACGGCCGCGGCTCTACGGCGGCGCTTGCTTATTCCTTGCGATTGTTGCTCTATTCTTCGTCCCATTTGCGGTCGGGTTGCTCGGGGGAGGGCAGACAAGCCCCTTTCCCTGGGACGCATTTTCCGCCACCAGCCGGAGGCACGGATTCTGGTCTGCAACGTTCGACGCACTTCTTGTGTTCACCGCCGACCTTTGGCTCTTCGTGATTCCTGGCCACCTTTGGGCGCGTGCCCTTGCCGCAAAGCAAGGGCCGCGCCCACTGTATCCCTACATTATCAATATCCTGCTCGGGCTGTTACTCACTATGCCGGGGAATCCGATCTACCGCTTGATCTATCGCGGTTCCTACGATGTCTAGGGGCCGGATGACCACTTAGGTTCGTCTGTGTCGACGGCTTGGCGGCCTACTTCCCTACCTCTCGCTGGATTTGGGTGTTGGGGAGCAACGGAGCAGAAAACCGGTTTAACCAAATTTCAAGCAACCTCTTGTTGGACTTCGGCCGGGTTTCTTAACGGCCGCAATTCTCCCCGAGTAACCGCTCCGGAAATAGCCTGCTTCGGGGATCCGGCGTGAATGCATCGAGCACGTTGATCAGTTCCGAGCAGGAGAAACCTCGTTCTTTCTGAATTGCTTCGCGAAGACGTTGCTCTCCAAAGAAAATTTTGGCCTCACGCACAACGGAAACCGAATCGTCTGATGAATGGACTCCACAAAAGCAGGGATTATCATTGCCCGAGCGAAGACACCCCAATTCCAGATCCACATTTGTCATAGAAATTGTATGGCCCGTCATCACAGATCGGCATGCTTTGCAAGGCGTTCTCTTACGATTCGAGCTTTTTTATCGCGCAGATTCTTCGGCGCGGACGAGAGGCCGGCGACGAGAGGGGACTCAGGCTTTGCGGAAAGCGATGCGGCGCTCCACAATATCAATCTCGTGGCGCCAGTTTCGCTAACAATTTTTCATAGCGTGGATCTTGACGGAGAGGCTCCCAATACGGATCCCGCTTCAAGAGTCCATAAAAAATACCGTACGGCACCTGGGCAGAAGAGCTCAGGGTTCCAAAGGCGAGGTCCGATTCATTGGTCCAGGCATAAACTACGGCTAGATTACTTTGAATTTGCGGGCCAAGCAGGGCGTCCTTAGAAATCGGCAACAGTTCGACCGCACGTTTTGCTTCCGCGATGGCGGTCTCTTTATGGTTAAGGAGAGCGTCGACCACGGCTAACTGGCTGAGCAACGCGGCATTTTCTGGCGCCTTTTGGACTCTTTGGTCTAGTTGCTCTCGCGTTTGAGCAAAGCCGGTATTTGCCTCGGTCTGTTCTCCTTGGAGCCGGCTAAGTAAAATCGAATAACAGCCGACGGGAACAGGGGCTACGCCATAAGCAAAGTCGCCTCCGTCGTCACCGCCGTTCAGCTTTTCGATGCCTTCTTTTGCTTGTGTCCAATCACGATCGACCAAGGCAAACCACAGCTTCCAGTCGAGCGCAGCCCGATCGTCCGCCATGGAGGCAGGGAGTGCCGCGAGCGCTGCCTTGACCGCGGTATCATCCCCCGTCTCCCAGTAGGTAACCACCGCTCTTCCTGGTTTGAGGATCGGTTCGTTCGGACGGAGCTCGATCAGCCGGTCATACATCTGCTCAGCGGCCCGAAACTGACGGAGGGCCCCAAAAGTAGAAGCGAGGTTCTCAACGAAAGCCGAATTGTGTGGATCCCGGGTGATAGCGTCTTTAAACCCTTGGACCGCTTTTTCCCATTGTCCTTGCCGGCGATCAATGAGCGCTCCGAGCCCGATGGCTTCAGCACTGTTGGGCAAGCCGCGCATCGCGATAGCCAGTTGTTCCCTGGCGTGTTCGTAGTCTCTATAACAGCGGTACAAGGGCTCGGCGTAAGCAAGGTGAACCTCGGGCAGGTCCGGCTCTAGAGCCAGGGCGCGACTGATGGCTGCGTCTGCCAAGGCGAGTCGTTCCGGAGTGGCATCGTAAACCCAATAGAGAAGGCCTTGCGCTTCCGCCAGGCGGCAGTAGGCCAGGGTGAACTTTGGATCAAGCTGGATGGCCTGATCCAGCAAACTGATCGCCGCCAAGCACGGTTTCTGAAAATTCCCAAAAGTGATGGTAACGTGAACGATGAGCAGCGACTCCTTGGCCCGAAGATAAAGCTCGTAGGCCTCAAGATTTTCGGTCGGTTTCTTTTCTATATTTCGCTTTTCTTCCGGCGAAAGGGTTGCGGCCAGTTTAGTAGCGATGGTCTGGGCGACCTCACTTTGGATAGCGAAAATATCGGTGAGATCCCGGTCAAAACTATCCGCCCAAATGGTTTTATCCTGACGAGCATCGATCAGCTCGGCATTGACTCGGACCCGATTGGCGTTACGGCGCACAGTCCCTTCCAACACATTGGCTACCCCGAGGGCGCTAGAGATTTGGCGGAGATCGCGTTTCTCGCCGGCGCGATATAGCATGACCGACGTTCGGCTGATGACGGTGAGCTGAGCGATCTTGGCCAGGTCATTGAGGATGTCATCCTGAACTCCGTCTGCAAAATAGGTGTCTTCTTTGTCCGCGCTGAGGCTTTCGAATGGCAGGACCGCAATGCTCTTTTCTAATGGCGCCGCCACTTTAGATTGCTGGTTAAACAACCCGAAGCGACCGGAAGAGAAAAACCAAGTAATTACTGCTGCGACAAGACAGAGCGCGACGATCAACGCCCAACGGATAGGTTGCTTTCTCGGCCTTCCCTTTGCCACGCTTTCAGGCTCTCGATCGCCGGTCGCCCTTAGCTCCTCCGCGGTCAGTCGCAACCCGGAATGGATTGCTCCCCTGACCTTTGTTAAGGCCTGCTGCAATTGGGCAGGACTTTGAAAACGCCGGTTAGGATCCTTCGCTAAGAGAACTTGAAGCAGCGCTATAATCGGCCCCGGGATATCCCGCAGTTTCTCGAAAGGCGGTGCGGCATGCTGATGTTGGTCCATCAACTCCGCCGCTGATCCGTGGAAAGGCGGTTTGCCTGAAAGCATTTCCCAGAGCGTTACGCCCAATGAATACAGGTCAGAGCGGATGTCTGTCCCCAGTCCGGCAAACTGTTCTGGACTGGCATAGGCGGGAGTTCCAACAAAACTTCCCGCGATTGAAAGCGCGTCTTCCGTAACCCCTTTCGCTAAGCCCAGGTCGATTATCTTGACGTTTTCTAACCGACGCTCCTCCCAAGTAAGCATGATATTGCTGGGCTTTATGTCGCGATGAACGAGATGCTGCTTGTGAATCGCAGTTAAGCCCGCACCCGCCTGCGTCACGATTTCGAGAGCGAGTTCAATCTCCAGCCGGTCGCAACGACGGATGAGGGTCTCTAACGTTTCTCCATCCACAAACTCCATCACATAAAAGTAATTCCCGCCGCTTTCTCCCAGGTGATGTACCGTGGCCACATTGGGATGGCAGACGCTGGCTGCTGCTCGGGCTTCCCGCAAGAAACGGCTCCGGGCAGATTCGTTCCCGATGAATTGTGCACTAATGATCTTGAGAGCCACAGGGCACCGGAGGTGGGTATCAATGGCTTTGTAGGTTACTCCCATGCCGCCGCGTCCGAGCTCCAGCGGCTTTTCGTCTTGATTTCTAAGAACTTGGTAGTGATCAAAACGAAGCTCAAAAGTCACGTCGGCAAGTGAGCCGGTCTCCTCGCAATTCACTGCTCCCCGCAATGCGCAAACCGGACAGCACTCGCTGTTTTCGCTCAATGCGGTGCCGCAAACCTCGCAGGCGCGTTTGCCGTTTGTTTTCACTCCAAGCTCGCTTAGCCACCCGGATTCTAGTCGATTTCGTTGCGGATCGCCTGCACAAAAGCGTCTGCGGTCGCGGGTTATGCAGGGCAGCGCCTCGACTTATTTGAGTTTCAGAGTTTCTTGATGAGGCTTTGGCCTGATTGAAGCCTGGCGGAATCGTCCTTCAATCCCGCGGCGCTAATTCGGCTAACAATTTGTCAAAACGTGGATCTTTGCGCAGAGGCGTCCAGTATGCATTGAGTTTTAAATCGCCGTAGAAAAGACCATTTGGTATTTTGGTCAAAGGACTCAGCGTCTCAAAGGCCAGATCCAACTCATTGGTCCAAGCGTAAACGACCGCTAGCTGGACCAGCATTCCCGTGCCATGGATATCGTCTTTGGCGACGGGCAGCATTTCGGTCGCGCGTTTCGCTTCCGAAATAGCCGCTTCTTTGTCGTTCAGCAAAGCATCCACCAAGGACAAGTCGCCAAGTAGAAAAGCGTTTTCCGGGGACTTCTCGACCTTTTGTTTTAATTGTTCTCGAGTTTCTGTCGACGCAGGGTTAACACCAGGTTGTTCCCCTTGGAGCCGAGCAAGCAGGATGGAATAACACCCTATCGGAAGCGGTAGGTGCATCACATAGCCAAACATACCGTCGTCCTCACCGCCCTTCATCTTTTCGATCAATTCCTTGGCCTGCTGCCAGTCGCGCCGGTTCAAAGCGAACCTGAGTCGCCAAGAGAGCACACCGATATCGCCCGACATCGAGGTTGGAACCGCTGCGAGCGCTGATCCGAGCTCAGTATCGTCGCCGCTCTTCATCGCCCCGAAGTTAGCTCTTTGAACTCTAAGCATCGGTTGGTCGGGGACCAGCTCGATCAGCCGATCGTAAGCCCTCTGAGCGGCATCAAACTGACGCGTCCAGAACAGCGTGTTTCCGAGCTCGGAGATTGATTCTGCATTGAGCGGGTCGTACTTAATCGCTTCGTTGAGCTCCTGGATTCCTTTGTTGAAGTCACCCTGCCGCCGATCCATGTAAGCTGCGAGCGTAATTGCCTCGGAACTATTCGGCATACCACGTCTGGCAATGGCTAGCTGCACCCGAGCGCGTTCATAGTCACGATAACAGTGGTAGAGGTAGAGGGCGTACGTCAGGCGAACCTTGGGAAGGTCGGGTTGCAGGCGCAGAGCGCTGTTCATAGCAGCGTCTGCTAATACACGCCGTTCTGGGGTCTGATCGCCATAGTGATAGAGGCCGCTGTGGGCGTCCGCGGCTGCGCAGTAGGCTAGCGTAAACTTCGGATCAAGTCGAACCGCCTGTTCCAGAAGCGGGATAGCATCGCGGTACGGTTTCGCGACGTTCCCGATACTTCCATTCGTCTTAACGCTTTGGATTAACTCATTCGCGCGCAGATACAGGTCATAGGCTTCGAGGTTATCGGTTGGCTTAGCCTCGATCCATTTCTTTTCTTCAGGCGAAATTGTAGCAGTCAGTTTATTGGCAATCGCCTGGGCTACTTCACTTTGGATAGCAAAGATATCTGTTAGATCACGGTCGTAACTATCCGCCCAAATCGTTTTATCGTCACTCGCGTCAACTAACTCCGTACTAACCCGCACATGATTCCCGTCACGCCGGACCGTTCCTTCCAGTACGTTCGCGACACCGAGAACGGCGGCGATCTGGCGCAGATCGCGCTTGTTATCCCCCCGGTATTGCATGACCGAGGTCCGGCTGATCACTTTCAGTTGAGCTATTTTGGCGAGATTGTTGAGGATCTCATCCTGCACACCGTCCGCAAAGTAAGCGTCGTCTTTGTTTGGACTGATGTTATCGAAGGGAAGGACTGCTATGCTTTTTTCGGTTGATGCGCCTTCGGCAACCTGCTGCTTAAACAAAGATCCTGAGTGGCCGGAAAAGAAAAACCAGGCGGTCAGAATTATTACGAAGCCTGAGCATGCGCCCAGCAGCCAACGAAAAGCCTCTTTCCTCGGTTTCCCTTTTGATAAATTTGGGGTCACTTGATCGCTGGCCGACCTCAGCTCATCCGCCGTCAATTGTAACCCAGAACCAATTGCTCCTCTGACTCTCGCCAGCGCCTGCTGCAATTGGACAGGAGTTTGAAAGCGCCGGTTGGGATCCTTCGCTAGCATCACTTCCATCAGAACAAGAACCGGCTGCGGTAGGCCCTGCAGCTGTTCAAGTGGTAGTGGAGCCTGGCTGATGGTCGTGCATTAGCTCAGAAGACGAGCCCCGGAATGGTAGCTGTCCAGCCAGCATCTCCCAAAGCGTCACGCCGAGCGAATAGAGATCAGAACGGATGTCCGCGCCCAGCCCCGCAAACTGCTCCGGACTGGCGAAGGCCGGCGTCCCGGCAAAGGCCCCAGGGGTCGAGATTTCCGATTCTGAGCCATATTCGTTTACCCCCTTTGCGAGACCAAGGTCGATGATTTTCGCCGTCACGGCACCACCCGGCTCCAAGGCGACCATGATGTTACTTGGTTTGATGTCGCGATGCACCAAGTTCTGTTTGTGCACTGCAGCCAAACCGGCCGCAACCTGCCCCGAAATTTCCAGTGCCAGCTTCACCTCAAGCCGCCCGGAACGCTTGAGCAGGCTCTCCAGCGTCTCCCCTTCCACAAATTCCATGGCGTAGAAGTAGCCGCTCCTTGTTCTGCCCAAATGTAAGACGGAGGCAACGTTCGGATGGCGCACCTTCGCGGACGCGCGGGCTTCTCGCAAGAAACGCAAGCGGGCCGACTCATCGCCGACATATTTTTCGCTGATGACCTTGAGGGTCACCGGAAAGCGCAGATCGATATCGAACGCTTTGTAAGTAATCCCCATGGCGCCGCGGCCCAGTTCGATCGGTTCGCCATCCGGGTCCAGCATCACCTCATAGTTCTCAAATCGGCGCACAGTTGACGCAGGCTCTGTCTCTGCAGGGTCGCGTTCTGGGGCCGACACTCGATTAACCGCCTCGGCCGGCGCAGAGTCATGGCCGGCCGCCCCCTGCAGTGCGCAAACCGGACAGAACTCGATGTTTTCGCTCAATGCAGTTCCGCAAACCTCGCAGACCCGTTTGCCGCTGGTTTTCACTCCAAGCTCGCGAGAGCCGCCAGGAGTTTAGTCGATTTGGCTGCTAATGGCTTGCACAAAATGGTCTGTGTTAGCGGGTTACGCGGGGCGGGCGCCTCGACTGCTCTGTTCGAGTTTTAAAGTCGTTTGATGAAAGTTACCCGACGGCGAATGAAAGCAGCCCGGACTTTGTGCAGGAAACGAATTTGTAACAAAAGGCATCTGGACTCTAGTCGGTCAGACCTATAAGGCATCAGTCCTTGATGAGCTCGATTCCGGCAAAGGTAGTCGCGATGGAAGAACGAGCGTGTCAGTACCAGGTAGTTGTGCAAATCACTAACAAGTACCGCGGCTCGTTTAACACGCTTGCTTTTGGCAAGATCAAACCCTACAGCGGTTCTCTGAAACATGGCCGGCTGGATCTCGTTTATTATCGGGATCCGGGCCTGAAGGCGGGGGATCAATTCCCGCTTTGGACTCTTCACTGACGGACTTCCGATCGTTCTCGTCCTCGGCAGCTGAGGTGATGGGGTGTCGGAAGTTCCTTCTAAGCCGGAAGTCGCCGAAGCCGTCTATCAGGAACCCAATCCCTCGAACTCCGCCTTCGAAATCTCATGGACCTCGAAAGTATCCCGAGGCAGGCCCGTGATTTCGCTGGATCGGCCAGGACCCCAACGGGGCTGTAACTCACCGCGACGGCCTTTGCCTCCAGGTCGCCTTTTCGGCAGGCTTTGTAATAGTAATCGAACTCAGGGGACGGGGTAAACGTGCTCATGCCGTTATGTACTCACATGAACACTATCGACAAGTGAGAATTTTCGGTGCCATCCGGCCGCACGAGGAGTCTTTCCCCGGTGAGCTGAACCCGAGCTCTTTTTACGGTTTGGAGAGGTCCGGAAGATTTGCTTAGACTTCTCGCCGATCAAGGATGGCAAACAAACGCAGATCAAGAGAAGAACTGAAAGCAGTGGATGCGCTCCTTGAGCGCCTTCGCGACTTTATCCGCCTGAACTACATGACAGCGGCCGAGGTGGCGCGACAGATCGGCGTAAGAGACGCGACAATCTATGATTGGCTTCTGGGTCGGACCAGGCCGGCGGAACCTCAGCGCGTCGCCGCTTTTTTAGATTCGGTGCCGAGAGAGAAGGGATCCGGAATTGCTCCAAACGGGTATGAGTACCGCGAATACAAGAATTGGCGCGGGATTCCAAAACCGCGCCGTTGCCCGTTCTGTAAACAGGCGAAAGGTGAGATTCGAAGAAACCGCGGCGGGTTTTTAGGCGTTTGTCCGAATTGCGAGGCGAGGGGACCGAAACGGGGGAGTCGGGATGAGGCGCTGGGGGCGTGGAACGGGAAGTAGTAAAATCGACCTAAACAAATGATGGTCCGATCGTGTTCGAAGGAAACGGGCTACGAGAAATCCCAAGGGAATCAGTCGGGGCCCACAGCAATTTCATGGGTCGTCGCCCGGCCGAGTTTTCCGATCACGCTGCCGAAGCTGAACAGGCCGAAGCAACCTCTCGCTTCGCATCACGTGGAGGATCCAGACGCGCTTCCCGTCAAAGCGATAAAAGACCCGGCAGGGCGGCTCAACAATCTGCCGGTATCGGGAACCACGGAGCTCGGCGGGGATGGATCCGCTTTTGGGGTGCCGTTCCAATTGTTCGACATGTTTGAAGACTCTTTGGACGAGACGGCGCGCGGCTTCGGGGTTGTCGAGGGAGATATAATCCGCGATCGCGT
>WNFN01225543.1_pt1 | contig 22710 bp, 20 predicted proteins | sample 5400161 | NCBI WGS metagenome assembly WNFN01 (sample SAMN13153353, study PRJNA577476) | soil metagenome | isolation source: 80 cm saprolite on Douglas fir-dominated hillslope | place: USA:California | collected 2013-09-17 | reverse complement strand
CGACAAGGTCGGCAAGATCACGCGGAAGCAGGTCGAGGAGATCGCCAAGGCGAAGCTGCCGGACCTGAACGCAGCCGATCTGGAAGCCGCCATGCGCATCGTCGCCGGCAGCGCGCGCTCGATGGGTGTGATCGTGGAGGGCATGTAATGCCGCACATCTCCAAGCGCAGGAAGGCGTTCGACTCCAAGGTCGACCGCAACAAGACCTATCCGGCCATGGACGCGCTCAAGCTGATCAAGGAAACGGCGACCGCGAAGTTCGACGAGGCGGTGGACGTCGCCGTGAACCTCGGTATCGATCCGAAGAAGGGCGAGCAGACGGTGCGCGGCTCGGTCGTGCTGCCCGCCGGTACCGGCAAGAAAGTGCGCGTCGCCGTATTTGCGCCCGGCGATAAGGCGCAGGCGGCGAAGGCGGCGGGCGCCGACATCGTCGGCATGGAAGATCTCGCCGAGCAGATCAAGGCCGGCAAGATGGATTTCGACGTGGTGATCGCGGCGCCGGAAGCGATGCGAGTCGTCGGCCAGCTCGGCCAGATCCTCGGCCCGCGCGGCCTGATGCCGAACCCGAAGGTCGGCACCGTGACCCCGGATGTGGCGGGCGCGGTAAAGAACGCCAAGGCCGGCCAGGTGCAGTTCCGCGCCGACAAATCCGGCGTCGTGCAATGCACGATCGGCCGGGCGTCGTTTTCGCCCGAGCAGTTGCGCGAGAACCTCGCGGCGCTGGTCGATGCGCTGAACAAGGCGAAGCCCGCAGCGACGAAAGGGATTTTTTTGAAGAAGCTATCGGTGTCGAGCACGATGGGGATCGGCGTGAAAGTCGATCCGTCTTCGCTCTCGGCACAACAATGACTTTGGGCTGTTGCTCGCAAGAGCAGCTGTCAAAGACCGTAGGAGCCGCAGGGCTTAATCAAGTTGTTTCCTACGCAGACGGCGCACCCCGGAGAAGGAATGCAAGCAGGGTTCCTGATTCAAGGTCGCCGGTTCTTAACGCAGTAAAGGAGGTAGACCTTGGGTCTTAATCTGGAGCAGAAGCAGGCGATGGTCGCGGAAGTCGCGGCCAAGCTGGCGGCAGCCCAGGCGGTCATCGTCGCGGAGTATCGCGGCCTGGACGTCGGGCGCGTCACCCAGCTTCGTGCCAGGGCGAGGAAGTCGGGTCTTTACCTGCGGGTGCTGAAGAACACGCTCGCTCGCAGGGCAGTCAAGGGCACGCCGTTCGAGAAGCTGGCCGACAAGATGGTCGGTCCGCTGATGTACGGCATTGCCGCCGATCCGGTCGCCGGTGCGAAGGTGCTTGCCGACTTCGCCAAGGAGAACGAGAACTTCGTGATCCGCGGCGGCGCGATGCCGAACACCGTGATGTCCGACAAGGACGTCAAGGCGCTGGCATTGCTGCCCTCGCGTGAAGAACTCTTGGCGAAGCTCATGGGCACGATGCAGGCGCCCGTGGCGAAGCTGGTTCGCACCATGAACGAGGTGCCCGGCAAGTTCGTGCGCACCCTCGCCGCCTATCGCGATTCGAAGGAAAAGGCTGCTGCCTAACTAATCAGGAACCTATTGGAGAAGACAATGGAACGCGCACAGATTCTGGAAGAGATCGGCAAGATGACCGTCCTTGAGCTCTCGCAGCTCATCAAGGACATGGAAGACAAGTTTGGCGTGTCTGCTGCCGCGGCGGTCGCCGTGGCAGGGCCGGCCGCCGCTGCGGCCGCCGCGCCCGCCGAGGAAAAGACCGAGTTCACCGTGATGCTGACCGCCGTTGGCGACAACAAGGTCAACGTCATCAAGGCGGTGCGCGAAGTCACGAGCCTCGGCCTCAAGGAGGCGAAGGATCTCGTCGACGGCGCCCCGAAACCGGTGAAGGAAGGCGTGTCGAAGGCCGACGCCGAGGCGGTGCTGAAGAAGCTGATCGACGCCGGCGCCAAGGCGGAGATCAAGTAAGCAAATTCAGGAACTTCGGAGCCCGGCAGGGGTCACACAGACCCCGCCGGGAAATCCCGAAGACAAAGCAAAGACCCTCTAGCTTGGGGGCTTTTCCTTTGTCTATTCCCCGTTGCCGCGGCCAGGAGCCTTCATGACCTATTCGTTGACCGAGCGTAAACGCATCCGCAAGAGCTTCGCCAAGCGGGCGATCGTGCAGAAAGTGCCGTTCCTGATCGCGACCCAGCTCGAGTCCTATACCGCGTTCCTGCAGGCGCATATGTCGCCCGAGGGCCGCAGGAACGAGGGCTTGCAGGCAGCGTTCACCTCGATCTTCCCGATCGTCAGCCATTCGCAGAATGCGCGGCTCGAGTTCGTCAGCTACTCGCTGGGCGAGCCGCCGTTCGACGTCAAGGAATGCCAGCAGCGCGGCCTGACATACGCCAGCCCACTGCGCGCCAAGGTGCGCCTGGTGATCATGGACAAGGAGGCGCCCAAGCCGACGACGAAAGAGGTGAAGGAGCAGGAGGTCTACATGGGCGAGATCCCGCTCATGACGACCACCGGCTCGTTCATCATCAACGGCACCGAGCGCGTCATCGTGTCGCAGCTGCACCGCTCGCCGGGCGTGTTCTTCGAGCACGACCGCGGCAAGACGCACTCCAGCGGCAAGCTCTTGTTCTCGGCGCGCGTCATTCCGTACCGCGGCTCGTGGCTCGACTTCGAGTTCGACCCGAAGGACATCGTGTTCTTCCGCGTCGACCGGCGCCGCAAGATGCCGGTGACCATCCTGCTCAAGGCGCTCGGCTACACGCCCGAGCGGATCCTCGCCGAGTTCTTCGACTTCGATGCGTTCCACGTCAAGCCGACCGGGGTCGAGTTCGAGGTGGTGCCGGAGCGCCTGCGCGGCGAGGTGGCGCGCTTCGACATCAACGACCGCCAGGGCAAGACGCTGGTGGCGAAGGACAAGCGCATCACGGTGAAGCACATCCGCGACATGGAGGCGGCGGGGCTGAAGAAGATCAGCGCGCCCGACGAGTTCATCCTCGGCCGCACGCTCGCGCACAACGTGATCAACAAGGACACCGGCGAGATCATCGCCAATGCCAACGACGAGATCACCGAGACGCTGCTCGCGCAGCTGCGCGAGTCCAAGGTCGACCGCATCCAGACTCTGTTCACCAACGATCTGGACCAGGGCGCGTACATTTCGCAGACGCTGCGTGCCGACGAAACCGCGGACATGAACGCGGCGCGCGTCGCGATCTACCGCATGATGCGCCCCGGCGAGCCGCCGACGGAAGACGCGGTCGAGACGCTGTTCAACGGCCTGTTCTTCGCCGAGGAGCGCTATGACCTCTCGGCGGTCGGCCGCATGAAGTTCAACCGCCGCATCGGCGCGCCCTCCGAGACCAGCTGGCAGCTGCGCTTCCGCGGCGTCGGCCTGCCGAAGGAGGCCGAGGAAGAGCTGCGCACCTACTTCAAGCACGTGCCCGAGCTCTCGCTCAACAAGGTCGGCCTGGAAGGCATCGCCACCGAGGCCGAGGCGCAGGCCGTGGTCGAGAAGATGTTCCACGACCTCAAGGGCAAGGGCATCGACAAGCAGAAGCTCGAGGTGCGCATCGAGCCGCGCCTCACGCTCAGCCCCAAGGACATCGTCGAAGTGATCCGGATACTCGTCGAGCTGCGCAACGGCCGCGGCGAGATCGACGACATCGACCACCTCGGCAACCGCCGCGTGCGCTCGGTGGGCGAGCTGGCCGAGAACCAGTTCCGCGCCGGGCTGGTCCGCGTGGAACGCGCCGTCAAGGAACGACTGAGCCAGGCGGAATCGGAAAACCTGATGCCGCACGACCTGATCAACGCCAAGCCGATCTCGGCCGCCATCAAGGAGTTCTTCGGCTCTTCCCAGCTCTCGCAGTTCATGGACCAGACCAATCCCTTGTCCGAGATCACGCACAAGCGCCGCGTCTCGGCCCTTGGACCGGGCGGCCTCACCAGGGAGAGAGCCGGCTTCGAGGTGCGCGACGTTCACCCGACGCACTACGGCCGGGTATGCCCGATCGAGACGCCGGAAGGCCCGAACATCGGCCTGATCAATTCGCTCGCGCTCTATGCGCGCACCAACCGGTACGGCTTCCTTGAGACGCCCTACCGCAAGGTGAAGGACAGCAAGGCGACCAACGAGATCAACTACCTTTCGGCGATCGAGGAAGGCAATTACGTCATCGCCCAGGCGAACGCCTCGCTCGACAAGGGCCTCAAGCTCACCGACACGCTGGTGTCGTGCCGCTTCAAGAACGAGTTCGAGCTGAAATCGCCGGAAGAAGTGCAGTACATGGACGTGGCGCCCTCGCAGATCGTCTCGGTGGCGGCATCGCTGATTCCGTTCCTCGAGCACGATGACGCGAACCGCGCGCTGATGGGCTCCAACATGCAGCGCCAGGCCGTGCCCTGCCTGCGCCCGGAGAAGCCGCTGGTCGGCACCGGCGTCGAGCGCACTGCCGCGATCGATTCGGGCACCTGCGTCATCGCCTTGCGCGGCGGCGTGGTGGACTACGTCGATGCCAACCGCATCGTGGTGCGTGTGAACGATGACGAGACCGTGGCAGGCGACGTGGGCGTAGATATTTACAAACTTACGAAGTACACGCGCTCGAACCAGAACACCAACATCAACCAGCGGCCCATCGTTAAGCAGAGCGAGCGCATCGCCAAGGGAGATGTGGTGGCCGACGGCGCCTCGACCGATCTGGGCGAGCTCGCGCTCGGCCAGAACATGATGGTCGCGTTCATGCCGTGGAACGGCTACAACTTCGAGGATTCGATCCTCATCAGCGAGCGCGTGGTCGGCGAGGACCGTTTCACCTCGATCCACATCGAGGAGCTCACCGTCGTCGCGCGCGATACCAAGCTCGGACCGGAGGAAATCACCCGGGATATCTCGAACCTCTCCGAAGCGCAGCTGGTGCGCCTGGATGAGTCGGGCATCGTGTACATCGGCGCGGAGGTCGAAGCGGGCGACGTGCTCGTCGGCAAGGTGACGCCGAAGGGCGAGACCCAGCTCACGCCGGAAGAGAAGCTGCTGCGCGCGATCTTCGGCGAGAAGGCCTCCGACGTGAAAGACACCAGCCTGCGCGTGCCTTCGGGCATCAGCGGCACGGTGATCGACGTTCAGGTGTTCACGCGTGAAGGCATCGAGCGCGACAAGCGCAGCCAGTCGATCATCGAGGACGAGCTCAAGCGCTACAAGACGGACCTCGCCGACCAGATGAGGATTGTGGAAAGCGATACCTTCGAGCGCCTCGAGCGCCTGCTCACCAACAAGACCGCGAACGGCGGTCCGAAGCGCCTCGCCAAGGGCACCAAGGTGACCAAGGACTACCTCACCGGCATGGAGCGCTACGACTGGTTCGATATTCGTCTCTCGAACGGGCGTGCTGAAGATGGTCAAGGTGTACGTCGCGGTGAAGCGCCGCCTGCAGCCGGGCGACAAGATGGCCGGCCGCCACGGCAACAAAGGCGTCATTTCAAAGATCACGCCGGTGGAAGACATGCCGCACATGGCCGACGGCACTCCGGTCGACCTCGTGCTCAATCCGCTGGGCGTGCCTTCGCGGATGAACGTTGGCCAGATTCTGGAAACCCACCTCGGGTGGGCCGCCAAGGGCCTGGGCCATCGCATCGGCGAGCTGGTCAAGAACCACCAGAAGATCGTGATCGGCGATGTGAAGAAAATCCTCGAGCGCATCTACAGCGGCAAGGAAGAAGAGGTCTCCAAGCTGACCGACGACGAAGTGCTGGCGCTGGCGCAGAACCTGAAAGAGGGCGTGCCGTTCGCGACGCCGGTGTTCGACGGCGCGGCGGAATCCGAGATCAACGCGATGCTGGAGATGGCCGGCCTGCCGGTTTCCGGGCAGGTGCAGCTGTTCGACGGGCGCACCGGCGAGCACTTCGACCGTCCGGTGACCGTGGGCTACATGCACATGCTGAAGCTGCACCACCTGGTGGACGACAAGATGCATGCGCGCTCGACCGGACCGTACTCGCTCGTCACGCAGCAGCCCCTCGGTGGCAAGGCGCAGTTCGGCGGCCAGCGCTTCGGCGAGATGGAAGTGTGGGCGCTGGAAGCCTACGGCGCGGCGTACACGCTGCAGGAGATGCTGACGGTGAAGTCCGACGACATCACCGGCCGCACCAAGGTGTACGAGAACATCGTCAAGGGCGATCACAAGATCGACGCCGGCATGCCGGAGTCGTTCAACGTGCTCGTCAAGGAGATCCGCTCCCTTGGCATCGACATCGATCTGGAGAGGTTCTAAATGAAAGCACTCCTTGAGCTGTTCAAGCAGGTCCAGCAGGACGAGGAGTTCGATGCGATCAAGATCGGGCTGGCCTCGCCCGAGAAGATCCGCTCGTGGTCCTACGGCGAAGTGAAAAAGCCCGAGACCATCAACTACCGCACCTTCAAGCCCGAGCGCGACGGCCTGTTCTGCGCCAAGATCTTCGGGCCGATCAAGGACTACGAGTGCCTCTGCGGCAAGTACAAGCGCCTCAAGCACCGCGGCGTGATCTGCGAGAAATGCGGCGTCGAAGTGACGCTGGCCAAGGTGCGCCGCGAGCGCATGGGCCACATCGAGCTCGCGAGCCCGACCGCGCATATCTGGTTCCTCAAGTCGCTGCCCTCCAGGCTCGGCCTGGTGCTCGACATGACGCTGCGCGATATCGAGCGCGTGCTGTACTTCGAAGCCTATGTCGTCACCGACCCGGGCCTCACGCCGCTCAAGCGCACCCAGTTGCTCACCGAGGACGACTACCTCGCGAAGGTCGAGGAGTTCGGCGACGACTTCCAGGCCGCGATGGGCGCCGAGGGCATCCGCGCGCTGCTGCGCGCGCTCGATCTCAACAAGGAGATCGATAACCTGCGCAAAGAGCTGGAAGCCACTTCCAGCGACGCGAAGATCAAGAAGTACGCCAAGCGGCTGAAGGTGCTCGAGGGCTTCAAGGCCTCGAACATCAAGCCCGACTGGATGATCATGGAAGTGCTGCCGGTGCTGCCGCCGGAGCTGCGGCCGCTGGTGCCGCTGGACGGCGGGCGCTTCGCCACCTCCGACCTGAACGACCTGTATCGCCGGGTGATCAACCGGAACAACCGCCTCAAGCGCCTGCTCGAGCTGAAAGCGCCGGAGATCATCGTCCGGAACGAGAAGCGCATGCTGCAGGAGGCGGTGGACTCGCTGCTCGACAACGGTCGCCGCGGCAAGGCGATGACCGGCGCCAACAAGCGTCCGCTGAAATCGCTCGCCGACATGATCAAGGGCAAGGGCGGTCGTTTCCGCCAGAACCTGCTGGGCAAGCGCGTCGACTACTCCGGCCGCTCGGTCATCGTGGTCGGCCCGCAGCTCAAGCTGCACCAGTGCGGCCTGCCGAAGAAGATGGCGCTCGAGCTGTTCAAGCCTTTCATCTTCAACAAGCTCGAGCTCCTGGGGCTGGCGACCACCATCAAGGCCGCCAAGCGCCTGGTCGAGCAGGAAGTCCCGGAGGTCTGGGACATCCTTCGAGCCGGTGCTGATCGAAGGCAAGGCGATCCAGCTGCATCCGCTGGTGTGCGCGGCGTTCAACGCCGACTTCGACGGCGACCAGATGGCGGTGCATGTGCCGCTGTCGCTGGAAGCGCAGATGGAAGCGCGCACGCTGATGCTGGCGTCGAACAACGTGCTCTCCCCCGCGAACGGCGAGCCGATCATCGTGCCGTCGCAGGACATCGTGCTGGGCCTGTACTACGCCACGCGTGAAAGGATTAATGCGAAAGGCGAGGGCATGAGCTTCTCCGATCTGGCCGAGGTGCACCGCGCCTACGATTCGCGCCAGGTCGAGATCAACGCGCGCGTCTGGGTACGCATCCGCGAGAAGGACATCGCCGAGGACGGCGAGATCACCGAGAAAGTGACGCGCTACGAGACCACCGTCGGCCGCGCGCTGCTGTCCGAGATCCTGCCCGCGGGCCTGACTTTCGACCTCTTGAACAAGCCGCTGAAGAAGAAGGAGATCTCGCGCCTGATCAACATCGGCTTCCGCCGCTGCGGCCTGCGCGAGACGGTGATCTTCGCCGACAAGCTGATGCAGGCAGGCTTCACCATCGCCACGCGGGCCGGCATCTCGTTCGGCGTCAACGACATGTCGATCCCGGCGGCGAAGCAGCAGCTCATCAAGGACGCTGAGGGCGAAGTCAAGGAAATCGAGGTGCAGTACACCTCGGGCCTGGTGACCGCCGGCGAGCGCTACAACAAGGTGGTCGACATCTGGTCGCGCTGCGGCGAGCAGGTCGGCAAGGTGATGATGGAGCAGCTCGGCTCCGAAGAGGTGGTGAACCGCCACGGCAAGACCGTGAAGCAGGAGGCGTTCAACTCGATCTACATGATGGCCGACTCTGGCGCGCGCGGCTCAGCGGCGCAGATCCGCCAGCTGGCGGGCATGCGCGGCCTGATGGCCAAGCCCGACGGCTCGATCATCGAGACGCCGATCACGGCCAACTTCCGCGAAGGCCTGAACGTGCTGCAGTACTTCATCTCGACGCACGGTGCCCGCAAGGGCTTGGCCGATACCGCGCTGAAGACGGCGAATTCCGGCTATCTGACGCGCCGCCTGGTCGACGTGACGCAGGACCTGGTGGTGACCGAGGACGATTGCCAGACGCAGAACGGCGTCTCGATGAAGGCGCTGGTGGAAGGCGGCGAAGTGGTCGAGGCGCTCAGGGAGCGCATCCTCGGCCGCACCCTCGCCATCGACCTGATCCATCCCGAGACCCAGGACGTGCTGTTTGCGGCGGGAACGCTGATCGACGAGGAAGGCGTGGACATCATCGACAACGTCGGCATCGACGAGGTCAAGGTGCGCACCGCGCTGTCCTGCGATACGCGCTGGGGCGTGTGCTCGAAGTGCTACGGGCGCGACCTCGGCCGCGGCTCGCCGGTGAACGTCGGCGAGGCGATCGGCGTGATCGCGGCGCAGTCGATCGGCGAGCCGGGCACGCAGCTCACGATGCGCACTTTCCACATCGGCGGCGCGGCCTCGCGGACCGCGGTGCAAAGCCATGTCGAGGCGAAATCGGCGGGCACGGTCCGTTTCACCGCGACCATGCGCTACGTCTCGAACGCCAAGGGCGACAAGGTGGTGATCTCGCGCTCAGGCGAGATCATCATCACCGACGACAACGGCCGCGAGCGCGAGCGCCACAAGGTGCCGTACGGCGCGCTGCTCTCCGAAGTTCGAGCACGTCGAGGAAGGCACGACCGTCGCCAAGCAGATCGACGACGTCACCGGCCTGTCGACCCTGGTCGTGATCGATGCCAAGCGCCGCACCACGGCGGCGGCCAAAGGCCAGCGGCCTTCGGTCAAGCTGATCAACGAGTCTGGCGAGGAAGTGCGCATCGCCGGCACCGATCACGCGGTCAACATCAGCTTCCCGGTGGGCGCGGTGATCGCCGTGCGCGACGGGCAGCAGGTGCAGGTCGGCGAGGTGCTGGCGCGCATTCCGCAGGAAGTCTCGAAGACGCGCGACATCACGGGCGGCCTGCCGCGCGTGGCGGAGCTGTTCGAGGCGCGCTCGCCGAAGGACGCGGGCATCCTGGCGGAAGTCACCGGCACGGTGAGCTTCGGCAAGGACACCAAGGGCAAGCAGCGCCTGGTGATCACCGACCTCGACAAGCAGGAGCACGAGTACCTGATCGCCAAGGACAAGCATCTCCTGGTGCACGACGGCCAGGTGGTGAACAAAGGCGAGATGATCGTCGACGGTCCGGTCGACCCGCACGATCTGCTGCGCCTGCTCGGCATCGAGGAGCTCGCGCGCTACATCATCGACGAGGTGCAGGACGTCTACCGCCTGCAGGGCGTGAAGATCAACGACAAGCACATCGAAGTGATCGTGCGCCAGATGCTGCGGCGCATCGAGGTGGAAGAGCCGGGCGACACGCCGTTCATCCCGGGCGAGCAGGTCGAGCGTGCCGAGATGCTGGAGGAGAACGAGAAGGCGGAGAAGGCCGGCAAGAAAGCCGGCAGCTACCGCAACATCCTGCTCGGCATCACCAAGGCGTCGCTGTCGACCGATTCGTTCATCTCGGCGGCCTCGTTCCAGGAGACGACGCGCGTGCTGACCGAAGCGGCCATCATGGGCAAGCGCGACGAGCTGCGTGGTCTCAAGGAGAACGTCATTGTCGGGCGTCTCATCCCGGCGGGTACCGGCCTCGCGTACCACATGGTGCGCAAGGCGCAGGCTGCAGAGCCGGTGCTGGCCGAGCTTCCGATCGGCCCTGCCGAAACGCCGGCAGTCGAGCCGGCGACCACGGGCGGTGGCAGCTAAGGTTTTATTGGGTAATACCGAAAGGCGCCCGCTGGGCGCCTTTTTTTTGGGGCCTACATCCAGCGCCGCATCGGATAGCCGGGGCCGACCAGCCGCTGCAGGGCCGCCAGGGCGATCTGCCGTCCCCAGTTGAATTCCTTGTAGAGCAGGACGAAGCGCCATAGGTCGCGCAGCACCAGGCGCCGTTCGCGCCAGGAAAGTTGCATGAAGGCGCCGGGGAAATCGGCTTCGTGCGGCCGGCCGAATGCGATCTTGAGCGGATTCCACTGATCCGTCGTGCGGCGCACTTCGGAAGCCACCATGCGGCGGTAGACCTGCTGCACCGGCTGGTCGCGCAGGCGCGCCTCGACCACCGCCTCCCCGGCGAGCGCGCCGGAGTGCAGCGTGCAGCTCATGCCCTCGCCGATCATATTGAGAAAGCCGGAAGCCTGGCCGGTGATCAGCACGTTGCCCTTGCCGAAGACGTAGCGGTTGATGAGCGATGGGCCGAAGTTCTCAGCGCAACCCTCGTGGGTGGTGTACTCGGAGAGCTTCACCCGGTGCTTTTGCTCCAGGTAGTGCACCACGTTGCGGTGGCGCTGGTCGAAATTGTCGCCGCGCTTGAAGCCGACGCCGACGATCTGCTGGCCGTCGCGCGCGTGGCTCCAGGTGTAGTGCCCGAGCCCGGGATGGAACCAGAAATGGAAGTATTGCGGGTCGAGCGGGCAGTCGACGATGTCGTGGAATTTCTGTCCGACGAAGAACCAGGGAATCTGCTTCGGATAGTCGGGATAGAGGGCGCGGATCACCAGCGAGCTCGGTCCGTCGGCGCCGATCACGTGCCTTGCCCGGTACGCGAGATCGGTACCCTGGCGCCGCGCGCGCACCACCACGTGGTCGCCGTGGTCCTCCAGCCCGATGAAGGAAGTCTGGTCGTGGACCTCGGCGCCGCTGCGCTTGATCGCCCAGTGGTCGGAGTACTTGCGGTGCAGGTGCGGCGTGCTGCCTTCCAGGAAATCCATGCTGAGCGAAACCATGCTCGGGAAATGGAAGGTCACCCCCTCGCAGGTCGTCGGCTGGTGCAGCGCCTCGGGCGGCAGCGGGCCGAAATTCTCGACCAGGAAGCGGTGGCCGCGCGGCGAGAGGATGCCGCTGCAGATCTTGTGGCGCGGCAGCTGCAGGCGCTCGAGGATCACGGTTTCGAGGCCGGCATCGACCAGGCGCTTGGCCGCCGCGGCGCCCGAGAGGCTGGCGCCGATGATGATGGCGTCGGCCGATCTCACAGATCCGCCACGTGGATCACCGGGGCTGCGGCGAATGAGAAAGCCGCGCCATCGTTGACGTCCTCGACCACGATGCGCGCGACTTGCCGGCCCTCCAGGATCCACTGCGCCTGCGACGCCGGGATCGCGATGCGCTGCAGGTCGAGGTTCATCTCGCAGCCCGAGGCGGCACGCAAGCCGTCGTAATGGCCGACCAGCCGCGCATGGTCGTGGTGAAACGCGCGCGGCTCGATGACGTAGAGATCGTCGGCTCTCAGCTTGTCGCGGATCGCTGACTTCATGGTGAGCGCCTCGCCCAGGCTGATGCTCGGCACCTTGGGCAGCCAGCGGCGCAGCGCGCGCAGCAGCAGCCCTTCTGCGACCACCAGGCGCCGCGCCGCGCGCAGCGGCCCAAGGAAGGCATCGCGCCGCGCATCCGGAACGGCACGCCCCGCCTCGAGGGCGAGCGCGATATCGGCGCCGTCGTCCTCGGCCAGCGCCCATCCCGCGCCGAGCAGCGCGAGCGTTCTGCGCCGGCGCGCCTCGTCGGTGCCGAGCACGCGCCCCGGAAGAAGCATCCGCCTGGCCGTCACGGCCGGTGGCGATTTCGCGGCAAAGGTCACTTCGGTCAGGGGACGCTGCCGGCGCAGCTCAAGAACCATGTCGACTAGAGGCAAGGCCTCGGGGCAGGCCGGCTCGCAAGCGCCGCACAGCGTGCAGCTGTCCAGCGATGCGGCGATCGCCGCGGCGCTCGCGCCGTGCTGCCGGGCCTTGGCGCGGCCGCGCGGCGTGAGGCGCACGTCGCGCGTCTCGCGCCACACCGGGCAGACCAGCAGGCAAAGGCTGCAGCCGCTGCAGGCGCCATGATCCATCGCACTCAAAATATCACATCGCGATTCAGGATCATCGCCGGGTCGGCGCGGCGCTTCATGGCGAGGTGCCGCTCGACCAGCGCATCGCCGAACACGCGCCGGATGTAGCCCTTCATCATGCCGCCGAAGCGGTAATAGCTCGCGCCGATCTCGACGCCGATGTCGTAGATCTCGTTCTTGAACGACTGCAGCAGATCGCGGCTGTACGGCGCCTGGTCGATCACCGGCTCGAACTCGCAGCCGTAGGCGCGCACCGCGGCGTCGCACCGCGTTGCCGCGCTCCACCGCCGCGGCGAACTTCTCGGCCGAGGTGGCGAGATCGGGGATCACCATCTGGCGTCCGCCCCAGAAGCGCCACACGGCACGCGAGAACACCACGCTGCGGTCGTGCATCCTGCCGTCGCGAAAGAACTCCTTGCGCCTGAACTGCGGGAACAGCTCGCGCTTGCGCCGCACGAGATAGAGCGCCTCGCGCCAGCCCCAGGGACGCAGCGCATAGTAGAGCGCCATGCCTACTGCGAAACGCGCTTCGCCCCTGCCGCGCAGCTTGCGGCGGAATCGCGCGTCGAACTGCGCTTCGCGCTGGTCGGAGTCGAACGCCACCAGCAGGTTGATCGCCCGATCCATCATGGTGAGGATGCCCGAATAGTCGCTCGCATCAGCCGCGTCGAGCATCTGCAGGTCCTCGATCGCGGTGCGCAGCGAGGAATAGTAGAAATAGTGCATGCGCAGCGGCGTGTAGGGCCTGATCCGCAGGGTCGCCTCGGTGATCACGCCGAACTGGCCGTAGCCGAGGATCACGCGGCGGAAGAGCTCCGCATTCTCCTGGTCGGAGCATTCGACGATCTCGCCCGTCGGCGTCACGACCTGCAGCGCAAGCGCCTGGTCCGCGCTGCAACCCAGGCGGGCGGAATTGACGTCGATGCCGCCGACGCCGAGCGTGCCGCCCACCGAGGAAGTCAGATTGAGCGGCGCGGAAAGATAATCCATGCCGTGGCGCCGCAGCACTTCGGCGAGCTGCGCCCAGAAGATCCCGGCTTGGGTTCTCACGCTCAAGCCCTGCTTGTCGACCGACACCACGCGGCTCATGCCGGTCATGTCGAGCAGCACACCGCCGTAGGCCACCGACTCGCCCTCGGTCGTCAGGCCGCCGCCGCGCACCGTCACGGGCACGCCATGCGCCTGTGCCGCCTGCATCACCCGGGAAATCTGCGCAGCGCTGCGGGCAATGACGACGCCGTGCGGCATGCCGTACGCGGTGCCGCCGGCGTCGGTGGCGAAGATGCCGCGCGCTTCTGGCTCCTCGATCAGCTCCACTGCGCGCGCGTGCAGCTCGGCGCGAAACGCCGGCCAGCCGCTGCCTGCCCAGCGCGAGGCGTTCGTCTGCCGCAAGGCGCGCTCTTTGACCTAGTTCAGCCTTGCGATCAGCAGGCCCGCCATCGCGATCGCCACGAAGAGAGACGCGGTCGCGATGGTCCAGCCGGCGGCGCGCGGATGCGCTTCGACGCGCGGCTCGAGCGGCAGGTGCATCTCCTCGCCAGCCGTGGCCAGGCGCTGCGAGGAATACCAGGAGTTCATCCGCGTCTCGAAGGCCGCGAGGCGCGCCGGCGCCAAGAGCATCAGCAGCCCGACCACGCAGGCAAATGCGCTGCCGGCGACCAGGATCCATTTCGTCGCCTCGAGCGCGAGGCTGGAAAAGAACCAGCGCGTGAAATTCACCCCGGGGACGTAGCTGCGGGTGAAGTCCAGGCGCACGAGCAGTAAGTACACTGTCACCGCGCCGCCCACCGCGACCAGGCTGCCGAGTATGGGGCGACGCCCGCCTGGTCCGGGTGCGGGATCGACGTTGTGCCGCACCTCGAGCGGGTCGAAGACCTTGCGCGTCGATATCCAGGTGTTCATCCGGCGGATGAATTGCAGCGCCGCCTCGGTGCGCAGCACGAGCGCGCCGCCGAGCAGCACGCCGCCGATGCCGCCGGCGAGCAGGATCAGCACCACCGCCGGGATGATCACGCGGTCGATGAAGGTCAGGAACGTCATGTTGCCCCCTTGTTTTGACGGCTTCTCAGAATCCGAGCGTCGGCACCACCTCCGCCGGTGCCACGCTCCATTTTTTCCCCGCGCGCCCTTCGGCGATGGCGCGCAGCTCCCTTGCCAGCATTCTGCGCCAAACGATGATCGCTGTATCGGAGCGCCCGAGATGCTCGTGCTCGCGGTCGGCGATCCTGCCTTGCCCGGCCTGCACCGCGATGTCCTGCACGATGGCGAGATCCGGATGCTCGATGTCGATCAGGCGGCGCCGGCCGGCCCAGACGTCGTGCACCAGGTCCATCACCTTCGGCGCCGCGGCGTAGCGGCGCAGGTACTCGGCCTTCTTGGCGAGAAACGCCTCGGCCTCGTTGCCGGTGACCTTGACCTGGCTGGTGATGAGCCAGAGGTGGTTTTCGTCGTCGATGGGCGTGAAGCTGAAAAAGATCTCCGACCAGCCGCCGACGCCGTCGAAGCCGGCGAGCGGCGGCACCACCACGCGCGTGACGTTGGGCATGTAATGCAGGCTGACGCGCAGCTTGCCGCCTTGGCGCTTGCCCAGGCGCAGCATGCCCCAGTCGGTCTCCTCGGCCTCGATCTGCGGCAGCTCGGCGATCGCCGCGTGTGAGCCACCCGGCTGGTGGACGAACGCGACGTGCACCTCGTCGGCGCTGTTCTCGTAGCACTGCAGCCAGTTGCACGGCACGGTCTCGGCATTCCAGACGTGGATCAGGCTCGCGTCGCGCGACGCCGGGAAGGGCGGGAACGGCGGCGCTTCGCCCTCGCCGAAGTAGGCGAAGACCAGCCCCAGGTACTCGCGCGTCGGGTAACTGTTCGCCGCCACCTTGCGCGGGAAGTTCGGATCCTCCGCGGGCATCTCGACGCATTGGCCGGAGCAGTCGAACTTCCAGCCGTGGTACAGGCAGCGCAGCGCATCGCCTTCGACCCAGCCGAGATGCAGCGGCGCGCCGCGATGCGGGCAGCGATAGTCGAGCACCTGGGCGCGGCCCGCTTCGCCGCGGTAGAGCGTGTAGTCCTCGCTCATGATGCGGATCGGCCTGGCGTGGCCCTTCGCCAGGTCTTCGCTGCGGTGGATCGCCAGCCAGAACTGCCGCATGAAGCGCCCGCCCGGCGTGCCCGGGCGCGTCGAGGTGATGTCGACGCTGCTCATGACGTCCTCCTCCACCGCACTCTAGTGCAAATCGGCGTTGTAGTGGAAATCCCGACGTACGCCAGAGGGCAACGGCACGGCGATTGCTGCCTATAGACATCAACTTTCTGGAGGCTCGCATGGAGAAGTTTCAGCAGTGGCGGCGCCAGCAGGAAGGGAAGATGGGCTACATCCTGTTGTGGGCCTTGGGCGTGCCGATTCCCGTCCTGTTCGTCATCTTCCTGCTGCGCGGCTGCACCTGAGCCGCGCGCCGGATCAACCATTTTTTGTTTTTACAAGGAGGTGCACATGTTGAAGTCATTCATAGCGCTTTGTGCGGTTGCAAGTGTGCTTGGCCTGTCGGCGTGCTCCGGTATGGGCCGCGGTGAAACCGTCGGCACGGTCGGCGGCGCGGCGGCAGGCGGCGCGGTCGGCTCTGCGGTGACCGGCGGCAGCACGCTGGGCACGCTCGGCGGCGCGGCGGTAGGCGGCTATCTCGGCCACGAGGCCGGGACCGACTACGACAAGAAGCATCGCTAGAGCCGTTTAGCAGCACAGAGAAGGCGCCTTCGGGCGCCTTTTTCATTTCGGGGATAATCGTCGCCATGGGAAGCCTCCGCGAACTCAACGCCACTGCGCTGGAACAGGCGGCGCGCATCGATCTGGCCGCGGCGTTCCGCCTTGCCGTGCGGCTGGATCTGCACGAGGGCGTCTGCAACCACTTCAGCGTGATGCTGCCGGATGGACAGCGGTTCCTGCTGAACGCCTATGGACTGCACTGGAGCGAGGTGAGCGCCTCGAACCTGCTCGCGCTCGACGCCGAGGGCCGCGTGCTCGCAGGGGAGGGCGAGTACGAGAAGACGGCGTTCTGCATCCATTCGCGCATCCATGTCGCCAACCCGCATGCCGCGTGCGTGCTGCATACCCACATGCCGCATGCCACGGCGCTCACGCTGCTGGAAGAGGGGCGGCTCGAGATGGTCGAGCAGAACGCCCTGCGCTTCCACGACGACATCGCCTACGACGACACTTATAACGGCCTGGTGGTCGACAACGCCGAGGGCGACCGCCTGGCGCGCGTGCTCGGCGCCAAGCGCGTCATGTTCCTTGCCAACCACGGCGTGATCGTCGTCGGAGCATCGGTGGCCGAGGCGTTCGACAGCCTGTACTACCTCGAGCGCGCCTGCCGCCTGCAGGTGCTGGCACGCATGATGGGCGGCAAGCTGCGCCCGGTGCGTCCCGAGGTGGTGCGCGAAGCCCGCCGCATGATGCGCGTCGATGCGCCGAAGTACGCCGGCGCGCACTTCGCCGCGCTCAAGCGCATCCTCGATCGCGAGGAGCCCGCGTATTCTCGGTGAGCGGGTGCAGGTGCGGCCGGCGCTGCCCGAGGACCTGCCGGCCATCCAGGCGATCTACGCGCACCATGTGCTGCACGGCCTCGCTTCGTTCGAGGAACAGCCGCCGCCGCTCGAGGAAATTCGCCGGCGCTACGACGAGGTGATCAAGCGCGGCCTGCCGTGGCTCGCCGCCGATTTCGGCGGCGTGCTCGCCGGCTATGCCTACTGCACCCCGTATCGCTCGCGCTCGGCCTATCGCCATGCACTGGAGGACTCGGTGTACGTGCGCCACGGGTCCGAGGGGCGGGGTGTCGGTGCCGCCCTGCTCGATGCCCTGATCCAGCGCTGCGAGGCGCTCGGCTATCGCCAGCTGGTCGCCGTGATCGGCGACAGCGCCAACGCGGCGTCGATCAACCTGCACGCGTCCTTCGGCTTCCTGCGCGTCGGCACGCTGCGTTCGGTGGGCTTCAAGTTGGGGCGCTGGGTCGACAGCGCGCTGATGCAAAGGCCCCTGGGGCCTGGCGACGCTACGCCGCCGTCGTAAGGACGATCTTCCCCTTCGCTTTGCGGCTCGCTAGCAGCTGGATCGCCTCCGCGGCGCGCTCGAGCGGGAGAGTCTGCGACACATGCGGCCGCAGGCGCCCTTCGGCATACCAGCGCGCGAGCTGCCGCACGCTCTCGGCGAAGGCCTTCGGCTCGCGCCGCGCGAAATCGCCCCAGAACACGCCGACCACCGCAGCGCCCTTGAGGAGTGCGAGATTGAGCGGCAGCTTCGGAATCTCGCCCGCGGCGAAGCCCACGACAAGGAGACGCCCGCGCCAGGCGAGCGAGCGGAACGCGGGCTCGGTATAGGGGCCGCCGACTGCGTCGTACACCACGTCGACGCCGCGTCCCTCGGTCAGCGCCTTGACGCGCTCGCGCAGCTCTTCGGTCGCGTAGTTGATCGTCGCGTCCGCGCCGTGCTCGCGGCACACCGCCAGCTTGTCTTCGGTCGAGGCGCAGGCAATGACGCGCGCGCCGAGCGCCTTGCCGATCTCGATCGCGGCCAGGCCCACGCCGCCGGCCGCGCCCAGCACCAGGAGCGTCTCGCCTGCCCTCAACGCGCCGCGGTCGCGCAGCGCGTGGTCCGAGGTGGCGTACGTGAGGAGAAAGGCGGCGCCGGTGATGAAGTCCATCTCCTCCGGCAGCGGCAGCAGCCGCAGCGCCTCGGTCTTCACTTCCTCCGCGAACGCTCCATAGGTCGTGAACGCGATCACCCGATCGCCCGGCCGAACGTTGCTTACGCCGGCGCCGACTTCCTTGACCAGGCCCGAGAGCTCGCTGCCCGGAGAGAACGGCAACGGCGGCTTGAACTGGTATTTGTTCTGGATGATGAGGAAGTCGGGGAAGTTGACGCTCGCCGCCTTGACCGAGACCACCACTTCGCCGGGACCCGGCACCGGCGAGGGCAGCTCCTCGATCACCAGCGATTCCGGCGGCCCGTACTGCTTGCAGAGGACGGCTTTCATCAACATAGAATGCCACATGAGCGCACTCAAAACCGACGACGGCGTCGCGCTGCACTACGAGGAGACCGGATCCGGCACGCCGGTGGTTTTCGTCCACGAATTCGGCGGCGATTTGCGCAGCTGGGAAGCGCAAGTGCGCCATTTCTCGCGCGAGTACCGCTGCATCGCCTACAACGCGCGCGGCTATCCGCCCTCCGATGTTCCGGAGGATTTCAATCGCTATTCGCAGGAGCGCGCGCGCGACGATATCCGCAGCGTGCTCGACGCCCTGCACCTCGAGCGCGCGCACGTCGTCGGTCTTTCGATGGGCGCCTTCGCCACGCTGCATTTCGGCATGGCGTACCCGCAGCGCGCGCTCTCGATCACGGTGGCCGGCGGCGGCTCCGGCTCGCATCCGGCGCAGTACCGGAAGTTCCAGGAGGACTCGCGCGCCAACGCCGAGCTGATCCGGCGCGAGGGCATGGCGAAATTCGTCGCCACCTACGGCATCGGCCCGCAGCGTGTGCAGCTGCAGAACAAGGATCCGCGCGCCTTTGCCGAATACCTGGCGCAGTTTCACGAGCATTCCGGCCTGGGCGCAGCGAACACCCTGCTCGGCGTGCAATGCCGGCGCCCATCGATCTACGACCTGGTCGAGCCGATGAAGCAGATGACCGTGCCGACGCTCATCATGTCGGGCGACGAGGAAGAGCCGTCGCTCGAAGTCTCCTTGCTGATGAAGCGCTGCATCCCGAAGGCCGGCCTGGCGGTGTTCCAGAAAAGCGGCCACGCCATCAACCTCGAGGAGCCCGCGCTCTTCAACCGCCTGCTGGAGGATTTCTTTCACCAGGTGGAAGCCGGGCGCTGGGGCGCGCGCGATCCGCGCACCACCATCCCTTCGATCTACGGCCCGGCGGGCCGTCCATGAGCCTGCTGGTCGAGAAGCGCGGCGCCGTCGGCTGGCTCACGTTCAACCAGCCGGCGAAGAAGAACGCGATCAACGACGCCATGTGGCGAGGCATTCCGCAAGCGATGGCGCGCTTCGACGCTGATCCCGAGGTGCGCTGCGTCGCATTTCGCGGCGCCGGCACCGAGGCCTTTGCCGCCGGCGCCGACATCTCCGAATTCGAGAAAAACCGGTCCGAGCGCGGTGCGGTGGCCCAGTACGACGATCTGCTCGACCGCGTGCTGCATTCGATCCAGGGCTCGCCCAAGCCGACCGTGGCGATGATCTATGGCTATTGCCTGGGCGGCGGCGTCGAGATCGCGCTTGCCTGCGACCTGCGCTACTGCGGCGCCTCCGCGCAGTTCGGCATCCCGGCGGCGAAGCTCGGCCTCGCCTACAACATCGAGGGGCATAAGCGCCTGATGGAGACGGTCGGCCATGCGCGCGCCCGCGAGATCATGCTGCTCGGCCGGCGCTACAAGGCCGACGAGGCCTCCGCGATGGGACTCGTGCAACGCGTGCTGCCCGACGCCGAGCTTGAAACCTATGTCGACGATGTGATCCGTACGCTGTGCGAAAACGCGCCGCTTTCCATCGCCAACAGCAAGACGACCTTCGAAGAGTTCGTGAAATCTTCCGGCACCCCGGACGCCGAGCGCATGCGCGCCGCGATCGAGCGCTGCGCGAAGAGCGCCGACTATGCCGAGGGGCGGCGCGCCTTCATGGAGAAGCGCAAACCCCGCTTCACAGGCAAATGAAGCTCCGAAATATCCGCGTCCGCCCGGTCGCCGCGCCGATGAAGCGCCCGCTGACCACCAGCACCGGGGCCCTGACGGCGGCCGCATTGCTGCTCATCGATCTCGAGACCGACGAGGGCGTGGTCGGGCGCTCGTACCTTTTCGCCATCGGCAAGCACAACCTGGCGCCGATCGCGAAGCTGGTCGAGGCAATGGCCGAGATGATCAAAGGCGACGAGCTTGCGCCTCTGGACATGGAGCGCAAGCTGCGCGCGCGCTACGCGCTGCTCGGGGTGCACAACATCGTGCTGTTCGCCATCGCCGGCATCGACATGGCGGCGTGGGATGCGCTAGCGCTGTCGCTCGGCCAGCCGCTCGTGCGGCTGCTTGGCGCGGCGCCGCGGCCGATTCCCGCGTACAACTCCAAGGGGTTGGGCATCATGCCCCTCGCGGCGCTCGCGAAGGAGGCGAACGAGCTGGTCGCCGAGGGTTTCCGCGCGGTGAAACTGCGCATGGGGCGTGCCGAGGCGCGCGACGACATCGAGGCGCTGCGCGCGGTGAAGCAGGCGATCGGGACCGAGATCGCGCTGATGGTGGATTTCAACCAGGCGCTGAGCGTCGCCGAGGCGCTGAAGCGCGGGCGCATGATCGACGACGAGGGCGGCGTCTACTGGATCGAGGAGCCGATCCGCGCCGACGATTTCGCCGGCGCGGCGCGCCTTGCGCGCGAGCTCGCAACCCCGATCCAGCTCGGCGAGAACTTCATGGGACCCGAGCAGATGGCGCAGGCGCTCGCCGCCGGCGCCTGCGACTACGCGATGCCCGATGCGCAGCGCATCGGCGGCGTCACCGGCTGGCTGCGCGCCGCGGCGCTGGCGCAGGGCGCGGGCATCGAGATGTCGAGCCACCTCTTTCCGGAAGTGAGCTGCCATCTCCTCGCGGCGACACCGACCTGTCACTGGCTCGAATACGTCGACTGGGCGGATCCGATACTCGAGCAGCCGGTCGAGCTGAAGGACGGCCATGTGCTGATTCCTTCCCGGCCCGGCACCGGCATCGCCTGGAACGAGCCACAGTGTCTATGACAACCTGGCCGCGCAAGCGGCCGAGCACCCCGAGCGCACCGCAGTCGACTACTACGGCAGCCGCGTCACCTACGGCGAGCTCAAGCGCGACGCCGACGCGCTTGCCGGCTTCCTGCAGCAGCGCTGCGGCGTCGCCAAAGGCGAGCGCGTGCTGCTCTATCTGCAGAACTGCCCGCAGTTCATCATCGCGTATTACGCCGTGCTGCGCGCCGATGCGGTGGTGGTGCCGGTGAACCCCATGAATCGGACCGAGGAGCTGCGCCATTACGTCGACGACGCGCAAGCCAGCGTGGCGATCGTCGGCCAGGAGCTGTTCGAGCGCATCGCGCCGCTGTCGCTGCCGAAGGTGATCGTCGCCACCTACTCCGACTTCCTGCGCGCGCCGAGCGACCTGCCCATACCGGACTTTGTGCGCGCCCCCTCCACGGCCACTCCGGGCACGCCATGGCGCGACGCCGTGGCTGCTCGGCTCGAGCCCGGTGAACACCGGGCGCACGGCGACGATCTGGCGGTGATGCCCTACACCTCGGGGACCACCGGCAAGCCGAAGGGCTGCATACACACGCATGCAACGGTGCAGTCGACCACCGTGCCGTATCTCTACTGGCGCGGCGCCGACAACGACTCGGTGGTGCTCTCGGCGCTGCCGATGTTCCACGTCACCGGAATGCAGGCGGGCATGAACGCGCCGATCTACCGCGGCGCGACGCTCGTGGTGCTGTCGCGCTGGGACCGCGATTGCGCCGCGATGCAGATCGAGCGCGCGCGCGTCACCACCTGGTCGGCGATCACCACCATGCTGGTGGACTTTCTCTCCAATCCGAGGCTGGCTGATTACGATCTTTCGTCATTGAAGGTGCTCGGCGGCGGCGGCGCCGCGATGCCCGAGGCGCTGGCGCGCAAGCTCGAGGAGGTCTTCGGCCTGCCGTACGTAGAGGGCTATGGCCTTTCGGAAACCATGGCGCCGACACACATCAATCCACCGCACCGCCCGAAGCGCCAGTGCGGCGGCATTCCGATCTTCAACGCCGACGCGCGCATCATCGACCCCGAAACGCGCCTCGAGCTCGGCGTCGGCGAGGTGGGCGAGATCATCGTCCATGGGCCGCAGGTGTTCAAAGGCTATTGGCGGCAGGAGCAGGCGACGCGTGAAGCGTTTATCGAGCACGACGGCAAGCAGTTCTTCCGCACCGGCGACCTCGGCTATTACGACGAGGAGGGCTACTTCTTCATCACCGATCGCCTGAAGCGCATGATCAATGCCTCCGGCTTCAAGGTCTGGCCGGCGGAAGTCGAGGCCATGCTCTACGCGCATCCCGGCATCAAGGAGGCCTGCGTCATCGGCTCGCCCGACGGCTATCGCGGCGAGACGGTCAAGGCGGTGATCGTGCCGAAGGTGCCCGGTCTCAAGGCCGAGGAGGTGATCGAGTGGGCGCGCAGCCGCATGGCGGCGTTCAAGGTGCCGCGCCTGGTGCAGTTCGTCGAGCAGCTGCCGAAGACGGCGACCGGCAAGATCCTGTGGCGCGAGCTGCAGGAACGCGAGCGCGC
>WNFN01005772.1_pt1 | contig 22761 bp, 20 predicted proteins | sample 5400161 | NCBI WGS metagenome assembly WNFN01 (sample SAMN13153353, study PRJNA577476) | soil metagenome | isolation source: 80 cm saprolite on Douglas fir-dominated hillslope | place: USA:California | collected 2013-09-17 | reverse complement strand
GCCAGCCCCGCGACGAAACCGGTGAGGCCCGAACGCGCGCCGTTGGACAGTCCGAGCATGGCGATGGGCGCCTTGACCGCATGCGAGGTGATATTGACGATCCGTCCAAACCTACGCGCAATCATGCCGTCAATGGTGGACTTCATCAGCTCGATCGGCGCGAGCATGTTGGCATCAAGCGCCTTGATCCAGTCGCTGCGATCCCAGTTCCGAAAATCGCCTGCGGGCGGGCCCCCTGCATTGTTAATGAGAATATCCGGATTGGGGCAGGCGGCGAGAATGGCGTCCCGCCCTTCCTTCGTCGTGACGTCAGCTACGACGGCGACAGTTTCCGTGCCGGTTGCAGACCGAATTTCGTCTGCCGCGCGTTCCAGGATTTCGCGGCGCCTTGCAACAACAACAAGCTTTACGCCTTCGCCGCCAAGGGCGGTCGCACAGCTCCTGCCCAAACCCATGCTCGCCGCGCAAACAATTGCCGTGCGGCCCCGAAGGCCAAAATCCATCTTTTTCCTCGTCCGATTGCGTCGCGCATCTCGCAGCTCGCGCAGATGCCCCTCATTTATTGATCGCTTGGCAAAGCCATGCCGGCTGGCTTCGATCCCCACATGCAAAAGCTGGTCGGTTCAAAGCCGAACTGCCGCGGCCGGTGGGTCGCCTCGTCCTCGATTTCGTCAACACCAACGGAATATTCGAACACCATGCCGTCGGGTCCTTTGAAGTAGAGGAACCGCGCGCCGGAAGTCGGATGGCGGCCAGGCCCGAAAACAATCGGCACGCGGCGCTCGCTCAGAAAATAAAACGATCGCAGCACATCGTCGTTGGTTTGCACTTGATGGTTAACGTGTTGAATGCCTGCATGCGGCGCACGCACTAGCGCAATCGTATGGTGGATCGCATTGACGCGCATCAGGGGAATGTCGCCAATACGATCGCTCACCCGTGCATTGCAGACTTGAGTCCAGAACCTTTCGTCGCGGGCTGGGTCGGTTGAGTTGAGGCCGATGTGGCTGAAACCCGTGATTCCGGCATCCCGTGAGGCAAAGTAGCGACGGCCGCTTCGTTCCGGACGTACCACGAGCTCAATATGATTTCCGCTTGGATCATCAAAGCCGATGAAGGACCTCACCTTTCGTCTGGCGGCGTCGTCGGTGGAGCCGGCCTGCACGCGATGGCCAAGATGTTCCAGTGTTGCCGCTGCATGCTGCAAGCAGTCTTCGTCTTCGACCTCAAACCCGACGGCCTGATCTTTGGGATCACCTTCCGTGTAACAAAGCGTGTGCGATCGGTCGTCCGATCTCAGATAAAGCGCTTTCTTGCCACGTTCCGCGACCTGTAATCCCAGGCAGCTCGTCGCAAATGTTTCAGCCGATTCCAGATCTGGAGATCCTAGGCGAACATAGCTTACATCTTTCAAGTTGATCATGCTTTTCTCCTGGATTCCACGGCCTAGTCTACGCCTGCACTCAGCTCCGGCACGTCCTTGCTTTCGCTCCCCCATTCACAAAGAGATTCCGGCACGAGCGGAAATTGTCGAGCGGGGCGACGCGCCGGCCCCATCTCGCTCATCCCGTTCACATATGAAAAGATAATGCCGTCAGGCCCCTCGACATGAAGGAAGATCTGCTTCGAGCATGGCTCCCGGCCTGGACCCTGAACGATTTTGATCTGGCGCTCCTGCATAAAGTAACTGTTCTGCATGATGTTATCGAGTGTTTCGACCTCGAATGCCGCGTAGAGAAGGCCACGCTGCTTGGCCGGATAGAGCGCGATGCGGTGATGCAACCCGTCGATCCGCAGATAGGCGATATCGCCGACCCAGTCGCTGACTTCGGCCCCAAGCTCTTTCCAGAACTGGAGATCCTTATCCAGGTCGGTCGATCGCATTCCAACGCCATGAAGCTGGGTGATGCCGGCGTCACGGCTGGGGAAATAGCGACGACCACTTTGGGTTGGCCGCGCCACCAAATCGATGCTGTTGCCGGAGCCATCACTGGCAAGCAGGGCTGCCTGAACGTAGCGAAGCTGACAATCGTGGGCCGTCGCGCGGCTCACAGCAAAGCCGTTTCTGCTCAGCCGCTTCTCGACTTGATCGAGGGCCTGCTCATCCCAGACTTCGATCCCGATGCTTGAGCTCTGGCTGAGACCATCGCTGAAGCTCAGGGTGCGGAAACGGTTATCCGAACGGAAAGAAATTTCGCCATTTTTCTCCGCTACGCGCTGCAAGCCGAAGATATCACCCGCAAATCTCGCGCTCGCATGCAACTCGCTTGCCAAGAGTCTAACATAGCAGACTGACACAACGAGCGGATGGCTGTCTTGTTTCATGCGTGCAGGCTCCCGCTCAGCGCACTCTCGATCGTGGCTGCCGATCCCTAAGGAAAACCTTGATCATTTGACGCCAGAGCGAGAACAGCTCGTCGAACCACTTCGGATCGTTGTCCCACAACGTTCGCAGCGCCATTCCGCGAACAAGACTGAGGGTCAAGGCGACGATGTCGGACGCAAGTTGGCCAGGGACACCGTTCTCAGCCAGAGCTTCCGACCAAGCGGCCTCTACCGGACGTCGTGCTTTTCGCGAAATATCGAGAATCTGCTTGCGCACCGATTGATTGGTTGAGGTCGAAAGAACGATATCGATGGCAACCATAAAGTGCTCGCTAAAGAAAAACTCTCTCGCATCCTCGATGACCGCCTCGATCAGGTCGCGAGGCCTGTTCACCGCGGTCGCGCGGCGCCGGCTGAGTACCCGCGCTTGCTCGAACACATATTCGAGGGTTGCGACAACAAGGGAATCTTTGGTCGGAAAGTGATGGAGCTGCGCGCCTCTGGACAGCCCGGCTTCCTTCGCAACCTCCGCGGTCCTGAAATGTGCGTAGCCGCGCTTGCGAATGAGATTGGCCGCCGCCTTCAGGATGCGCGTTTGAGTTTCCTCGCTGCGCTCGGCTTGGGTGCGGCGGCGCGCCGCCGTCCCGACCGAACGCCGCGCGGAGCTTGCCGTCGAAGGAATTCTGTTTGCACGAACCGGCATGTCAGACCTCTATGCAGACTTGATCGTCGATCACCTTGACCGGATAGGTTTTAAGCGGAATTTCGCAGGGCATGCCGGTAGGCTCTCCCGTAGTCACGTCGAAGGTTCCGAAATGAAAGGTGCATTCCACGGTCTTCCCGGTCAAAATCCCCTCCTCCGATAGCGACGCCTCGCCATGGGTGCAGGTGTCGGCGGTTGCGTAAATTGCATCACCGACTCGATACAGCGCGACATGCGCGCCGTCGGGAAGCGAGGCCTGCTTGATCTCACCTTCCGCGACCTCGTCGACCCCGCACAGCACGACTGTTTCTGGCATCGGGTTTAACCTAGAGCATGGTGCTTCCGCCGTTCACGCTGATGACCTGCCCGGTCACGAACGATGCTTCGGCGGATGCAAGATAGCTGACCATGGAAGCGACTTCCTCCATCTCGGCGGGCCGGCCCATCGGAATCACGCTCACGAATTTCGCCGCGAGCGCCGGGTCGCGCTTTGTGATCGCAACCATTTGTGGCGTGTTCACTGCGCAGGGCGCGACTGTATTCACGGTGATACCCTCGCGAGCAAATTCGCGCGCCATTCCGGTGGTCAGGCCATGGACACCGCCCTTCGCGGCATTATAGGCGGCGTGATCCCAAAGCCCATTCCGAACGGAATCGGCGCCGAGGTTGATGATCCTGCCATACAAATTGGCGCGCATTTTCGGGACCGCATGCCAGGAGCACCAGAGCACTGTCCACAGGTTACGGTCGATCGTAGTTCGCAAGGTCTCCGGAGTATGCTCAGCGAAAGCCTTGATAATGCCTCCTCCGGCGTTGTTAACCAGGATATCCAGCCGACCGAAGCGATCGACTGCCAGATCGATCGTAGCTTTGGCGACAGCCTCCGACGACAGATCGCCGGCATAGCTGACAACCTCCGAGCCGAATTCCTTGCCAAGGTGTTTTGTTGCGTTATCGAGTTCCGCTTCATCCATATCAGCAACAACCAGCCTGGCTCCATCGCGCGCAAGTCGCTCTGCAATCGCAAGGCCAATGCCTCTTGCGGCGCCCGTCACAACGGCGACGTTATTTTTCAGTTTCTGGTCCATCCAGCCTTGCTTTCACAGAATGATGCTGACACGGCCCTGGGCACGGAGACCCTCACTATCCAGCAGGCAGCGTTTTTCCTTAATACGGAACGTGCCATTTCCTGGCACGAGACGATACCTGTTGCTGCCGAAATACACGTCGGTCACGCCATCCTTGGTGCGGTAGGTGATGAATGCCGAACTGACTTCCAGATCATCGCCGATGCGCTTCCTGATCCGTACATTGCTGACGAGATGCCGCGTTTTTGAATGCGGAAATTCGGCGTGAGCCGTTCGTTTCATCAATCGCTTGACCCGTTCGCTGAGCCGAAAGCGGTCGTCGGCAATATAGAAAAGGTTATTGTCGGGCGACGCATCGACGGCCAGATCTGTTGCCGGTACGTAATAAATCGCGTCGTCCGTGAAAAGCTCAAGCCATTCGGGCAGCCGCCATTCATCGAGCAGTTCGGCTTCAGCGAACAGGAAATCCTCAACGTCGGTGCGAGCTATGGTTTGCATCACTGTTCCCCCGTCGCTCATGCCGACGCCCGGAAGATATGCTCGTTCCAATTCGACCAGAACGCGCGCATCTGTGCTTCGTCATCATAGGACGGGTTTGTCTTGCCCATTCCCTTCGAAATATCGTTCCATTGCGCCTCACTGGAATTGCGAAAGCCGCGCTGGCACTGTTCGAGCGCCTCGACATCATCGGGCGTCGCAAATCCTCCAGGGCCGAGAAACTCGAGGAAATTGAACAGCCGGTATTTCCGGGCCCATTCGGTCTCCTCCTTCGGAGCCAACGCCCAGGCGCTGATATTCATGAAATCGGGCGCCGCCGGATAGTAGGTCCGCACCGTCACTGCCATGATGTCGTTGATTACCAGATTCGGGAAAATAAACAGGTTCCGATTGAAGGTGGCGATACGGTCGGCCCGCTCGTTTCCAAACCGTTTGACTAGCCCGTCATAAAGCCGGGAAAGCTCGCGCTTGCCGTCCTCGCCCCACGAGGGAATCCACTGCGCGACCGGACGGCCCCATGGGGCCTTGTATTCGAGAACGGCATGCCCCTTGCCGAGATCGCGCGCCGAACCCTCGAATGCGACTTGAGCAAGACCGCCCGTCGTCGCCTTGAGGTAATTCAGGTAAGTCGCGTGAGTCGTCAGTGCGTGGTAACCGTCAATGCTGTTTTCAGTGAGGAGTTTCCAGTTCGCACGCATAGAGTATTCCTGCGTGCCTCCCACGATTGTCATTGCCGTTTCCGCCTGGTCGCAGATCACATCGAGATATTCCCTGACCGGGCCCAGATAGTCCGAGAGGCTTTCGACGTTCTTGTCAAAACAGATGAAATTGAAATCGCGATAGCTCTCGAGCCGCGGAACCTGCTGCATGCTGGATGTGCTGCGCTCCTTGAAATCTTCGGCGTAGGAAGCCTCTCCGGGCTGGCTTCGCAGCGTTCCGTCCAGGCCGAATACCCAGCCATGATAAAAACATTGGAAGGACTTCGCACTGCCGTGCTTCTCGCGGCAAACCTGTGTACCGCGATGCGGGCAGGTGTTTAGCATCGCGTTGAGATTTCCCTTGCCGTCGCGGGCGAACAAGATGCCTCGGCCCCCGACCTGACGGGTCACGAAATCGCCGGGCTTGGCGAGCTCAGAACTGTGGCCGAGGTAGAGCCAGCATTTATCGAATATCTGGGCCCGTTCGGCATCCAGAATGACAGGATCGACAAAGGCCTGACGCGAGACTTTAAAGATCTTCTTCGATTCATCGATCAGAAGCGCTGTCTTCATCGGCCCAATTGCATTCATTGGAGTGCCTCCCTTGATCAATTAGTTTTAAGTGCCTGCCGCAGATCGTACGCCGTCGATTCAATATCGGATCGGTTGAGCTTTGATTGCCTTGCGACCAGCCGCCGAAGCATGGCCATCTCTTTTGCAGCGTTGATCGAAATAGCGCCCACAATTTCGCTGCCGCGCATGGCGGCCACGGAGAACCGGTCGCTCTGGCAGTCGCCACGCACGACGTGGTCGGCGTTGAGCATGTCGCCTACGACCTGAATGTTGAGATCGTATTGATCCGACCAGAACCAGGGAGGATCGCTGTATTCGCGATTCCCTCCAGCCATGTTTCCGGCAACACAGATCGCCTGGTTCTGCGCGTTGGCCCAGGTCTCAACGCGTAGGGCCCGGTCGTGGCATTTGCTCCATTGCAGCGCCACATCGCCAGCGCTGAAAACATTGGGTGCCACCGTCCGTCCGAATGCGTCTACTTCAATGCCGGCATCGGCGGATAGGCCCAGATCGCGAGCGATCGCGTTGGTAGGCTCAACTCCAATTCCAACAAGGACGATGTCCGCCTTCAGTTCGGCTCCATTGGTCAAGCGAACGCCGTTCGTTGTCCCTGCCGCGACCGTAACGCCAAATTCGAACCGGACACCATGGTTGCGGTGCCGTGCCTCGACGACTTCGCTCACAAGACCGGGAAACGCCCGGGCGAGTAACCGCTCCTGATTTTCAACCACCGTTACGTCGCATCCATGCTTCGCCGCAGCGCAGGCCGCCTCGAGACCGATGACACCGCCACCAATGATGACGACGCTGACTTGGCGATGGAACGACTGGCGCAGATGCACCGCGTCTTCGATGTTACGAAGATAGTGAACTTGCGCACTCGCTCCCTCGAGCGTTTTAATACGCCTCGGCTGGGTGCCGGTCGCAAGAAGGAGCCGGTCGTAGCCGAAGATCTCGCCGTCGCCGGTTGCAACGGTCTGTCGCTCTGCATCGCATGCGACGACGGCGGCTCCGGTGATCATTGTAACGTCGAGCACTCCGGTCCAGTCGCTTGCCGGCTTGAGATAGGCAACCGGAGCGTCCAGCGCTGCGAGCAGTTCCTTGGACAATTGCGGGCGCTCATAGGGCGGATGCTTCTCCTCACCGATCATCGTAATGGAGCCGCGAAAGCCGGCGGAGCGCAGCGCTTCCGCCGCACGTCCTCCCGCCTGGCCGGCGCCAGCGATCACTATTTTTTCGATGGACGGCATAGACGCTTCAAACTCCCTGGCGCCCGATATCTTCCCCTTTGGCCATATCCGGGAAGCCTCCTAAAAATTCTTCGGTTGCGTACATATTAAAAACAGTCCATCCTGCTTGTAAAGTGATAATGTCGGATCTGCCCGATTATCGCAGTGCATCACAACCGGGAGAAAGCGGTGGCCAGGGCGATCGACGTGCATACCCACTTTGTGCCGGAAATCATGCCGTCGGGTACGGGACGCAATGCCCTTTGGCCCTCCATTGAGCACCGAGAGCGGAACACAGCGGCCGTCATCGTGGGTGGAAAGGTATTTCGCGCAATCGATTCCAGAAGCTGGGATGCCGGCCGCCGTCTGCAGGATATGCAATTGGACGATGTTGACGTCCAGGTCGTCTCTCCCATGCCCGAACTACTGTCGCACTGGTTTCCCGTCGGTGACGCCGACGCATTGTCTAGTCATATCAATTGCTCAATCGCGAAATTGTGTTCCGCCCATCCGCGCAGCTTCGTCGGGATCGGCATGGTTCCCGTCCAGGATCCCGCGCTTGCAGCGCGCCGCCTGGTTGACGTCAAGGGGCTCGGGCTTTTCGGCATTGAAATTGGCACTCACATCAATGGTGTGGCGCTGGGCGACCCCCGAATGCACGAGTTCTATGCGGCCGCCGAGGAAGCCGATCTCGCGATCATGATCCATCCATTGCATCCATCGGGCATGGAACGGATAGGTGGCCGCCCAGAGCTGGCGGCGGTTGCAGCTTTTCCGCTTGAAACGGCGCTCGCCGCAACTTCGCTTCTAACACATGGGGTGACAGAACGATTTCCTAAATTGCGAATCTTGCTGAGTCACGGCGGCGGGGCGCTGCCATGGATTCTACCACGCCTGAAGTACGCACGCGCCCTCGGACCTCCGCTGCAGGATTTGTTTGCGCGAGATCCCGACGAGATGGCGAGGACATTCTACTACGACACTATTCTCTATGACCGCCTCGCTTTACGATTTCTCGCAGACTCAGTTGGCGCGGATCATATCGTGATCGGATCGGACTATCCGTTTTCAATCAAACAGGACCGGCCTGCCCAATTCGCCGAACAGGCGCTCGGCATCAGCCGGGAGACGTTTGCTGCGAATACCGCGCGCTTCTTGAATCAGGCGCCCTCCACCATATGGAGCGCGGTGACCGTCGAGCAACAACAGGAAAATCAGGGAGAAACCGGTGGGTAACTGCTATTCGTATCGACAGTTCTGCTCGTTGGGGCCGCTGCCCCCGCGGACGCCGGCGCGGCCCGATCCGCAAGTGCCCCGCGACCACAAGCTGGGTCCGTGCGTACACGGGAAAATCGGCTCGTTCTATTTTTATGAGAAGGGCTCTGATGACGACGCCGCCTTCGGCTTTTTCGACGTTGAACTGTCGGTTCAGAGCATTTCAACAGGCAAAGTCCGCATTGAACTCTACTGCGTTGCCGATGGATATCAGACTTCTCGCGGCGTCGGCGCCAGTCACCCGGTCAAGCTTGCGATCATGGCGGACGGCAAGATTGTGGGATCAGCTGAATGGTGTTTCGCTGACGTCATCTGCGGACACGCAGACCCGATGAATTTCTCGACCGATATTGACATTGGCGACACATCCTTTTCACTGATCGATCGCATCGATCTGCTCAAGGTCGATGGCTTGTCAGCACCCTGCGGATAGCCGCCAAACTCGAAACAATCGGGCTCCCGCCCAACCTTCCAGCCCGCCATGACGATTTAACGGAGCCTACGATGACGCTTATGCAGGTCGGGTTGGACGACAAGTACCGGGTCGAGGCCAAGCGTATCTACCTTTCCGGCATCCAGGCGCTGGTACGATTGCCGATGTTGCAGCGCGAACGCGATCGCGGGCAAAATCTCAACACCGCCGGATTTATCTCAGGATACCGCGGCTCGCCGCTCGGCATGTACGACAACGCCTTGTGGCGTGCAAAGTCGGTGCTGCAGTCTCACGATATCGCATTCGCCCCCGGCCTAAATGAAGATCTCGCGGCGACCGCGGTGTGGGGCAGCCAGCAGGTCGGGCTGTTTCCAGTTCAGTCGATGCCCTAAAGCACGCGAATTCGGCTGGTACGGCGCGGCATGGCGGTGTGCTTGCTTTGGCCGGCGACGATCATGGCTGCCAATCCTCCACCCTTGCACACCAGAGCGAGCAGGTGTTCGCCGCGGCACTGATGCCGATTCTCAACCCGGCAACGCTGCAGGACTATCTGGATCTCGGACTTTACGGCTTTGCGCTTTCCCGCTTTTCCGGGTGCTGGGTCGGCTTCAAGGCGATTTCCGAAACGGTGGAGAGTTCGGCCTCCATTTACAGCGATCCGTCGCGCGTGTCGGTGGTGCTGCCATCGGATTTCGAATTGCCGCCGGGCGGACTGAATATCAGGTGGCCCGACCCACCGCTCGAACAGGAGCGGCGGCTTCATGGTCCAAAAATGGACGCCATTGCAGCATTCGCGCGCGCCAACCAGCTCGATCGTATCGTGCTCGACAGCAAACCGGCTCGGCTCGGCATCATGGCCACCGGCAAGGCCTACCTGGATTTACGGCAGGCGCTGGCGGATCTCGGAATTACCGAGCGCGAAGCTCAGAAGCTGGGTTTGCGCATCTATAAGGTCGGGCTGACTTGGCCGCTCGAAGAGAGCGGCGCGAGGCGTTTTGCCGAAGGTCTGCAGGACGTATTGGTCGTCGAGGAAAAGCGCGGCTTTCTCGAAGATCAGCTGGTGCGAATTCTCTACAACATGGATGCCTCAAAGCGTCCTTCCGTCGTTGGCAAACGCGACGAACACCGCGCAACGCTGTTGCCGAGCGAAGGAGAACTCACGCCGACCATGGTGGCCGCCGCACTGGTCTCGCGTCTGCGCCGGCTCGGCCAACAAAGTCCGGTGCTGGAACAAAGACTGGCGCGGCTTGAAGCGTTTGAGCACCCCGCAACTGTGCGCGCTCCCATGGCGCTGCAGCGGACGCCGTATTTCTGCTCCGGCTGCCCGCACAACACCTCTACCAAGGTGCCGGAAGGCAGCCGCGCGATGGCCGGTATCGGCTGCCACGGGATGGCCCTCTCGGTCCCAAGCCGGCGCACCGCGACCATCTCGCATATGGGCGCCGAGGGCGTGACCTGGATCGGTCAGGCACCTTTCACTAGCGAAACCCACGTCTTTCAGAACCTCGGTGACGGCACCTACACGCATTCGGGCTTGCTCGCATTGCGGGCCGCGGCGGCTGCCGGCGTCAACATCACCTACAAGATTCTTTACAACGACGCGGTCGCTATGACTGGCGGACAACCCGCCGAGGGCGGCCTGACCGTCTCACAAATTGCCCACCAGGTTTGGGCCGAAGGCTCGAAGCGCGTTGCGATCGTCTCGGACGATCCCGGCAAATATCCCGGCAAAGGTTATTTTCCAGAGGGCGCCACGGTCCATCATCGCCGGGAGATGGACCGGATTCAACGCGAACTGCGTGAAATTAGCGGTCTTTCCGTTTTGATCTACGATCAGACCTGTGCCGCCGAGAAACGCCGTCGCCGCAAACGGGGGCTGTATCCGGATCCGCCGAAGCGCGTCTTCATTAACGATCTCGTATGCGAAGGCTGCGGCGACTGCTCGCAAGCTTCCAATTGTATTTCGGTCCAACCGCTCGAAACCGAATTCGGCCGCAAGCGCCAGATCGACCAGTCGAACTGCAACAAGGACTATTCTTGCGTCGATGGATTTTGTCCGAGTTTTGTCACTGTCCATGGCGGCCAGCTGTTCGCCGATCTTCCTTTGCCGCCTCGGCGCGAACTGGAAGAGCCCTTCAACATTCTCGTTACCGGTATCGGGGGCACCGGCGTCATCACGATCGGCGCGCTGCTCGGCATGGCCGCCCATCTCGACGGTCGAGGCTGCTCTGCGCTCGACTTCACCGGCCTTGCGCAAAAGAATGGCGCGGTCATGAGCCATGTCCGGATCGCGCCTGCTCCGGAAGATATCCCTACAGTCCGCATCGCTTCAGGCGGGGCCGATCTTATTCTCGGTTGCGACATTGTCGTTTCCGCGAGTGCGACGGCTCTAAGCCGCGTCGAACGCGGCGTGACCCAGGCCATTGTCAACGCCGACCTGCAGCCCACCGCAAGTTTCGTGATGAATCCCGATATCGATTTCGAAATGAAGGCAATGCAAGGAGTCCTCCGCGATGCGATCGGGGACAACAATCTCGACATCATCGACGCAACAGGTATCGCGTCGGCTTTGATGGGCGACAGCATCGCGACTAATGCCTTCATGCTTGGCTTTGCCTTCCAGAAAGGGGCCATTCCGCTTTCACTGGAAGCAATTCTGAGAGCTATCGAAATCAACGGCGCCGCGATCGAGATGAACAAGCAGGCCTTTACCTGGGGACGGCTCGCCGCGCACGACCTCGCGCGTGTCCGCAGCGTAACCCAATTCCGAGCGCGCGCCGCGACGACGACCCGGACACTCGATGAATCGATTGCCTATCGGGCCAAATTCCTGACCGAATATCAAAACCGGTCCTACGCCGACCGCTATCTCGCAACCGTTGCGAAGGTTCGGAATGCCGAAGCTCTGGCCTCGTCGGGTTCCAGCGAACTCACGGAAGCGGTGGCAAAAAACCTCTTCAAGCTGATGGCTTACAAGGACGAATACGAGGTGGCACGGCTCTATACGGATGGCAGCTTTGCCAGGAAGTTAGGGGAAAAATTCGAAGGCGACATCCGCCTTAGGTTCCACCTCGCCGCACCGCTCCTTGCGCGCCGCGACAAATGTACGGGCCATTTGCAGAAGAAGGAATATGGCGGCTGGATGATTCACGCATTTCGCCTGCTCGCGCGGCTCAAATTCCTTCGCGGCACGGCATTCGATCCCTTCGGATACACGGCGGAGCGCAACGCTGAGCGAAAGCTGATCGACGATTACCTGGCAATGCTCGAGCAGCATATCGCAGCTCTAAAAGGCGGACAGATTCCGATCCTCGCCAGGTTGGCCCGCTTGCCGGAAATGATCCGTGGCTATGGCCACATCAAAGAGGCGAGCATCGGCAAATCTTTTGCCGAAAAGGCCCGGTTGGAGGCGGATCTTAAAAACAACAGCTTCGCGGTCGCAGCAGAATAATTCCTGAACGAATAGGTCCGGCGTCGAGCGCCGGATCTAATTTAAATACAAAACCGGCTAGACTGCTTGTAAGTTCGGCCGGTGCCTGTTAGCATTTTTCGGTGCGCAACAGACCCAACAAAATGGGCGGGCGTTTCGAACGAGGGGAGGACATCGGTTATGCTCGGCTTGACGATGGATACGCCATTACTCTCGACGGACATTCTTCGCTACGCCGTGATCGCGCATGGTGAAACGGAAATCGTTTCGCGTAACCTCGATCGTAGCATCTATCGCTATTCCTATTCGGCAGCAAAGGAGCGCTGTCTGCGGTTATCGGCGACGCTCCAATCCGGGCTGTCGACTGGCGACCGCCTAGGATCGCTCGCCTGGAATATCCATAATAATTTCGAGCTTTTACGGGGTCCATCCTGACCGCGCGATCCGGCAGGCCGCAGCGCGGCTCTGACGATTATCAGGTTTCAAAAACAAACAAAACAAGGACAGGCAGGGGAAGCACAATGTTCCGAAAATCAGGTGGATTGATCTGTGCCTTATTGTTGATCGGCTTGAGCGCCGGCAGCGCCGCCGAGAAGAAGTATGGACCGGGCGCTACCGATACCGAAATCAAGCTCGGTCAAACCGTGCCCTACAGCGGTCCGGCGTCGGCCTTTTCGAGTTATGGCCGGCTGATGACAGGCTATTTCGAGATGGTCAACGCGTCGGGCGGAATCAACGGCCGCAAGATAACGCTGATCTCACTGGACAACGCTTTCAGTCCTCCCAAGGCGCTCGAACAAACACGGAAGCTCGTTGAGGATTCAGGTGTGCTGGCCGACGTCGGCACAGTTGGCACCACGCCGAACGTCGCGATCCAGAAATATCTCAACCAGGCCAAGGTGCCGCACATCTTCATCTCTGCCGGTGGGCGTCGTTTCGCCGACCCTCAGAATTTCCCCTGGAGCGTGCCGATGTATCCGGGCTTCGAGATGGAGGGGAAGACGTTCGGGCAATACATCCTGAAGAACAAGCCAGATGCCAAGATCGGGGTGCTGTACCAGAACGACGATTACGGAAAGGACTTTCTGACGGGGCTTAAAGCCGCAATCGGAGAGGGCAAGACCAAGATCGTAGCTGAGGTCGCCTACGAACTGACGGATCCGACCATCGATTCCCAGATCGTTCGCCTAAAGGATTCCGGCGCCGATGTCCTGCTTTATTTCTCCGCCCCGAAATTTACCGCGCAAGGGCTGCGCAAAGTGAAGGAGTACGTCGAGTTCATGAAGAAATGGGTGCCAAACGACAATCCCGGCGATTTCGTTGCGCTCTCCGGATACATCATCGCGCAGGGCATCGCCCAGGCATTGAAGCAGTGCGGCGACGATCTCACGCGCGAGAATCTGCTGAAGCAGGCGGCCAGTATGAGGGGAAAACATTTCAAAATGATGTTGCCGGGAATTCAGCTCAATACGTCGCCCGATGATTACGCGCCCTATCAATCGCTGCGCATGGCGATATTCGAAGGATCGTCCTGGAAGCTTATCGATGAGGCTAGTGCGGTGGGTCAGTCGCCCGCAAAAAAATAATCTGAAACGGATCGATCCGAGAGGAATTCAAAAATGCAGCGTGGAACACTGTCAACAGTGAGAGAAAAAGCATGACAGCGGTCTTGATTGTGGGCGGCGGCCCGGTCGGCCTGATGACCGCACTTGGCCTGGCGCGAGCCGGCGTTCCCGTGACCGTGCTCGAGGCAGAGGACGACATTGTCTATTCGCCGCGCGCCATTTCCTATGCCTGGCCGATATTGGCGGGCCTGAACCATTTCGGCGTCCTCGACGACATGATTGCCGCCGGCCACACCATCGACGAACGCTGCTGGCGGATTTTCAAGACCGGGGAAACCATCGTCTACAATCATGATGCGGTTCGCGACGTCACTGACCGTCCCTACAATCTTACGCTGGGTCAGGATCTTCTCGCGAAAGTGGTCCTGCAGCACCTGAAGCGATATACGGACGTCACGATTCACTGGGGGACGAAGTTCACCGGCCTGACGCAGACATCAAGCAATGTCGTTGTTACTGCCGAAAGAGCAGGCGCGCCCGTGGAGTGCGTCGCTGACTGGGTGGTAGCGGCGGATGGCGGTCGCAGCGCGGTCCGAAAAGCGGTCGGACTGACGATGGATGGGTTTACCTGGCCGCAACGCTTCGTGGTGACCAACATCTATTTCGACTTCGAGAAATACGGCTGGAACTCGGGCTATCTGGTCGATCCCATCTACGGAGCTGTCGTCTACAAGATCAATCTCGACGGTCTGTGGCGCTTCACCTTCGCTGAAGACACGACTAACCCGCTGGAAACTGTTTCGGAACGTATCCCGGAGTTCATCAATACTGTTCTGCCGGGAGACAAGAAGTATGAGCTGGCGCTCCACACCGCGTACAACATGCATCAGCGGACGGCTGCCACCTATCGGGTCGGACGCGTCCTTCTCGCAGGCGACGCGGCGCATATCACGAACCCGACCAGCGGGTTCGGTCTTATGGGTGGAATCTACGATTCCTTTGCTTTGAGCGAGGCGCTCGCGGCCGTCGTTCACGAAAAGGCTGGCGATGAAATCCTGGATCGCTATTCCGAATCGAGGAGAAAAATCTATCTCGAGGTAACCTCGCCGATATCTACCGAAAGTCTCAGGCTGGTCTTTCATTCCGGCGATCAGGATCGCCTCAACAAGGACCTTGCACTGCTTCGGAATCGGAAGAACGACCCTGAGGCGATGCGCAAATTCTTGTCTGTTCCGGCCGCACTTGAAACACCGTCTCTGATTACAGGCCGCACGTTGGCGCATAGGGCCGCCGCGTAGTGATCCCATATGGCTCGGTTCGATGGTCACTTTACATGCGGGGCACGGCAGGTTGGCCGGTCCCGTGGTTGCATCAAAAAGACTCGTCTCCTAGCGGTTTGCGACCGTGCTACGTGCAGCTTGATGACGAGTATTGTACCGGGATCACCGAAACGCCGCTCAAGTGAGGACCGCCACCTCCTGTCCACTTCGGCTTAGCCGCCCCTCGCGGCGATTGTTGCGCCTGAGTTGACAAAATGCCCTAACTATCAATCGAATCCAGATCGGCCATAGCCGTCGTTATTCGCTCGATCATCGTCAAGGTCGTGTCCTCGGGCTGCATATTTGGCAACAGCGGGGAGTGACACAGCGTAATCGTCCACATTGCGAGCGCATGCAAAATCTGCTGTCGGTAGCGCAGGAAACTGAGATCGAAGTCTGGTTTGACACCGGTTTGTTCTGCAAACCGCTCGATATAGCGAGCCAATAGATCACGTTCCCAATTCCGGCGATTTTCCGGCGTTAGCGAAGCCGTCACAGCGTAAGCGAAATCCCGTGACCAATGGCCGCGCGAAAGACATTGCCAGTCGCATAACCCCATTTGGTCCGCGCCTGTCTGATACCAATTTCCGATATGCACATCGGAGTGAATAAGCCCTTGTGGTTCGCTTTCGTGCACAGCAAGTGCGCGTATCGTCGCCGGCCAGACCTCCTCACGACGCGCAAGGACCTCAGCAGGAATAACATGGGCCGCAGCGTCAAACGCTCTGTGCGTGTAATACTCCGTACTCATTTTCTCCGCACCGATGGTAAACCATCTTGGATAGCTGGCGAGCCATCGGTAGTGCTCGGCGATCGCCGGATCGGCGTAGAAGCGGCTGTGCAGCGATGCCAGCAGATCGATCATGTCGTCTGCCATGGCGCGCGAGACGTACGTCTTATGGCTGCAAAACGTCGCGGATTTTGTTGCGACCATATCTTCGAGCAGATGGATCGCCGCAAAGGTTCGCCGGTCGTAGGCTGAATGATAACAGAGCGGTGCCTCGATCTTCAGCTCAGGTCGAAGCTGCGTATAGAAATTGCCCTCGACGCGCGCCGTACCGTTGAAGCCGCCTATCATACGCGTGACGACGCTCGGCAGCGACTTGGTGAAGATCGAGGTCGGTAATGCGGCGCGCCGGCCTTCCTCGTTGTAGGACACGCGAAGCTGATGTCGTTCGTGCGTACCCGCGCTCGCCGGCTTGACCTCGACATAGGTAACAATGGCCCCCGGAACCTTGCCACAGAGCACGGCGGTCAACCATTCGGTCGTAATTGCATAGGGCGAACAGGGCACATCCCCGAGCCGCCGGGCCTTTGGTCGCGCCAGACGCTCAAAAGCAACGCGGCTGCCGATTTTCAGCGCTGCAAGGGCGGTAGCTGTCGATGAACCCATTATCTAGCTCCCCGTTCAGCCCACAGAATTGCTGAGTGACCTGATCAATCCTATTCGATCAAATCGGGTTCCCGGCGAAATCATAAATCCGTACGCTTCATTACGATATATATCATAACCATATTTACGTTCAAGCGACGAGTGGGCCCGCCTTCGGCCGGAGCACGGCTTCCTAAACGTCTTTCCTCGTCCGGAAGATCGATTTTTGCGCGGCTACTTCCGCAAGTATGAATTCAGACATTGCGCGGACTCGGCTGAGCTCGCGCATGTCCAGATGGGTAACGATCCAATAGCTGCGTTCAAACACCGTACCAGGCAGCACGCTCTGGAGCTGTTCATCGCTGTGAGCCGCATAGTCGTGCAAAATTCCGATACCTGCGCCGCCGCGAACCGCTTCCAGCTGACCTACAGCCGTCGAACATTCAAGCCGACTATAGGTTGGGCCATAAAGCTCCGGCATGAAATTGAGTTGATCGGCGAAAATCAAATCCGGAACATAGGTTACTAGGCAATGACGTTGGAGATCTTCGAGCCGCTGAGGAGAACCGCGCTCCGCGAGATAGCCCTTCGCCGCGTAAAAATGCAGCGAGTAATCGATCAGTTTGCGCACCGAGAGCCGCCCTTCATCGGGTCTCTCGATGGTGATGGCCAGATCGGCCTCGCGCTTCGACAACGAAAAGGTCCGCGACATTGGTACCAGCTGAACCGTAAGGGATGGATGCTTTGCTCTGAAATGACTAAGCCGGGAACACAGAAAAAGCGTGCTGAAGCCGTCCGGAGCGGCAACCCTCACGGTGCCCGAAAGCTCGACGTCGGATCGAGAAAGATCGCCCTGTGCGCGCAATAGCTGGGCTTCGACCTCTTCAGCGGTCTTGTACAATCGATCGCCGGCTGCGGTCAGCACGCTTCCCGTAGTCTGACGGTCGAATAGCCGAACGCGAAGTGATTTCTCAAGCGCGTTGATCCTGCGGCCGACCGTGGCGTTATCGACTCCCAACTGCAACGCTGCGGCTGAAAACTGGCCAGCGCGAGCGACGCTTAAGAAGACGCGTATGTTGTCCCAGTCCATTTGCAACCAACGTTCGATCCGTCAGCCTGATCATCGCAGGCAACATCATCGAATGCCAGAGCGATCGATATTTGCTTCACGAGGACTCGCGGATCCCGCAGACGGGCAGGAAACATTCTATCCGCGCAACACTCCACCGGAATTGTCCAAATCGTCCGTTTTGCCCGGAGATCACGCTTTGAGAGAAACACATAAGCGCCCCAAGGGTGTTTCGCCGCGCTGCAGCAGCAGACCGGCATGTGATTTGCTCCTTGATAGGATGATATATGTAGTGTACTATATACTTCAGTACCTCTTGGGCGTGATGTGGTTATCGCCTCGAGAACTAGCGGGGGATGACGCGCTGCTGAAGAGAATGTCCGCAATTTAGCCGCTGAACCAAATAAGGGAGGGGAAGGCATGAAGCACGCAACAATATTGGGTATCGTCTCGGCCATTCTGCTGGGCACGTGTCAGTTCACGGCCGTAGCGGCTGAAAAAAAATATGGCCCCGGCGTAACGGACACTGAAATTAAGATCGGCCAGACCGTTCCCTACAGCGGTCCAGCCTCAGCATTTTCGAGTTACGGCCGCGTCATGGCGGGCTACTTTCAAATGTTGAACGAGAAGGGCGGCATCAACGGCAGGAAGGTGAATTTGATTTCACTCGACAATGCCTTCAGCCCGCCGAAAGCGCTCGAACAAACGCGCAAGCTGGTCGAGAATGACGAAGTGTTGGCCGACGTTGGAACGGTCGGCACCGTCCCGAACATCGCCATTCAGAAATATCTCAATCAGAACAAGGTCCCTCATGTATTCGCCTCAGCGGGAGGCCGGCGGTTCAACGATCCTCAGAATTTCCCGTGGACCGTCCCGTCCTATCCGGCATTCCAGATGGAGGGCGCCACCTTCGGCAAATACATTCTCAAGAACATGCCGAACGCAAAAATCGCCGTCCTCTACCAGAACGACGACTATGGAAAGGACTTTCTGACCGGTCTCAAGGATGCCTTAGGGAGCGACGCCAACAAGATTATCGCCGAAGCCAACTACGAACTGACATCCCCAACCATCGATTCCCAGGTGATTCAGTTGAAGACTTCCGGCGCCGATACCCTCCTTCACTTCTCCACGCCAAAATTCGCGGCTCAGGCGCTCAAGAAGGTCCAGGAACTGGGCTGGAAACCGACACAATTCCTGGCCAGCCCGATCAACTCGGTGCAGACAGTGCTCACACCGGCGGGACTTGAAAACGTACAGGGGGTCCTGACGACGCAATTCACGAAACAAGCTGGAGATCCGGCGTGGGCGCAAGATCCGGAGGTTATCGAATTCCTCGCATTCATGAAGAAATGGGTGCCGAACGACAGTCCGAACGATTTCATTGCCTTGTCCGGCTACATCAATGCCCAAGCGATCGCACTCGCTCTAGGACGATGTGGCGATGATCTCACCAGAGATAATCTTCTGTATCAGGCAACGAATTTCAAAAAGGATCGCCTCGCAATGCTTCTCCCGGGGGTAGAACTCAATAACTCCAAGGAAGACTACGCGCCCTATCGGTCGCTACGCATGGCAAAATTCGAAAATGCGTCCTGGAAGCTTCTTGATTGAGCGGCTATTCCGCGATCGCCCGTGACTCCGATCATGCGATTTGTCATATAGCGTCAAATTGGCACCAACCGCGCTGCACGGATGAGCAACGACGTCGCCCACGGCGTGCTCGTCCGGGCGGCCAATCCAAATGGGCAACTCCTTATCGACTGGTTGCACTGAATAGGCTTGACGAGTCAACCGATCACGCGAGCCCGCCGTAGCTCACTGATTGTTTCAGATGATAAACCCATTTCGCCCAAGACATCATCGGTGTGCTGCCCAAGCATCGGTGGCGGCAACCCGGCGTGGCGCTCTGCTCCGTCTATCAGAACCGGGTGACCCACGCCTTTCAGCCGGCCTGCGATTTGGTGCTCGTACTCGACAATAATTCCGCTTGCTCGAGTGTGCGGGTGGTCAAGCAATTGAGCGATCGAGTTGATGGGCGCGCAGGGCACACCGGCGCCTGCAAGCGCGTCGTTCCAGTGCGCGACGGCATGCCGCGCTATCGCGGATTGGACATGATTGACGGTTTCTTTGCGGTTCGCGACCCGATCAGCATTCGTCCTGAACTTCGGATCATCGACGACCGCGCTTAACCCCGCGACGGCACAAAACTTGCGCCACAGGTTATCGTTCGCGACCCCGATCATGATCGGGCCATCGGCAGCCTCGAAGGCCTGATAGGGGCAAAGCGACTCGTGGCTCGAGCCGCACTTTGGCGGCTGAACGCTGCGTTCCCAATAGGTCTGCAGATTGTAGCCCAGCAGGCCAAGCGCGGTTTCGAAAAGTGAAGCCTGGATCGCGCCTCCCTTGCCAGTTTTTTCGCGCGCAAACAATAACGCCAAAATGCCGCTGAACGCGTGCACGCCGGTCATCTGGTCGATCGGAGATATCGGACTACGGATATAGCCGCCGTCCTCATCGCCAGTCATCGACATGATCCCACAAAACGCCTGCAAGATCACGTCATAGCCGGGTGAATTCTTCAGCGGTCCCGAACGCCCAAATCCGGAAATGCTGCAGTGGATCAGGCGCTCGTTCAACGAGCGAAGCGTTCCAGCATCGATCCCCAGCCGCTCAGCGACTCCGGTCCCGAAACTTTCGATTGCGACGTCGGCGGACCTTGCCAGCGCATGGACAATCTCTCGTCCCCTTTCCGTTTTCATGTCGACAGCGATGCTTCGCTTGTTTCGGTTGGCACTGAGAAAGACGGTGCCAAGGCCGGGCGCAGGGAAAGGGGGCCAACCGCGTGTTTCGTCACCCTGCCCGACGGTCTCTACCTTGATGATGTCGGCACCGAGATCGCCGAGATACTGGGCGCACAGTGGACCAGCCAAAACTTTCGACAGGTCGAGGACGCGTATGCCGGTCAGGGGTTTTGACATTACTTTTCCTTCGGTCGGTGATCTGCTCAATACTCGGTGGCATTCCGGACGACAGCGGCTCATCAGGCGTCGAGTTGACCCGAGGCAAAGACACCGCCCATGTAGGCGGGAAAGCCACATTTCTTTACCAGCAGATAATCTGCCGCGCGACGCTCGTCCTCCGAGAGCCGGCCTCGCCATTTTGCTGCGACGGCATGTGCGCTCGCAAGCCGCTGGCGCAACGCTAGCTTGCCATCGGTGACCGGTTCAGCCTCTAACCAAAAAGCTGCCTGCGCAATAACGCCATCGAACGCGGACGTCGGGGTTGTGGCCCCGCCAAAGCCGGCGCGGGCAAAGGCATTTGCAAGCACAGGATCCCCGTTTCCGTCGGCGCGCATTGCCTCCGCGACAGCGGCGACCGCTTGATCGACGGTCGCAGGAATGCCTCCCGCTTTTTGAAAACGGTCATGATCGAGCCTGCCGAGAAACAGCGTTCTGATCATGTTGCGCGGTTCACGGCGTTGAATGAGTTTTGAGAATATTTGCATCTCGGTGCGGATCGCATCATCGAATGGCTGCGGAAATCCTTCGCCGATGCAATCGAGAATAGCGAGCGGCGCGGGATAGTGCCCCAGCGTGTCGGCCAGAACATCCGCGCGTTTCCGCTCGATGATTGTGGTTGCGCGATCGGCATCCGCCGGCCGCCATTCTGCGCGGTCCCAAGGCTGCGACGCGGTCGCATGGGAAAGCACCCACCGCTCTGCCGCAGCTACCTCTTCACCGAGAGGAACCAGGTGATCGACCACTCCGGCCGCAGCAGCGGCTTGCCCCAACAGTCGCTCACCTTCCAACAGGACTGGAAGAGCCTTTTCGATTCCGATCAAGCGAGGAAGCCGCTGGGTTCCTCCTGCTCCCGGCAACAGCCCAACCAGTGATTCCGGCAAGCCAAACGCTGCCCTGGGATCATCGACCATGACCCGATAGTGGGCGGCTAGCGCCAATTCCCCACCCCCACCGAGGGCCAGACCTGCAATCGCGGCCGCAACTGGCTTACCCGCGGTTTCGATTCCGCGCAGAGCACGGCTTAGACGAAAAAAGTGGTCGAACGCCAAGCCATCGCGCGTCTCTGCCGGCGCGGCCATGATCATGTCGTATGCCAGCCCTAACTCGGTTAAATCAGCACCGGCGCAGAACGCCGATGCCTTTCCCGAGCGGATGACGACACCTTTCACGTCACTTCCGCGAAGCCACTCGCTGAAAATAGCGAGTTCGGCGATGGCCGCGTTGGAGAACACATTCATTGGGCGGCCAGGCATGTCGAAAACGAGGTGCACAACACCGTTTTCAGCCCGTTCGGCCCTAAATTCCTTCAAGTTTCCCAGCACCGTCATGGCATTCTCCGCGAGAAACGCGAGGCACTATAGCATACTGTATAGCTGCGTACTAGTTGCGGCGAGCGTTTTTCAAGCCACCTAAAGGAGGTTTGTTACCGTCGCTGCATGCCATGAACCAAGGACTTTCCGATGTTCTGGCGTAGGGCACCCACCGACCTCGATGCCCGGAAAAGAGCCTTCGGCTGCAGTTTGCCCTTTACCAGCGCCACCCATATGGTACACTACCTAACTAAATTGATACGGATGTACCAGCGATGATAGAGCGAACCATTTTTCGCGAGGAACACAACATTTTCCGGGAGTCCGTTCGGCGCTTCGTCGATCGCGAAATCGTGCCATTTCATGCCCAATGGGAGAAGGACGGCATTGTGCCGCGGGAACTGTGGCTCAAGGCAGGCGCAGAAGGCCTCCTCTGCTGTACCGTTCCGGAGCAGTATGGGGGATTGGGCCTCGACTACCTCTTCGACGTTGTCGTGTTCGAAGAATTATGGCGATCCGGTGCAAGCGGCCCGGGATTCCTGATCCATACGGATCTCGTCGCGACCTACCTCCTTTCCTTTGGAACCGAAGAGCAAAAGCGGGAATGGTTGCCGAAGATGGTGTCGGGCGAGGCCATCGGCTCGCTCGGCATGACGGAGCCTCATGCAGGCAGCGATCTCAAGGCGATCCGGACCCGGGCCGTTCGCGATGGCAACGATTTCGTTATCAATGGCCAGAAAGTTTTTATCTCAAATGGTCAACTCTGCGATTTCGTCGTTCTTGCGACCAAAACCGACGGCAGCGCGGGTGCCAAAGGTGTGACGCTTTTCATCGTCGAGAGCAGCCGGCCG
>WNFN01093465.1_pt1 | contig 22793 bp, 15 predicted proteins | sample 5400161 | NCBI WGS metagenome assembly WNFN01 (sample SAMN13153353, study PRJNA577476) | soil metagenome | isolation source: 80 cm saprolite on Douglas fir-dominated hillslope | place: USA:California | collected 2013-09-17 | reverse complement strand
TTCTATCCTTTGCTTTCTCTCTTCGTGCTAGGTTTGTTCGTCCTCCTGGCGCAGCGATTTCTGCTTATCTTGGACGACTATGTCCTGAAGAATTTCGTCGGTTTCCTGCTGCTGATCTTGTCCAGCTTTCTGGCCATCACGCTGATCTTTACGTTCTTCGAACTGCTGGGCGACATTGTTAGAAACAAAGTCCCGCTCATGACGGTGGTGGTTTACTTGCTGAATGAAATCCCCTCCATGCTCTATCTTGTGACTCCTCTCGCCGTTCTTCTGGCGGTCCTGGTCACGTTCGGGATGATGCAAAAATCCAATGAGATCACGGCAATGAAAGCCACCGGAATCAGCATCTATCGCGCCATCGTCCCCATTCTGGTGATTGCCACGGCCTTGGCCGGAGGGCTTTTTCTCCTGGACCAATCGTATCTGCCGTACGCCAACAAGCGGGTGGAAACCATGCGCAATGCCATCAAAGGCAAGCCGGCGCAAACCTACCTGCGCCGCGCCAAATGGATCTTCGGCCAGAGCGGTAAAAAAGCAGACGGGCGGGAACAAGACTGGAAGGTCTACTATTACGAGTTCTACGATCCCGACCGCGACCAGTTTGGCATTATTTCTTCGTTCGAACTGGACCCGCACACCTTTGAGATTACCAAGCGCGTCTATGCCGACCGCGCCCGCTGGCAAGAGCGCCTGCAAAAATGGGTGTTTGAAAGAGGATGGCAGCGTTCGTTCAACGGCGACACCGTCACTGACTTCCGCCAGTTTGAGGTCAGCACCTTTGCCGAGCTGAATGAGCCGCCCAGCTACTTCAAGAAGGAAGTGCGGCAGTCTTCGGAAATGAATTACGAAGAGCTTCGCAGTTACATCGATGACCTGCAGCAGAGCGGCTTTGACGTGGTTCGGCTCCGCGTCCAGCTCCAGAAGAAGATTGCTTTCCCCTTGATCACATTGGTCATGGCGGTACTGGCCATTCCCTTCGCCCTTTCCACCGCGGGACGCCACGGGGGGCTCACCGGGGTGGCTACCGCGCTTGTCATCACGCTGATCTACTATGTTGCCGCCGGACTGTTTGAGGCCATGGGCAACGTGAACCAGCTTCCTCCTCTGGTCGCCGCCTGGATGCCTGGCCTGATTTTTGGCCTGGTTGGAGGTTACAGGATCCTAAAAACTCCTTCCTGATGAAATCGTGAATAAAGTTCGCTGCTAAAATCATCTATGAAACCGCATGCTCAAGAACCTGCAGCCGCTCTGGCCTTATCTTAAGAAATACCGGGTGACCCTGTTCTGGGGCGCGCTGACGGTATTTTTCAACAACGGGATCTGGGTATTCTTTCCCCAGATCATCCGCCGCGCGGTTGACGACCTAAACCATGGCGCGACGCGCCACAAATTCCTTGTCTACTCTTTGCTGCTGCTGGCCGTGGCCGGCAGCAAAGGGATCTTTCAGTTCCTCACCCGCTGGTTGATGATCGGCGTTTCGCGGGAAATTGAGTATGACCTGCGCAACGACCTCTTCGCGCACCTGGAGTCCCTCCCTTATTCGTACTACCAGAAGACGCGCACCGGCGACATCATGGCCCGCGCCACCAACGACCTGAACGCGGTGCGCATGCTCCTGGGTCCAGCCATCATGTACACGGCCAACACTCTGGTCTTCACCGCAGCCGCGCTGATCTTCATGTGGCATATCAGCCCCAAGTTGACGCTCTATGCCTTCGCGCCGTTGCCACTGGCCAGCATCACCATCCAGTACTTCGGAAAAAGGATCCACGAACGCTTTGAAAAAATTCAGGCGCAGTTTTCTGATATTTCCGCGCGCGCTCAGGAAAACTTCTCCGGCGCGCGACTGATCCGCGCTTACGCCCAGGAGAGCGCCGAGATTGCCTTGTTTGAAAAATCCAACCAGGAGTATGTGTCGCGCAGCCTGCCTCTGGCGCGGCTGATGGGCATGCTCTGGCCCGCCTTGGAAATGATGCTGGGCTTTGCCGTGGTGCTGGTGCTGTGGCTGGGCGGCCGCGAAGTGTTGCTGCACCGCATCAGCGTCGGCGACTTTGTGGCCTTCAACACCTACATCATGATGCTCACCTGGCCGGTCATCGCCCTGGGCTGGGTCATCAACATTTTCCAGCGCGGCACGGCATCCATGGGGCGTATCCATGAAGTCCTTTCCGCGCGGCCGGAGATTGACGACGACTCGGTCGCCCCCGACCTTAAGGATGTATCGTTCGTCAGCGGCGCCATTGAGTTCCGCAATCTCAATTTCAGCTACAACGGCGTGCCCGTGCTTCGTGACATCAATCTGTCCGTCCCCGCCGGCAGCAGCCTGGCTATCGTAGGACCTACCGGATCCGGCAAAACCACGCTGGTCAGCCTGATCCCGCGAATATTTGATGTTGTACATGAAGGTTCTGAACTTGCGAACTCCGGCGCGTTGCTTCTGGATAACCGTCCCATCCGCGAGTATCCCTTGGAAACACTGCGCCGCAACATCGGCTTTGTGCCTCAGGAAACATTCCTCTTCAGCGATACCGTGCGTGAGAACATCGCCTTTGGCGTTGACGGCACCACAGACGAACAGGTGCGTACCGCGGCGGAAGCAGCCAGCATCGCCGCCGACATTGAAAGTTTCCCTGACCAGTACCAGACCCTGGTTGGCGAGCGCGGCATCACTCTTTCCGGCGGACAGAAGCAGCGCACCGCCATTGCCCGCGCCATCATCCGCAACCCGCGCATTCTGATTCTCGACGACGCGCTGGCCAGCGTGGACACCTACACCGAAGAAAAAATTCTCAACCACCTGCGTGAAGTGATGGCGGACCGGACCACCATCTTTATCTCTCACCGCGTCTCCACTGTCCGCAATGCGGATAAGATCGCCGTGCTGCATGAAGGCCGCATCGTAGAGCTGGGCACGCATGACGAGTTGCTCTCCCGTGACGGTTACTACACCGGCCTCTATAACAAGCAACTTCTGGAAGAAGAACTTGCGCAGGTTTGAACCATGAAGCGCCTGGTGGTACCCGAGCTGCTGGACACCGATAGTGGCACGCCGCGCGAGGTAGAAGACTCCCTCACCGACCTGCGCATGTTCAACCGGCGCTTTGGCGGCGTAAGTTCCATGAGCGCGTTGTTACGCGAGGTCGCGGCGCGGCGTAACTTAAAAGATCTGTCCTGGCTGGATGTGGCCGGAGGTTCCGGCGACGTGGCAACTCTAACCACGGAGTCACTCAGCCGTTCTGGGATCGCCGTGCACCCGGTGGTTCTGGACCGCGCACCCGCCCACTTGAACGGCGCACATGTCAGCGTCTGTGGCGACGCCCTTGCCCTGCCTTTCCGCAGTTCAAGTTTTGACGTGGTAGGCAGCACGCTCTTTGTCCATCACCTGAAGCCCGAAGCGGCCGTCCTATTTACCGCAGCCGCATCACCCGCCACGACGCGCCGGCTTCCGTGCGCGGCGCGTACACTGTGGATGAGGTCCGGCGCGTCCTTGAACAAGCCGGCGCCACCAATATCACGGTCCGGACTTTCTATCTTTTCCGCATGGGAGTCATCGTTTGGAAACAGCCGAATATGGTCTGATGGTGGCCGGGGCAGGTCCGGCCGGCTCGGCTTGCGCCATCACCGCCGCCCGCGCAGGCGTGCGTGTCCTGCTGCTGGAAAAGGACAAGTTCCCCCGGCACAAGGTCTGCGGTGAATTTGTTTCCTCGGAATCGCTGCGGCTGCTGGAGTCCCTGTTGGGTGGGCATCTTCTGGAAAACCGGCAATTTGACGCGCGGCCGGAGATCACCTCAGCCCGCATTTTTCTCGATCATAAGTCTGTCTCGCTCCCGGTTGCTCCTGCGGCGCGCAGCATTCCCCGTTTTGACCTGGATGCCGCTCTTCTCGAATCAGCACGGCGCTCCGGCGTACATGCCCAAGAAGGCGTGACCGTGCGCGGGGTGGACCAGCGTGAAGTAGCGGGGCTAAGCATTTTCGAAATCCGAACCGCCGGTAAAACTTTCACCGCCAGGGCGGTAGTGAATACCACGGGACGCTGGTCGCAATTGACGCAATTTCCCGCTGCGGGCAAAGCCAAGTGGATCGGATTGAAGGCCCACTTTACTGAGGCCGCGCCTCCCAACTCGGTTGATCTGTACTTTTTCCCTGGCGGCTACTGCGGGGTGCAGCCCGTGGCCAGGGACACCGTCAACGCCTGCGCCATGGTGCAGGCCGGCGCCGCACATTCCCTGGAAGAAGTTTTCGCCAGCCATCCCGAGCTTTGGCGGCGCAGCCGCGACTGGGAAGCTCGCTTTCCTGCGATCACAACTTCACAGCTCTACTTTCGCCCGCCGGAGACCGAAGACCGGGGCATGACCCTGGCCGGCGACGCCGCCGGATTCATCGATCCCTTTGCCGGCGACGGTATCTCCCTGGCCCTGCACAGCGGGACTTTGGCAGCCGAATCTCTCGTTCCGTTTTTTGCCGGCAAGCGCTCGCTGGCCAAGTCGCAGCAACAATACCGGACTGCCTATTTCAAACGATTTGCGCCGGCCTTCCGCAACGCGGCCCGGCTGCGCATGTTGCTCTCTGCTCCAGCCTGGCTCAGCTCCAAACTGATTGGCCTGGCAGGAACGCGCCCGGTGGCGAGAATGATGGTGCGGGGCACAAGGGCGCAGGTTTCTTAGAGCATGTTTCATAAATAGGTTTGAAAGGGCACGGCTTCAGCCCCTGGGATAACGTAGCCAATTTTATCCCGGCAGGCAGCCTGCAGTTGTCAAAAAGCTTCAGGGCTCGCGATACGTATCAGGCCATGACTTGAGCGTCTGGCCGTCGTTCCCTTTCTCAGAGAACTTGAGGATCGCGGCGACGGCGACGGACCGAAACCACAGCGATTCCCGCGAGTAGTCCGGCAATGGCCGCCATCAAGAATTGCCAGAAGACGTGCCACCGCTCGGGAAAAAACACTGTCGCCACTGAAATACGGTAGCCAATGACCTCCAGCATGGGCTCAACGATCTGCCTGGCGAACAGTCCCAAAGCGCCGTTGAGCAGCGCGGCGCTGGCAAATTTCTCCGGCCACTTCCTGGCGCAGAACAAAACCAAAAGAAAGAACGTCACCAAACCAGTGATCCAATGGTAAGGCCAGCTCAGGCTCATGTGATGATGATGGCTACGCCCAAAGTGCCAATCAACGTGGACCATCACCATGATCAGAAGCACGGCCCATATGGATAAATAACGCCGCATAGGTGAAGCCCTCACAGGCGGTTGGGTTTGCCTGATTGCCGAATGCTGAGTGCTGGCTACGAATGCACGATCACCTTGGCCCGGCGCAGCACTCGGCGAGCGGCTGCGAGCAGGTCGGCGACTTCGAATGGCTTTACCAGGCAGAGGACCTTGGTGGCATCGACAAAGGCGCGAACACCGGAATCGGAGACGTTGCAGAGAACCAGGACCGTCTTGGGAAGCAGGCTTGGCCGCGCCCGCTCGATCCAGCGGTAAACATCTTCGCTGGACCATTCGCCGGGGACTTTGCTGGCCAGGAAAACGGCGTCAAACTCCTCGTTTTGCAGGTGCTCCACCGCCTCCGCGCCGGAAGGCGTCGCTACCACATTCAGTCCGGCGGCGGTAAGCACTTCGCGTTCAAAGTCGAGTACTGGCTCTTCATCGTCCAGCAGCAGGACGCGCCCTTCCAGCTTCGTCCTTGGGATGGTTCTGGGCGGAGATCTCGCCACCGTGTTCCTTCACGATGCCGTAACAGATGCTCAATCCCAGCCCGGTGCCTTTGCCCACGCCTTTGGTGGTGTAGAAAGGATCGAAAACGTGCTTGGGATCAACGATGCCGGGACCGGAATCATGGAACTCGCAGACCACGTGTCCGTTCGCGGTATAGATCCGGATTCGCAGGTGGCCGCCGCGTGCGGCATCCAGCATGGCGTCGGCAGCGTTGTTGATGATGTTGAGATAAACCTGCTCCAACTGGTGTGGATCAGCCACCACCGAAGGCAGGACTGGCTCGAAATCACGTTGCACAATGATGTTATGCACCTTCAGGTCGTAGTCGCGAAGGGCGATGGTGTCTTCCATCACGCTGCGCAGGTCCACGTGCACTCGGCTGGGCTTGTGCTGGCGCCCGAAAGAAAGGAGGTTCTGCACGATCTTCTGCGTGCGTACCGCTTGCTTGCGCAGTTTCTGGACGAAGTCCTCGATGCGCGGCTCCAGCTTCTCGCTCTCCAGCAACTGGGCGTAGCCCAGGACGGCGGTAAGTGGATTGTTCAGCTCGTGGGCCACGCCGGAGATCAACTGCCCCACCGCGGACATTTTTTCGCTTTGCAGGAGCTGCTCCTGCGTGCGCCGCAGGTCCTCGTAAGCTTTTTTGGTTTCATGATAGAGATGTACTTTCTCAATGGTGGTGGCAAGCTGCCGCCCCACGGCGATCATCAAGCTCTCTTCGGAAAGGCTGAACTTGCGCGCAGCGCGGCTGCTGGTGGCCAGCACGCCCAGCACCTTCTCCTTCCGCCACAACACCACCCATATCCAGGAACGGAGGCCTTCCAACTGGATAATTTTCTGCACGATCTCCGGCAGACGCTTCTCTTGCTCGTGGTCGATGATCTCTGTGTGGTTAGCTTTAATGGCATCGACGAAATCACCGGGCACCGGGAACGTCTCGCTCTCCGTGACCCAGGAGCTGCGATGCCCGTAGGAGGCCTTTTTGTGCAAGATGCTGGTCTCTTCCTCGAAAAGATAGACCGCCGCGGTGTCCGTGGACAGCAGTTCCACAATCTGCAGCATGATGAGCTGCAGGATTTCCTCCAGATCGAACGACTGGTTGAAGGTGACTGCAATGTTGTTCAGGACGTAGAGTTCCCGGTTGCGCCGGCGGATTTCATCCTCCGCCCGCTTCATCTCCGTCACATCGAGCACAACACCCTGGTAGCGCTCGACTTTCCCGCTGAGATGGCGCGTGGCAAAGCTGCTTTCAATGACGTTGATGTGCCTGCCGTCCTTGCGCCGTAGCAGGTATTCAAAGTTCCTGACATAACCTTGACGGGACATATCGCTGAGGAACTTCTCGCGATTTTCCAGGTCAACGTACAAGGACTCAACCACATCCAGCTTCAGGATCTCTTCCTTGCTGCAGTAGCCCAGCATGAGCACGAACGCCTCATTGCAGTCCACAATCTTGCCTTCGGGCGTGGAGGTAAACACTCCTTCGTGCATTTGATTGAACAGCGAAGTGTAACGTTCTTCCGCGGCCTTGGCCTCGGTGACGTCCTTGATGACGTGGACCGTTCCATTCCCGGACATGTCCTGGCCGGCATAGGAGGAAGTGGAGACCACCGAATAGCCGCCGAAACAAAGGTCTTCCCCGGCTGTTCGTGCCGTGTTGGTGCAGTACGGACAGCCGTTCCAGTTGGTTCCGGCCCCGGGCAAAACGGATTCGCACAGCTGTTCGCTGACTTGGTCACGCGAAAGGTTGAGCCGGTCCAGCAGGGCCCGGTTGGCGCGAAGGATGCGGTACTCCAGGTCATGCACAAGAATGTAATCGGGAATGGAATCGAAGGTGCTCGCCCATTCATTTCTCGATTGGACGACCTGCTGCACCAGTTTGCGGTTTTCTACGGCCAGTCCAAGCTGCTTGGCCGCGGCCTTCAGGAATTTTTTCTCGTACTCGGTGTGCGCGCGAAAATGCGCCATGCCCATGACCAGCATGCCAATCCTGGAACTTTTGCCTTCCACCGGAACCAGCACAATATGGTGAATGCCTTCAGTTTTCAGCAGCTTCCGGAGTTCGGGCGCCACCTCCGAAGAAGGCAGAATGAAAACTTCACTCTCGCGCAGGACGTATCCTCCGACACTTTTGCCGGCCTCGATGGTCCGCGCCGTATCCGCGAACGCTTCCGACAGGCCCCGGTGTGCGGTAAGGACGAGCTGGCCGCCTTCCAGGACCCGAAACCATGCGGCCTTGGCCCTGATGATCTGGCTCAGCTCCTCGAGAACAGTCTGAATTGTCGGCTCGAACTCGTTGGAATTCGACAGTTGCTGGGTGATGGAGTTGAGAACATTCAGCCGCTGGATCTGCACCCGGGAATCGTCCAGCACGATGATCATCATGCTGATTCCCAGAAGCAGATCAATCAGAACGTCATAGCCGACCAGGGCGTGCGCATTCGGGACCAGATCGGTGTGCAGCAACAACAACATGGCAGCTAGGATCCATCGCCCTACATTCAGCCGTCCCCAGGCAAAGCGAACAAGCTGCACTGCGGCGAGAACCAGGACCAGTCGCCAGGAGAAGTAGTCAAAGGCGCTGCGAACCAGTGTGGCATGGGGCAACCAGAGTGCCCGCACGATCCCCACCACCAGTGCGAAGGAGAGGAAACCACCGGCCAGCCACAGAGACTTTTTCTGGTCTAAGGCCGTCCAAAGCCGGGGCGAAGCTTGAGTCTGGCTGAACGTAGTGAAGAGCTTGGCCAGACCGTACACCGTCCAGCCAGCGATCCACGGTACGAGGTACTTTTCCCTGAAACTCCAGTACAAAAGTATCGCTCCTGCCAAGAGAGCCAGCAGGATTGAGGCTTCGGCCAAAAACGCAATTGTGGCCAGGTTCATAGGGTTTTTTAATCGTAGGGGATTTCTTGGGACGTTTATATACCATAAATCCTCGGCTAGGGGCTTTTTTGTGCATTCTGGCATTGTATTTCTGGGAACTCTGAGTTAGATTAAGACCCCCCGCGAAGACGGTAACTTTTCCCATGACCACAGAGCGTATCTTGGTCGTTGACGATGAAGAGCCCATTCGGGAAATCATCTCTTCCATGCTCAGCGCCGCCGGTTACAAGACCCGTCAGGCATGCTCCGGCATGGAAGCACTGGCTATTCTCAACTCCACCGGTGAGTTCGAGCTCATGCTTTCCGACCTGATGATGGCGGAGCTGGACGGCATCGCCTTACTGGAAAGATCCAAGGAAAAATACCCAGATATGCCGGTGATCATGGTCACCGCAGTGCATGACATTTCCGTGGCCCTGGCCGCGATCCGCAATGGCGCATACGACTATCTGCTGAAGCCGTTTGAGCGGGAACAGCTTCTGGCCATGGTACGGCGGGCGCTGGAGCACCGCCGCCTGAAGCTGGAAAACCGGGCTTATCAGTCCAATCTGGAATCGCTGGTGGCGGCCCGCACGGAACAGCTTCGCCAGGCCATGACCGACCTGGAGCGTTCCTATGACATCACGCTAGAAGCGCTGGGAGACGCACTGGACCTGAAAGACGCGGAAACCGAGGGCCATTCCAAACGGGTCACGGCGTTCACCATTGCGGTTGCCCGCGCCATGGGACTCTCCGGAGAGAAGATCCGGGTGATTGCGCGCGGCGCTTTCCTGCATGACATCGGCAAAATGGCCATTCCCGACCATATTCTGCGCAAGCCCGGGGCCCTGACCATGGATGAAACGCAGATCATGCGCGAACATTGCTTCCGCGGATATCAGATGCTCAAGAAGATCCCCTTCCTGGCGGAGGCGTCGGAGATCGTTTATTCGCACCAGGAGCGCTTTGATGGCACCGGGTACCCTCGCGGATTGAAGGGCCACGAAATTCCCCTGGGGGCACGGATCTTTTCCGTGGCCGACACCCTGGACGCAATCACTTCCGACCGTCCTTACCGCGCGGCCCAGTCCATTTCCATCGCGCGCGACGAAGTGGAGCGTTTCTCCGGAACACAGTTTGACCCCGAAGTTGTGCACGTGTTTCTGCAACTGCCGGACACCATCTGGGAAGACTTGCGCAAAGAGATCAACTCGCAGATCTACCGCTTCACCTACCCCATCAAAGCGGCGCCCATTCTCACCAGCACCAGAACAACGTAGCAACGCTGCCAAGGTCCGCATGAGCGGGTTTGCAACCGGGAGCAAGCAGTACAATGGCTTTCAGCGGAGCTTGTTCGCAGAGAGAGGTGGACCATGGCTGTCCTCACCGATTCAGAGATCCAGCAGGCGTTGGGACGGCTGCACGGCTGGGAGCGCAGCGGCATCGCGATCCAGCGGGTGTTTCAGTTCCCCGACTTCAAGGCGGCCATGCTGTTTGTGAACAAAATCGCCGACGCGGCCGAGCAGGCCAACCACCACCCGGACATCGATATCCGCTACAACAAGGTGACAATGTTGTTGGTTTCGCACGATTCCGGAGGGGTAACGCAGCGAGATATTCGCATGGCGGAACGGATCAATCAGATCACCGGTTGAGTCTAGGCTTGCTGTTCTTCTAGGGCTTCCGCCAGGCGGTCTAGGGTGTTCTGAATAGCGTTCAGTTGCTCATCAAAAATCTTGTTGACCTCGCCCAAGGGATCGCCGTTCCTGGCCATCCGCCCGAAGAAGGCGCGCATTTGCGCGCGGCCCCGTTCGCTGGCGCAAAGCAGCCCCAGGCCGCTCAGCCCCAGCACCGCGATAGGTACAAACCAGCTCTTCATGACTCCACCGTTGATCGGCTCATTGCCTGCTTCTTTAAGATGCCTTTAGCCTCCTAGAAAGCGGCTCCTTTGTACAGTTACTGAGGTCCTGTACTTGGGTAACCTCCTGGCCCGCGGCCAGACCTACTGGAAAGCGGACAAAACCTGCTCTTCGGTGCAGCTTTTCTGGACGGACGGCGCATCTCAACTCTGCAAGCAGTTTTCAACCAACTTTAAGGTAACCGCGAGGTAAACGTCATGCATGCAAAATGGACTGCCCCAGTTTGTGCTTTGGCGCTGGCGCTGGGTGTGAGCGCGGCGGCGCAAAACGGCACAAACGGAAGTTCGAACCCGCAAGACACTCCTGTTCTCAAGACCCGTCCTCATGACAGCACAGATCCCGGCCGTCCCCAACCCGCGGCCGTATATCGCTCCGCCCCTGCCGACGCGCCTCCCGACGCTATTCCTGAGGGCAAGCGCTTCATCATCAAACTGAAAGACACCCTCGACACCAGAAATCTGGAGCCGGGGAAACACTTCAAGGCCGAGCTTCGTGAAGACCTGGTCACTCCCAGCGGGCTTATCATCCGCAAAGGACACACCATCACAGGCCACGTCGCCACGTATGAGCGCGGCTACACCGGCGCACGCATGATGCTGGCCATGGATGAGATGGAGACTCGACATGGATGGGTTCCGCTGATTGCCACCGTGACCGGCGTACCCGGCGATCCCTCCATCAAGTCCACGGGACAAGAAGGCGAGATCACGCAGAAGGGCCCGGACAAGAAAAGGGTCATCACTAATGCCGCTATTGGCGCCGGAGTGGGCGCTGCAAGTGGCGCCGTCGCAGGCGGCGGTAAAGGTGCAGCTGTCGGCGCTGCAGTCGGAGCGGGCTTTGGCACCGGCTCCAGCTTTATCTTCAATGGCAGCGACCTCAGGCTGGATACCGGCACCCAACTGGAAGTCCGGCTGGACCGGGACTTGGTGGTGCCCACAAGGTAAGCAAAAAATACAAAAGACACGAAGGAACACAAAGGCAATCAGGCCAGAGTTTTGTGCTCCGTCGTGTTTTCTTTGTGGTTAGCGTCTAACGAAAGCACCGCACCAGCATTCCGGCCAGCGTGACCAGCTTTTGCAGGTCGGCGGTAATGAAGTCTGGACCGGCGCCGATCAGCGTCGGGCCTTTGCGGCAAACCTGGATTACGCCCACCGCCTTGCCCACGCCAATCACCGGCACTGACATCAGCTTCTGAATGGTCTGGTACTCCCTTCCAATCTTTGGCAGTGTCTGCTTGCTGCTGATGTCCACCATTTCGAAGAACGTGGTGTGTTTGGTCCTGGCAAAGTTATTCATGATCTCCGGACGCTTGCTGGTTAGCGTGCGCGCCGCCACCGAATTCGTGGTGTTCAGGGGAATCCTGCCCACGTTGTGTAGTTTGGCAGGATGGACAAACACCAGGCTATCGTTTTCCAGGCGCAGGATGCCTACTTCATCCAGTTGTATCCTGAATTCCACGGCCAGCGTGGCCGCGATCTTCTCGCCATTTTGGATGGTCAGCCCTTCCGTTTCGCAAGCGGCTGCGAGCTGGGCAATAGGAGATGGAGGAGTCGACATAAGTGGTTCCGAGGGAGAATTATATTGCATGGCGCAAAACGTCGCCTCGATTTGCCCTTTCTCCCGCCCCCAGCTACACTCACTTGTTTTCACTAGTCACCTCTATCTCACGTGGAGTCACCAATGATGCTACGTCGCGCCTTGCCTGTGCTTTTTTCCCTGGTCTTTTCCCTGATCCTGAGTTTTTCTTTGCTCGCCACCGCGCAGCAAAGAAACCGTGAAGACCGGCCTCCCAGCGCTGCGCCCACACCAGCAGAGCCACCGGCAAAACCAGCGGCTCCCGCCGGGGAGGCCAGGAAAGATGCCGCAGAGCAGCCGCCCATCGTGACGCATCATGAAATTCATGCCGGCGGCAAGACCCTGCGCTACACTACCACCGCGGGAATGATGCCGCTGAAGAACACTGACACCGGCGAGGTCGAGGCCCACATTTTCTACATCGCTTATACCCTGGACGGCCAATCCGCGGAACGCCGTCCGCTTACTTTTTCCTTCAATGGCGGACCCGGATCGGCTTCCGTTTGGCTGCACATGGGCGCCATCGGGCCCAAACGCGTGCGCATGCAGCCGGACGGCATGATGCCCGCGCCGCCCTACCAACTGGTCGATAACGAATATACTTGGCTCGACCAGACCGACCTGGTGTTCATCGATCCTGTGGGAACCGGATCTGTAGGCGAATTCATTCGTCTCTATCTCGGGCGTGCTGAGCGTTGGTCCTCTCCACTTTTCCTGGTAGGGGAAAGTTACGGCACCACCCGCGCCGCTGGACTCTCAGGATACTTGGTGGAACACGGCATCGCCTTCAACGGCATCATGCTGATCTCCAGTATTTTGAATTTTGAGACGACGGATTTCGCTCCCGGCAACGATCTCCCTTACATCCTCTTTCTGCCCACCTACGCCGACACCGCGTGGTACCACAAGAAGCAGCCGCAGGACTTGTTGCAGGATTTTGGCAAGATGCGCGCTGAGGTAGAACAATGGGCGGCCAATGGATACGCTGAGGCCCTGGCCAAGGGCGACCGTCTGGCGCCACAAGAACGCGCCGCTGCGGTGGAGCGCCTGTCTCGCTACACGGGACTGAGCAAGACTTACGTCGAACAAAGTAACCTGCGCATCGACGAGCCGCATTTCGTCAAGGAACTTCTGCGCGATCAGAACAAGACTGTGGGCCGTCTGGACAGCCGCTTCATCGGCAGCGAGCGCTCTCAAGTGGCGGAGACCGCACGCTACGATCCCAGCATGAGCGCTATCCGTCCGCCCTACACCGCCATGTTCAACCAGTACGTGCGCACCGAACTCGGGTACAAGTCGGATCTGGAGTACTACATCCTAGGCGGCGGGTTCAGACAAGACGAGTGGGACTGGGGCATACAGCGCGGCGGCTTCCCGGATACCGCGCAGGCGCTCAAGGACGCTTTTGACAAAAACCCGTCGATGAAGCTCTTTGTTGGCTCCGGTTATTACGACCTGGCCACGCCTTACTTCGCCACCCAGTACACCCTCAACCACATGGCCATGGACAGCGCCCAGCACTCTCGCGTCAGCCTGGGCTACTACGGCGCCGGTCACATGATGTACATACAGGATTCGTCGCTGGGAGAGTTGAAGAAGGACATTGGGGCGTTTATCGGCGGGGCACTGAAGTAAAGGAATCGCCGAGATCGCACGTCATCGCCGCCATCGCGCGTGATTCGGCTTCCGGCGACGGCCGCCGCCCACGACTCGTCATCCCGAGGGCCGGCGAACGAGCGCGCGTTTCCTACCCTTTCCCGAACGGCTCTTCCAAACTCTTGCTCTGTGGAGTGAACAGCTCAGCGCCGTTCTCGGTGATGTGCATGTCGTCTTCCAGGCGGACTCCGAACTCGCCGCGGATGTAGATTCCCGGCTCGTCGCTGAAACACATGTTGGGCGCCAGCGGCAGCGTGTTGCCGCGGACCAGGTAGGGCCACTCGTGCCCGTCCATGCCGATTCCGTGGCCCACACGATGGGTAAAGTGCTTGTAGTCGGGTCCGTAGCCGGCGTCGGCGATTACCTTGCGCGCAGCAGCGTCCACTGCCTGGCACTGCACCCCCGGCTTCGCCGTGGCCAGAGCGGCAGACTGAGCGCGGTGCACGATCTCGAAGACCTGCTTCATCTTGTCGGTGGGCTTGCCCAGAACAACAGTACGGCTGATGTCGGATTCATAGCCTTCGGCTGTACAGCCTCCGTCCATCAGCAGAATGGTGCCTTCGCGGATCACCTGGGGCTTGGCTGAGCCGTGCGGCAAAGCTGAATTCTCACCGATCTGAATGCTGGCGCCGCCTTGAAAGCCCTGGCGCGCATGCGCTGCTTCCACCATCTGTCCAAAATCGCGCTGCGTCATCCCTTCTTTGGTCGAGAGATAAGCCGCCTCGTAAGCCGCCAATGTGACCTGATTGGCAAGCGTCATCAACTGGAGTTCGTGCTGGCTCTTGATCATGCGGCAGCCAGCGGTGACCGGAGTGCCGCTTACAATCTGCAGCGCGGGCGCAAATTTGCTCACGCCTTCGCTAAAGACGTAGCGGACGGTCTCCTCCGCGCCCAGCCGCGCTGACAAAAGGCCGCGCTCCTTCAGCCCATCGGCGACCCGTTGATAGGGACTCTCGTCTTCCTGCCACAGTCGAATCTCCGGATTGGCGCCTCCCGGTCCGCCGGCAATCTGTTCGCGGGCGCGGTCTTCCTCGAACGCCGGGCAGACGTAAAACGGTTCGCCCTTGGCGGGCACGATCATGGCGAACAGCCGCTCGCTCATGAACCAGCGTATGCCAGTGAAATAGACCAGCGAAGTCCCGCCCGTCAGCATGATGGCGCCGAGCTTGTTGTCCGTCATCAGTTGCCGCGCGCGCTCCAGCCGCAGTTGCCTCTCTTCCGCGGTGATAGGCTTCGCCTCGGCTTTCCGTGATTTCAGTTTGGCGATGGGCTCGGGTAACGGTTTACTCGCGGCCTCTCCCTGGAAAGCCAACGCGCTTCCCGGTTGCGACAGCGCCACCGTCGCGGCAATTCCAGCGGTCTGCAGAAAACTGCGGCGAGAAGATTTCATGAACGTTTGTCTCCCTTTCAAGGCCTCGTCGTCCCGCCTGGTGAGTTTCCCGGCTTTGCTGGTTCCGCTTGTGCTGCTCCTGGCCGCGCTGGCTGTGCTGCCGGAGCGCCCGGCTGATCCGGCGCCGGCTTCGGTGGCATGTCCGCTTTACTGAAGCGCGGCAGCATGTCGTCGCGCATGGCGAGCTGATAGACAGCCGCCGCCACGACAATGGCTTCCTTCTTTACGTCGTCTTCAATAATCCTCTCGTAGGTATCCAGGTTGGTGTGCCATGTATCAGTGAAGTATTCAATCGGGTCTTGTCCCAGACCGATGCCGGGAAGTCCGGCTTGCGAAAATGAAGTGCTGTCCGTCCCTCCCAGCCGGCGGCTTTTCGATGGAATAGCTCCGGCCACGCCCAGATCGGCGAACGGCGCCATCGCTTGGCGCAGAATGTCCGCGTCCTCTGGAGGCCCAAACACACTGGCGCCACGAATGCGGCCGGTCCCGGAGTCAACGTTGAAGTACCCATTGAACTTGGCAAACTCCGGCTTGGGTTCTTCCGCCGTGCCAAAATGTTCTTTCACGTAAGCCTGGGAGCCCAGCAGACCTTCTTCTTCTCCGCTCCACAGGGCCACGCGGATGGTGCGCCGTGGCTTCACGCCCAGCGACTTAAGAATGCGCGCCGCTTCCATCATCACCGCGCAGCCGATGGCGTTGTCGGTAGCGCCGGTGGCCGAGTGCCAGGAATCCAGGTGTCCGCCCAGCATGATGACTTCGTCTTTCTTGTCGGTGCCGGGAATCTCGGCGACCGTGTTGTACGATGTCTTCCCTTCCGGATAGAGCCGGTTCACGATGTTGAACTCCAACTCCACCGGCGAGCCATCCGCCATCACCCTGGCGATGCGTCCGTAGTCCTCATTGCGCAGGACCACGGTAGGCAGCACCTTGGCCGGATCGTAGGTCCGGTTCTGGAAAGCCCGTATGTGACCGTTGCCCATGCGAGCGTCGTTCACCCGGAGCACCGCGCGGTTGGCCACCAGGAACTGATCAATCTGTTCGTTGATCTGCGCGCCCGTCAGCACGCCCGGCTCGGGCTGGTTCTGGCCGCCTCCCGGTCCGCCGCGGCCAAACTGTCCCGCGTTGGGGTTTTTGGGATCGTAGCGTTCGACAGCGGCCTTGTCGTCCATACGGCGCGCAGGAACGTCAATGACCACCGGCACGACTTCCGCTTTGCCTACCATCACCATCCGCTTTTTCACTTTGTCCTTTACCGAGTCGAGATAGGCGGTGAGCTTTTCTTTTGTCGGCTTGTCCGGCGGGAACAACTGGAAGACCTGGGCTTTCACCGTGCCTTTGGTGCTCGGGGTCCAGGCCAGCACCTTGAAGGTCAACTGGTCCTTGATCGGCGAGATCATGTATCCGCTGGCCCGCTCGTTCATCCATCCCGGATGACCGAAGTCCCACGGCTCCAGGTGGGCGTTCTCAAAGCCCCACGCTGTCATCTGTTGGATGGCCCAATCGGCGGCGGCCTTGTGGTTGGGCGAGCCGGTCAAGCGTGGTCCATACACATCGGCCAAAAAGTGCATGGTGTGCATGATCTGCGAGTGGTCCGCCTCTTCCTGGCGGATCTTCTTGTTGATGTCGGGGTCAGCTGGCGACTGGGCCTGGGCAGCAGCCTGGACCAGTAAAAGACACAAAAGGGACAAAAGAAATCGCATGGACTTAGGCATTCGGTTTTCTCCGCGTCCATAAGATAGTCCTTCGCAACAAAAAAGAGAATGGCCTTCATGCTGCTAAGAAAAAAGCGCTGCTGACCGAAGCCAGCAGCGCATGCCAGAAAAGAGTTGTTTGTCGCCTTTGCCGGACACGTCTTCGGCGCTACTGCGGGGTCACACGCTCCGGAACTACGCGGACATTTCCGCGCTGGCCGACGGTCAGCGTACGGTTGCCGGTTGTGATTTTCCACTCGGGCGCGTATACGCCCGCCTCGGATGCCGACACCAGCTCCGCCTTGACTTCTCCCGGCTGGAAAGGCTTCTGCAGCCTCAACGCCTGCCGCGCGTGCTCTAGAGCAAGGCGTTCAGCCAAAAAAGTCCGGGGAGCGAAGTGTCCTGCCTCCTGGAACTCTCCGTTGTATGCGTTGACGATCACGGCCAGCGATGAAGACTTCTGGTCCGTCGAAAACGGGACCAGGTAGTAGCCTCCGCGCTGCGCGTTTACCAACAGCGGTTCGAGCGGTTTCGCGTTGGCGAACTCGCGGAACGCCGTGACGTCGGTGAGCTTGAGCTTTTGCACTGCCTCAAGCGCGAAGCGTTGGGCCTGGGCTGCGGCGATGACCCTGCCGGTCAGGAGCAGCTTGACTGCCGAGATGGCGCGGCCGGTTACAGTTGGTGGCTCGATGATGGCGACAAATTTACCGTTGTACGCGCTCGGCATCTTAGTCACCGTCGTCAGGTCGGCATACCACACCGCGGCTGAAACATAGCGCACCAGCGGCGGATCGCCAAGGTTGGTGGGTGAGGGGTCAACGAATTGCACGAACTGCAGGGTGACCGTGGGATGAGTGGTTGGATCCAGGTCGGTGACAATGGCCGTGATAGTGACCCAGTGCTCCTTATGCGGCGCAAAACTGTTGTGCTGCGTGGTGCCGAGCAGCGCCGCAACCGGGTATTGGTTTTGCGTCATATAGTGAGCAGCCCAGAACATCAGCACCGTAGCATCGGTCGGGGAAAAAACAACCCAGCTATGGCCAACCGGAAGCGGGCACTGCTCCACCAGCGCGGCACGCAGTCCGGCCGGGTCGGTGTCCCAGTTGCCTTCGATCTTGTGGGCCTGGATGGAAGCGTCCACGTCCGCCTGCACCCTGGTACAAGCCGACATAGGATAGCCGGCGATCACCATCTGACCGGTGGCCGGCCCGCACCATGTAAGCGCCTCCTCCGAGTGGTAACCCCCAGGAAGCAGTGTGGAAATAGCGGTGTGCTGCGCGACAGCCGCCAGGGCAGTCAACAGGAAGCCACTCAGGACCAGTGCTATCCGCCACCGGGAATTGCTGCGATTACTGCTTATCATCGTGTTCATGGTCAAATCTCCATTCTTTTCTGTGCTGCCTTACGGGCACGCAGGTAAGGTGCCGGGCCCAGATGTGATGTTGATGGTGATGGACTGGTGCGCTGTGCCTTCCAGCAGATAGTTATAGCCATCGATGGTGCGCTTCCACGCGTCCAGATAGAACGTGTGCGCGCAGTTGCATTGTGCCTGCCAGCCAGCCGCCGGCATCCAGGTGTTGATCACACCGCTCCAAAGATGTGGACCTTCGGCGTCTACATGGAATGCGTAGCTGTCAGAAGCCACCGTTGAAGAGCCGTTGTGTCCAAACAGGGCGGTCACGTTGTAGCTCAGCAGGTGCTGGTTAGGATCGTAAGCGGTCACTTCCACATCGAACTTGGAAGTGCCCGTGGTAACGATGGCGCAAACCGACAACGGGCTTATGCTGCCGTGCTGACGGACCGCCACCACGTCGTGGTTGAAACCGCTATTGTCGACCAGCACCGTCAGGCTGTTCGCCGGCGTGGGCACAGCTACAAAACCAGGGCCGCTTGGCTTGAAGAGTTCCACCGTGAAGGTGTAATGCCCGTTGCCATTGCTGCCACTGGGCCAGCGCATCATGAGGAACGATGGGAACCAGCGCTCGGCATGGGTTGGGTAGTCTGAGGGGATTTCATACACATGATCCGGACCTGGGACCGGCGAAACTGGCGTCAGGTCGAACAGGCTGGTGACTGTGTTCCAGTGATAGGTGTTCCAGCTCAAAGACAGTGGTGTCGCCGCGCCGCCTTCATAGGAAACGTTGACGCGATAATGCGTTGCGCCCAGGGCTTTGAAATTCGACAAGTTACCAAGAATGTTCAAGGTGCCGCCAAAAGGCGAATCTTTTACCTGGAAAAAATATCCGGGATCGGTGGTGGCGTAGCCATCCACGATCTTGGTTGATGGCACATTCCCCACGCCCAGGAAGACAGGCTCACCCATCGGCAACACGGCCAAGTCGACCTTCACCACTTTCGCGTCTGCCGCCACAAAAGCGGCGCCCGCCATCAAGTTAACCGCGATCCCTGAGGGATTGGAGGGCAGGCCGGTGATGACCGGCGTCGCCGTCGAACTCGGCAGGTCAACGCGCAAGACGTTATTGGTCGGGCTGCGTTGGACCAGGTACAACGCGTATTGAGCGGGATCGGTCCAGTTGAGATAGAACGGTGAAGTCAGACCGGTAACCACATTGCGGATGCGCACATGCAGTGCCAAGTCGATTTCGGCAAGTTGCGCCGGTGTCTGCTCGGTTACGTAAGCGCGCGTCCGGTCAGCCGTTACTGCCAAACCCACGGGATGGCCCAGGCCTGTCATCACCGCCACTTTCGCGCCGGTGGTAAGGTCGATTTTCCAAAGCTTTCCAGCGTCGAACCCGATCACGTAAGCCGTGTTGGTAGGTATATCGAGCGAGATTTGGTGCGGCGCACCGAGATTGAACGTGACCAGGCTCCTGGCGCCGCCCACCAGATTGACGCGCCAAAGCGCACCGGTGGTGCCGAGATCGTCTCGCGTGGTGACGTAGGCGAGCCCGTGGTCCAAGTCGAGGGCCACGTCTTCGGGGTGAGTGAATCCGCTCGCCACGGTAGTGATCGGGCACGTCGCCGGGCCCGGGGGCAGGTCGCAACCAGCAGTTAAATGGATGCGCTTCAGCATGCCGCCGTTGAACTCCACGTAATAGACATTGGCGTTGACCGGGTCTGACGCGATGCCGACCCCGGCAGCCACTCCAGTGGCCATATCGATGGTGGTGGTGGCCATGGCCGGCCTTGCCCCAAGGGCGAGACCGAGCGCCAATGTTTTAAGCGTGGCTCGCGTCCACCAGGAACGCGCGCTCGTGTGGATTTGCATGATGATCACCTCGCGGCTGGGGTGCTGTTGAACTGCTCGATGTCGCCCCCGGCCTTTGGAGCGAACCGGTATGACATTGCTTCCGATTCGGCTCTGTGTATGTAGTGGACCCAGAGACAAAAACGTTACAGTGATTTGTGAAAAGGAAAAAGTAAGCCGGATGAAAAGCAGAATCGGAGCTAATTTCTTTCTTTAATGGCGTGAAGATCGCACAAGAAAAAATGCGCAAGATCGGGCCCTATGAGATCATCAAACAGGCCTTCGCGGTCTTTCGTTCCTTTTGTGGTTGAGGTTCTGAAATGGAACAGCAACGCAATCCGTTGTTTTGATATGGCAAGCCTTGGTCCGGCATGAATGGATTTTCTGGGCCATCGGGATCCTGACCATTCTGAACAGCATCATGGCGTGGCTCAAATCTTTGACGCAAGCCAAGACGCGCCAATAATGGCCATGATTGTGATCCTCGACAGGTGTTCTGCTACCATATAAGTTCTGAGACATTAGTTCTTTGCAACATTCTTGCCGGGCGGATCGCCTGATTTTTTGCTTCGGTTCGTGGGTTAGCGTAGTAAAAGCGAATTGAAGGAGAATATTAAGCAAATATCAATTCTCCGCAAGGTGTTGATTACTAAAGTCCCAGGAGGTAGTTGGCCGGAGGTTTGTTTACCTTTTCGTAAACTCAGGCGATTATCTGAGTGGCAGCAGCGGCAGGTGTGGTTTAGAATCTGCCTCACTGTAGATGCAGAGTCAGGACTGCACCCGATGGGCGCCAAGAGCAGATTTATCACTTCGTCGATTGTCTTCATCACTGCGGTTTTGATCGCATTGCCGGCTTCTGCCGTGCACAAGACTACACGCTATCGGCATCGCGGGCATTATCGTCACATCAAGTGGGATCCGGTCCTGCGCGGCTCCCACGGTTCCATGACACGGCAGAATGAAGAGATTGACCGCCTACAACTGCCGCGCATCGCTGATCAAGAACAATTGCTGGAACTGGAGCGGACTCAGGAGTTGGTGCCGATCCAGGAAACGCAGGCCCTGCGCTGGAGTCCGTCCATCCTGGCCGACAAGCGTTATTCCCGGCCCTGGACCCACCAGTTTCTCCTGGACATGAGTGAAGCCTATTACAGCGAATTTCACGCGCCGCTTCAGGTCAATTCCGCCGTTCGTACTATGGAACAGCAGCAGAAATTGCGCCGCAAGAATCGCAACGCCGCCCCTGAAGTTGGCGACATTGCTTCTTCGCACCTGGCCGGCATCACCGTGGACCTGGCCAAGCGCGGCTTGACCAAGACCCAGCACAAGTGGATAGAAGATTACCTGAAGAACCTGCGCGACCAGGGACTGGTGGAAGCTGCGGAAGAGCGCCGCACGGCGTGTTTCCACGTGATGGTTTCCGATCGTTATACCGAATGGCGCGAAGCAAACCGTTTGGCTGATAAAATTGCCCAAGAATGAAGCCCCAACGTTTGCTTACATGCTTTCTCCTGCTTTCAGCTCTAACGCTGGCCCAAACCAAACCACCTCAGCACAAATCCACTGCTAAAAAGACCGGCGCCCACACCGTCAAACAAACTGACTCGTCCCAATCCATTCATCAGTCGGCTTTGATCGTTGACACTCACGCCGATACGCCGCAGCGATTCCTCGACGAAAACTTTGACCTTGGCCAGAACACTCCGATAGCGGAAGGCCACATCGACCTGGGCAAGATCAAGAAAGGCAACCTGGGAGCGGAGTTTTTCTCCATCTGGGTGGAGCCGGAGTTCAAAGGCCGTTACGCCAAGCGGGCCATGGACCTGATTGACAGCGTCTATCAGCAAGCCGCACGGCACCCGGACAAGATGACCATGGCTTTCACTGCGGACGACATTGTCCGCGCCCACGAGCAGCATAAGTTTGCCGCGCTCTTGGGCATCGAAGGCGGCCACGCTATAGAAAACGACCCGCGCCTGCTGCGCGACTTTTACCGGCTGGGCGTGCGCTACATGACTCTGACTTGGTCCAACACCAATGACTGGGCTGATTCTTCCGGAGACATTCAGGACCCCAACATCAAGCACCACAACGGCATGACCGACTTCGGCAAGGACGTGGTGCGGGAGATGAACCGGCTGGGCATGATGATCGATATCTCCCACGTCTCCGATGCCACTTTTTATCAGGCCCTGCTCATCAGCCAGGCCCCAGTGATTGCCTCGCACTCTTCTTCGCGCGAGCTGACCAACCATCCGCGCAACATGACCGACGACATGCTGCGCGCCATGGCCCGCTCCGGACGCGAAGGTGGCGTGGTCATGGTGAATTTCTATTCCGCTTTTATTGACGAAGACTATCGCAAGGCGGCCTACGATCCGGAAAAAACCAAGCAGCGCGATGCGGAAGTCGAGGCTTTCAAGAAAGCGCATGCTCACGCCGACGGCAGCCCGGTCACCTACGACGAGTACGCTCCGCTGGAGAAGAAGTGGGCAACACAGTTTCCACGGCCGCCGTTGAAATCGCTGATCGACCACATTGACCACATTGCCAAGGTCGCCGGCATTGACCACGTGGGCCTGGGCTCGGATTTTGACGGCGTCACTTCCCTGCCCGTGGGAATTGATTCCGCAGCCGACCTCCCCAAGATCACCGAGGCCTTGCGCCAGCGCGGCTATGGCCGCGAAGATATCCAGAAAATTCTGGGCGGAAACATTCTGCGCGTCATGCGCGAAGTGGAGGAGACGGCCCGCCAGATCCAGTCTGAGCGCAAGGAATCG
>WNFN01248859.1_pt1 | contig 22854 bp, 21 predicted proteins | sample 5400161 | NCBI WGS metagenome assembly WNFN01 (sample SAMN13153353, study PRJNA577476) | soil metagenome | isolation source: 80 cm saprolite on Douglas fir-dominated hillslope | place: USA:California | collected 2013-09-17 | reverse complement strand
CGACGGCGACGGCGAGCACGGTCGTCCCGACGGCGACGAACAAGGTGTTGCCGATGATGCGCGTCGAGGCGAGCGCGGTCGCAAGCCAGCGCGCGCTGATGCCGGCGCCATCCTGCACGGCGGCGAGCACGACGGCGAGCAATGGCGCCAGCACGAGCACGGCCACCAGCACGCTGAGGCCGGCCGCGAGCGCGCTCTCGGCCGCGGGGAGGAAACGCGCCCGCCCCGTCACCCCGAATTGCGACTGCGAGGCCATTCGCGCTACGACTTGAAGTACCTGTCGAACGTCTCGGGGAAATTCTGTGCCGCCGCTTCATAGTCGGCGAGGTCTGTCGGCAGCAGCGGCTTGGTGTCCACGAGCGGAACCTGACCGGCGGGCGTCCGCACACCTCTGTGCATCGAATAAACCCCGAAGATTTCTGCGGCAAGTAGGTTTTGCCCCTCTTCGGAGAGCACATAGTCGACGAACAGCCGCGCGGTGTTGGGATGCGGCGCGTCCTTGAGGATCGCGATCGGTGCCGTGGCGAGCGGCATTCCTTCGCTCGGGTAGACGCCGACGATGCCGGCCGCGACCGCAGGGGGCTCGAAGGCACGGTAATGGTCGACGGTGGCGCCGACCAGGGCCTCGCCGCGCACCAGCATGTCGATGAGCTGGGCCGCGGTGGCGACAATGATCGGTTGCTGCTCGCCCCATCGGCGCATGAAGTCGCTGCCGAGCCGTTTCTCCAGCAGGTACATCTGGTTGAAGCTCGTGCCGGCGGCCGAATCCTGGACGACCAGCTTGCGACCCTTGAACGCCGGCCGGAGCAGGTCGACCCAGGCCTTCGGCGCCTGCTCGGGCGGCAGAACGTTCTTGTTGTAGGCGATGATGACGCCGACGATCCGCGCGGTCGCCCACTGGCCGCGGTCATGCGCTTCCGGCGGATAGGCATCGAGCTCCGCCGATCGATATTCGAGTAGCCGGCCCGCGCGCGAGAGCGCGAGAAACGGCGCAAGGCTCGCGACGTGCAGCACGTCGAAGCTCAGATTGCGCGCCCGCATCTCGGCGTCGACGCGCGCCAGCACGCGCCCAGTTGGCGCGGAATAGAGCCCGCTCGTCGCCTCGACGAACGGATACTTGGCCGCGAAGGCGTGCAGGAAGCGCGGAAAGTCCGCCGCCGATACCGAAGTGGCGAGCGCAACCTTGCCCTCCTTGCGGGCGGCCGCCAGCACTGCGGAATGCTCCTGCGCCGAAAGCGGCTCGGCAGCCACAAGCCCGCACCCCAGCAGGCCTTGCGGCACGGTGCGGCGGCTTGGGCTCGTCATGATCATCTCCTGTCCGCGATCGATCGCTGCGTTCGCGGCGAGCATCGGCTTGCCGATTCTCGCCGCTCAAAAAACCACTGCGCGGTCTCGGCCAGCGCACGGTCCGTGCCGAGACCGCCGAGGAGTTGCAGGCCGAGCGGCAGGCCCTCCGCGGTCGACCATCGGCTCATCACCGCGTCGCCCGTGTCGCCGACGCCGGGCGCCGCACCGGTAGCGCGGTGATCAACTCCTATTTCGCTCCTTTCAACCACAAGCCTACGTCGACAAATATCGCGGTGCTGGAACTGGGAGAACCCGAACAGCTGATCGAAATTCAAATGATCGCCGTTGTCGACTAACATGGCGGGACAAACCGAAGGGAGCAATACGTTCGCTTATTGCGCCCTTCAAATGCCGCCACGGCAGCAATGGGTCAAATTCGCCCGTGGTGCTCAATCGGCATGGACGGCAGCTTATCCCCCGACAGCCGCTGTTCCGAAGAGATGCTGGCGACGGCAGAATCGGGCCAATTACGGAAGTCGCAGCGCCTTCCGTGCACCGCGGAAGTTGGTGTAAACTGACGTGCGAGCAGCCAACGGGACGTGCCGAGGTCGTGTCAATTATCGGCAGCGCTGATGCCCGCGGCGGGCGCGCATTGCAACATCACCGACATCTATTTGCGCGTGCCATATCGGCACCGGCAACCCAACGCCTGTTCGAGTAGTCGATACGAAATGAACCTACACACTACGCCAACGCGGAGCTTGCTTGGGTAGCGTTCCTGCCTTTTCCCCTAATCAAGGAGGAGATCATCATGCCCAACCGCTTCCGAGGCTCGATGATAACGGTTGCAATCGCGGCGGCAGCAGGCGCCGTCATCTGGCTACCCATCACATCGACACAGACTCAAGCGCAAGCGGCGACCGCACAAGCGCTGAAAACGCCCTGGGGCGAACCAGACCTCCAGGGCATTTGGACAGACGAATTTGATACGCCCTTACAGCGCCCCGCCAAGTACGCGAACCAGGAATTCTTCACCGAGGCACAGCGGGAAGAACTGGACCAAGAGCGATCCGCGCTGCTCGGCCGGCGCGCGACCGAGCGCGGCCTCGCCGGCGGATATAACTTCGCGATATTCCTGACGACGAAGCGCACCGGAGAGCGCACGTCGCGGATTGTCGATCCACCCGATGGCCGGATTCCTCCGCTGACCGCAGAGGCTCAGAAGGCGGCCGCCGCCGACCGGGAATTTCGTCTCGCCCTATTGCGAGCGACCGAAACCTGCAAGAACAAGTCGGTGCGGTGTAGCGGCGGGATATACGATCCGACGCCCTCGCCGCGGCGCGCGGAACCTCCTCCCCGCTATAATGCGACTAACTTTGGGCGCATCAATCGTCACGATGGTCCGGAGGACGGCGCGTTAGCAGACCGCTGTTTGACCGGCGGACTTCCCGAATTTGGCACCTCGTTTGGCGGAAGCTTCCGGCGGATTGTGCAAACGCCGGGAGGCATCTCGATCTTCTACGACGTGGGTCAGGGGGAAGGCTGGCAGCGGAACATTGTTATGAACGGGAGCCCCCACCTGCCGGCCAGCATCCGCCAGTGGTATGGCGACTCGCGTGGCCATTGGGAGGGCGACACGCTCGTTATCGACGTGACGAACTTCAGTGCGAAGACTGACTATCAGGGATCGCGCGAGAACTTGCATTTGGTCGAACGTTGGGCCCGCTCCGGGCCGACCTCACTCGAATACGCGGTCACCATCGAAGATCCGACCGTATGGACGAGGCCATGGACCGTCAAGCAGGAGTTCACCAGGCAGAGCGACGAGCAGAACAGAATTTATTGTGAGCCGCGCTGCATCGAAGGAAACTATGGCCTCCCGGGGCTGCTGCATGGGCGGCGCGTGGAAGAGCTCCCCCGCCGCTCAGGATCCGTTTCAGTAATAGACCACAAGGTCTTCAACTGCGCAAATGCATCGGATGATGCCGATTCACTCCGGAGAAGCCGATGCGGCCAAGTCTCGGAGAAACTAGCTCGCCAGGAGGAAACCCATGCGTCTTGTCGCCTTCGCCGTGGCAGTGTTCGTCGTCAGCGGCCCAGCTGCCGCGCAGAGTTGGCAGGAGTACAGCTATCCCGACTACGCCTTCTCGGTCGCCTTGCCGGCCAATCCGCAGGTCGACGCAACGACCTACCAGGTCGTCGACAACCGCTCGGTCCCGGCGCGCATCTATTCGGTTCGTCAAGCCAACGTCATCTTCAGGATGATGGTGGCTGAACTCGAAGGCACCAATCTTGAGGAGAGTGCCGTTGTCGACCATGCGATTAACACGCTGTCTCAAGGCGCCACGGTCAGGCTCAATATTCCCCCGCGCATCTACCAGGTTTACGGCCGTCAGCTGACGTTCGAGGGGGCGGACGGCAGCCGGTCGATGGTGCAATTGTTCGATTACAAGGACCGACTCTACCAAATCGAGGCCAAGGCACTTCCTGGCCAGAACGTCAGCAATCCCCAGTCCGACGTAGTCCGCCTTCATCAATCGCTAAGCTTCAACGACGGCGGCTCAAACCGTTCGGAGGAGGCCGTCCGCGCCATTCGCGAGGTCTGTCGAGGTTTGGCCAATCCTGCCTTTGGCGCAGGCCTGGACGACCCGGCTTGCACAGTTCGCTAAGCCCTGTCAGCGCATCGCGGCCTTCAGCCCCGACGGCAAGCGCGTGGGAGGGAATAGGCCGAGTTCGGACATCGCTGCTCGCTTCAAATAGGCACATGCAGCGACCGTCCTCGGAGAAGCAATGCCTCTGTGGTCGTGGCTCTCCCAGACACCAAGATTATTTAGGGCGTGGCGGCTCACTGTGCATCAGGGGGACCTGCCGTGGCTCGGATCGCCCAATGATTAACGCCCACGCCTTCCGTCCGAGGCGGGGCCAGCAAGGCGTATTAACCCGACTAGGTATGGCACCGTGCTTTCGCTGGATTTCGGCGGCGGCTTCGCCGTCGATCAAGCGGGTAGCGCTCGACGACATCGTGTGGAGCTCGCTGGCAAGAAGATCAAGCACCGATACCAGTTCTCCATCGAGGGAGTGCGGGAATTGGAAGCTTTTCATCAGCGGGTGCTGAACAATCTGAAACTGGCTTTTAGTGCGTTCATGTCCGGGGACGTGAGGATGGCGCGCACCTTGATTGAGGAGAAGACCGGGCTTCGCAATGCCGAGCTTGCTGCCTCCGAAAGCCATCTGCGCCGCCTGCGTGATGGCCGCGCCGAGAGCATCGAAACCATTGGCCACACCCGAAGGATCACCAATGGACCCCAAGTCTTCGGCACCATGACAGTTCACTCGTTGCACTGCCACTTGAATTCTCTCACACCTGCATCTCAAGGCTTCGCTCTCGACCCTGCGCTTCGATTGCTCCGGCGTACGGCCAGATAGGCCGGATGTTCAGCTTCAGTCGCCTGTCCGGCATGAAGCAGCCATCGACGCAAGGCTGCGACGGCAGGAGCATTGTGCCTCGCTTGGGGCGTGTGCATGAAATACCCCCGTGAACGCAGCGCTGGTTCCGGCCACGGCATGACGAGGCGACCGCTTTGGAGTTCCTTCCCGACCAGTGCGATCGGTCCCATCATGACGCCGAGCCCATCCAGCGCCGCCTGGATCGCAAAATAGAAGTGCTCGAATACCTGGTCACGCTCCGGCGCGAGATCCGTTATTCCGTTGGCCGCCAGCCACCGCGGCCAGGCGTCGCGCAGCGTCTCGGAATGTAAGAGCGTGTGACGAGCGAGATCGGCGGGGCGGCGCAGCGGACGCCGCGTCATGAGATCGGCGCTCAGCAGAGGTAACCGCGCCTCGCCCATGAAGCGCTCGCTAATCCACCCCGGCCTGCGCGCCGGCCCGGACAGCACGATATCGGCCTCCATCTGGAATTGTTCCGCCGCGGTGCTCGCAGTGATCAGCCGCACCTCGATTTCCGGGTGATCGCGCTGAAATGCCGGGAGGCGCGGAATGAGCCAGCGCATCGCAAAGGTCGGCAGCGCCGCGACGCGCAGCGACTGCTGAAAACGCCGCTCGCGCACCCGTTCGGCCGCGGCTGCCAGCCAGTCGAGCGTCGGGCCGGTTTCATTCAGCAGCGCAGCGCCGGCTTCGGTCGCGACCGCGTTGCGGCTGGTGCGCACGAACAGCTTCACGCCAAGCCATTCCTCCAATGCCCGGATCTGGCGGCTCACAGCGCCATGCGTGACACAGAGCTCGACCGCTGCACGCGTGAAGCTGCCGTGGCGTGCTGCGGCCTCGAAGGCCTTGATTGCGTTGAGGGGTGGCAGCCGGCGGATCGTCATGATGTGAGTTTTCCTCACAATGGCCGTCAGGACAACTCGTTTGTCATCAAATCCTCACAGGGGCAAAAGGTCCATGAATCGTCGGGAGCCCTGCCGTGACCGCGTCGGTCTTCACAGCCGTGCTATTCGCCGCGGGCCTGCACGCGGCCTGGAACGCTATGCTCAAAGGCGGGACGGGCGATCGGCTCTGGACCATGACCATCATGAGCCTTGCGGTCGCGCTCGTCGGCGCGGGCGCAATACCGTTCCTTCCGTGGCCCGCGGTGGCGAGTTGGCCCTATATCGTGGCGTCAGGCCTCCTCCATGTCGGATACAACCTGTTTCTTGTCCAGACGTATGGATCGGGCGATTTCAGCGAAACCTATCCGATCGCCCGCGGTTCATCGCCGATGCTCGTTGCGTTGGGCGCGGCCGTATTTGCCGGCGAGCGGCCCGATTTGTTGGCAATGCTTGGAATCGCGCTCGTGGGTGGCGGCATCATCTCGCTGGCGTTCAAGGGGAAGGGTCTTCGAATTGCTTCGCTGCCGGCGGCCCTTGCCACCGGTACGTTCATCGCCGCCTACAGCGTCGTCGATGGCATCGGCGTTCGCGCAGCCGGTGACACGCTCGCCTACGCGGCCTGGATGTCGGTCCTCGAGGGCGGCCCGATGCTGGTCGTCTTCGTTCTGCTAAGAGGTGGTCCCCGCACCGGAATAGCAGCCTTCCTTGCAGGATCAGCCTGGCGCTTTGCCGGCGCGATGCTGGGCGGCTGGGTGTCGCTGATCGCCTACGCCATCGTCATCTGGGCGATGCATTACGGTCCAATGGGACCGGTATCGGCTCTGCGCGAAACGAGCGTGCTCTTTGCCGCCCTCATCGGCCGCCTTGCCCTCAAGGAACGGCTCAGTGCCCGCCGCATCGTCTCATGTATCGTGATTGCCTGCGGCGCCGCATGCCTGGGTGGCGCCCGATGATCCCGATCGACCTACGCTCGGCGCTCGGCCTCGCCGGCGGCGGCCATGGCGGTCGGCGCCGCGTGCTCTGCGTCGCGTGCGGGACGCACGCGCTTCACGACGGCTTCACCGATACGCTTTACCTATTGCTGCCGCTGTGGCAGGCGGAATTCGGGCTCGGGTACGCGGCTGTCGGTGCCCTGCGCTCGCTCTACACCGCCGCCATGGCGGGCCTGCAATTGCCCGCAGCCACGATTGCGCGGCGGATTGGCAATCCGCTCGTGCTCGCCGCCGGCACCATGCTCGCTGCGGCCAGCTATCTGCTGGCGGGAGCAAGCTCCGGCTTCATCATCCTGGCCATCACGCTCATCCTTGGCGGCGTCGGATCGAGCACGCAGCATCCGATCGCCTCGAGCCTGGTAGCCCAAGCGTATGACACACAAGGCTCGCGTGGCGCGCTCGCGACGTACAACTTTGCAGGCGACCTCGGGAAGATGGCGCTCCCTTCTGCGACCGCGGCGCTCCTTTTGCTCATGCCCTGGCGCTCCGCCGTGCTGGCCCTCGGGACGATCGGCATCGCGACCGCGCTCGCGATCGCGTTCCTGCTCGGCCGCTCCGACCCGGCGGGCCGCGACGCGACACCTCTCGTTGACCATGCCATAGATGATCGCGCCGCGCGGCCTCGCTGCGGCTTCGCCCTGCTGCTCGCGATCGGCATCATCGACGGCGCCACCCGCACCGGATTCCTGACTTTCCTGCCATTTCTCCTGAAGGCGAAAGGCGCGGATCTACCGACCGTCGGCATGGCGCTCACGCTGGTTTTCGCCGGAGGCGCTGCGGGCAAGCTTGTTTGCGGCTTCCTCGGGGTACGCATCGGCATGTTGGCGACCATCATTGCGACGGAGGGCGCGACCGCGCTCGGGATTGCCATGTCGCTGCTTCTGCCGCTAGGAGCAACGCTCGTAGTGCTGCCGGCCATCGGCATTGCCTTAAACGGCACGTCTTCGGTGCTCTACGGCACGGTCCCCGAGCTAGCACCAGCGGACAAGCGGCAGCGTGCCTTCGGGCTCTTCTACACCGGCACGATCGGGGCTGGAGCGCTGTCGCCTGCAATGTTTGGGCTGTTCGGCGACCTTCTCGGTATTCCTGCCACGATGCTACTGATCGCGGCCGTGGTCCTGATCACCTTGCCATTGGCTTGGCGCCTGAGCGCACTCTCAAAGGTACGGATGTCATCGTAGCAGCACGCTCAAGCTGAGGACTTGAACTCGTCGCCACCGACGTCAGCCCCGTTGTGACTGTCACTCAACGTGTATCGATGAAGGCACCCAAGCACGCTCGCCTCAAATTTGTTGACGCACGAATCGCGAACTGATTCAAGGCTGCAGATTCGGGAAGCCAGCTCCAACAGCCCGGACTACTATGTCGGCACGATGCTTACGCTGTGTTCGACAAAACTGATCCACGCTTCTGCGCCCTTCGCAAAAGGATGCATCTTGGTGTGGTCGATGACTAACAGCTCGCCGAGTGCCGTTTCTACGGTGTACTCAAAGTTGCTTCCCCCATAGGAGATCCTGAGGATCCGTCCAGCAAACGCGAGCCCATCGGGCTTCGCGGCAAGCAACATGATGGCCTCGGGCCGGATCGCGAGCTTGACTGGGCCCGCTGCCGCGCCCCGGCGCGGCAAATCGAGGGCAAATGCGCCCAGGCGAACCAGCGCCCGGTCACCGCGCTCCGCCACGAGTTCGGCGTCGAGCAGATTGGCGTCGCCAATGAAACCCGCGACGAATGGATTGGCCGGATGCTCATAGAGCTCCGCCGGCGTGCCGGATTGCGCGATGCGTCCGTTTTCCATGAGGATGATGCGATCAGAAACTGCGAGAGCCTCCTCTTGGTCGTGGGTCACGTACGCGACGGTCAGGTTGAGCTTGCGCTGAAGATCACGGATTTCCTCGCGCACGCGGCGGCGAAGCTTCGCATCGAGATTCGAAAGCGGCTCGTCGAACAGCAGCACTTGAGGCTCGAGCACGATGGCCCGCGCGATGGCGACGCGCTGCTGCTGACCGCCGGAAAGCTCTGCGGGCGAGCGGCGCTCCAGCCCGGACAGACCGACCAGCTGCAGCTTCTCCGACACCAGTTCACGGACCCTCACCTTCGGTAGCCCCATGACGGTCGGCCCGTAGGCGACGTTGTCGAACACCGACATGTGCGGAAACAGGGCGTAGGACTGGAACACCATGGTGACGTCGCGCTCGGAAGCAGAAAGGCGCGTGACGTCGCGCCCGCCGATGATGATTTGGCCGTGTGAGGGAATTTCGAGTCCGGCAATCAGGCGCAGCGTCGTGGTCTTGCCGCAGCCGGAGGGGCCCAGCAACGTGACGAGCGTTCCGGGTTCGATCTTAAACGAGATGTCGTCTACCGCCCGCACGGCGCCGTAAAGCTTCGCGACGGAGCGGAATTCGACCTCTGCGGGCCCGGACCGGTTCATGACCTTGGCATTTTGTTCGCTCAACCAGCAAACTGGACAGCTGTTTCACCCGTCGTTCGTCGCCCCAGACTGCGCTCACCGACAACCACATCGATCAGCCGGATCACGGCCAGCATGACGACGATCAACACCGATGAATAGGCGATAGCGAGGCCGAATTCGCCGGCCTCGACGCGCCCCACGATGTAGGTCGTCGCCATGTTCCACTCGGCACTGACCAGGAAGATCACCGCGCTCACGGCCGTCATCGCGCGCACGAAGCTGTAGACCATGGAGGCGACGACGGCGGGACGCAGCAGCGGCAGCACGACGCGGCGCAACGTCGTCGCGGAGCGGGCGCCCAGCGTAAGGGAGGCCTCATCGAGGCTCCTGTCGATCTGGCTCAGCGCCGCGACGCCGGCGCGCACGCCGACCGGCATGTTGCGGAAAACAAAACACGCGATGAGGATGAAAGCGGTGCCGGTGATCTCGACCGGCGGCACGTTGAAGGCGAGGATGTAGCTGACGCCGATGACGGTGCCCGGAATGGCAAAGCTCACCATGGTGGCGAGTTCGAAGAGGCGGCGGCCGGCGAAGTGCTGGCGGGTCAGCAGGTAGGCGATAAGCAGGCCGATAGCCGCGGTGAGCGGTGCCGCGAGCGCGGCGATCTCGAGCGTGGCGAACAGCGAATTCCACGCCGATCCGGAGAAGAAGAGCCCGCCCGGCACCGCTTCAATGCGGAATCCCGTAAGGTAATGTGCCAAGGTGAAGGTGTGGTCGCGCCCCATGGAACGAATGAACCCAGCCGCCAGGATGATGACATAGACGATGGCGGTGAACAGGACCCAGGGCACCACGACCGCGTAACAGAGCCACGCCATGCGCCGCGGCAGCGCGAGCGGCAGCCCGCCCTCACTCTTGCCGGTGACCGTCGTGTAGGCGCGTTGACCGAGCCAGGCGTACTGCAGCACGAGCGCCGCCAGGGTGAAGCCCAACAGAACGATCGAAAGCACGGCTGCGCGTGACTGATCGTGTGCCGCACCGACGACCGCGAAGAAGATTTTGGTCGACAGGACGTCGAAATTGCCGCCGAGAACAAGCGGGTTGCCGAAATCTGCCATGCTCTCGACGAAACTCAGCAGGAATGCGTTGGCGAGGCCGGGTCGAATGAGCGGGAATGACACTGTCGCGAACACCCTCCAGCGCCCGGCACGGAGCGTCTGCGCGGCCTCTTCGAGCGAGGGGCTGATGGCCTGAACGACCCCGACCAGAACCAGAAACGCGATTGGCGCGAACGCCAGGAGCTGGGCAATCAGGATGCCCGGCCATCCGTAGATCCAGCGCGACGGCGCAATGCCGAACCAGTCGGCGAGCAGCGCGGTGACGCTGCCGGAGCGTCCGAACAGCAGGATGAGCGCAAGGCCGATCACAAAGGGCGGCGTGATGATCGGCAGCACGGCCAGAACGCGCAACATGCCGGCGAAGCGTCGTCGAGTGCGCGTCGCCGCCAGCGCGAAGGCAAGTCCCAGTGCGGTCGCGCCGAAGCCGACCGCAATCGCAAGGACCAAGGTGTTCCACGCGACGCCGCAGCGCAGCGTCGAATCAAGGCAATCGAGTCCCCAGACAGAGCGGTCGAAAAATTTGTCCGCAAACTGCGCCAGCGCGAAGGCACCTTCGTCATCACGAAAGGCGCTGGTGAGGACGATTACGACCGGGAACAAGACGAAAATGACCGTAAGAGCGACCACGGCCCCGATGGCGCCGATGATGAAAGCATCGCCGCGGCACCAGCCGCGCCCGGCCAATCCCTGGCACAGCAGCATCAGGAAAGCCGTCGACACGAGGCCGGCGCCCGGCCCCATGCCCGCCTGACTCGGCCCTTCCGTACCGAGGAGATCGGCGAGAACGGACCACTTCCAGCCCCTCAAGCCAATCGCGAAACCTTGGATCGCAACAAGTGCAAGTCCCCCAATACCCGCGCCGGCCAGCATGCCGCTCGCCTGTTCGCGCCCATGGCGGATCAATGGCCAAGCCGCGACCACAAGCGGCAGCACGATCGGCGCCAGCCACCAGGCGCCGCCGGACCAGGCGAGCCCGAGCGCCGTACGCGGTCCCTGCGCCGAATAGCCGATGACCCAGTCGTACCAATTCGCGTCGGAGGGCAGATGCCATGGCAGGAGCGCGAAGCCGGCCCAGCCGAGCACAAGCCATGTGCGGGCAGTCGTGGTCATCGGGTTCACGCGCCGCTCGGACGAGTGGCCTTATTTCGGCGAATTCCGCACCTCGTTGTCCCACTTGGCCAGCAGGCGTCTGCGCTCCGCCGATGAGCCGTACTTGACGAAGAGCAGGCGTCTGCGCTCCGCCGATGAGCCGTACTTGACGAAGTTGAAATCGATCAGCTCGATTTCTCCAAGCTTCGGCGCCTGCGGCGGCACCGGAGTATCCTTGTTCGAGGGCACCTGGAACGCTCTCGACCGCGCTCCCAACGCCTGGGCCTCCGGGGTGAGCGCCCAGTCGTACCATTTCTTCGCGTTGTCGGCGTTGCGCCCACCTTTGATGATCGACATCGACCCGATTTCGTAGCCGGTGCCCTCGCACGGCGCGACCACCTTCATGGACGCGCCGTCGATCGCCGAGGTGACGAGATCGTGCTGAAACGCGATGCCCACCGTCGTCTCGCCGAGCGCCGTCGCTCTCGCGGGAGCTGCACCTGACTTGGTGTACTGATTGACGTTCTTGTGGAGCGCCTTGAGATAAGAGAAGCCGCCGTCCTCGCCCATGATCTGGACGATGGTGGCGAGCATCGTATACGCGGTGCCGGAGGAATTCGGATCGGCGACTTGAACTTCATCCTTGAGCTTCGGATCAAGCAGATCGGCCCAGCACTTCGGCTCTGCGAGGCCCTTCTTCTTGATGAGATCGACGTTGAAGCCAAAGCCGAGGGCGCCCGAGTAGATTCCGACAGTTCGGCCCCTGGTCTGCTCCCACTGGCGCACCGCCCAAACTTGCAGCTCGCCAAGTCTTGCTGACCTGTATTCGACAATAAGGCCCTCGCCGGCGGCTTGAACATGTGGGTCGCCGGTGCCGCCCCACCATATGTCGCCACGCGGATTCGCAGCTTCGGCCTTGACTTGCGCATAGGTCTCGCCCGCGCTCTTGCGCGTCATGGCGACCCTGACCCCCGTCTGCCGTTCGAAGACGGTCGCCATGGCGCGGCACCATTCCTCTTCAACGGAACAGTAGACGACCAGCGCGCCTTGGGCGCGGGCGCTCACCGGGGAGAGAAGCAGGACCATTGCCAGGAGAACGCCGACTTCCGCCGGGTGGATTCCTGCCGACAGCAGTCTCTTGTTCATGGGCTTCCCTCCGGAATTCTGACTTTCTGCGGAGTTTCAACCCGTACCCTGGCGGGTGTCAACGCGACCCGGAGACATCCATCGCGTCGCAGAGCACGTCCTTTAGAGCTGGCGTGCAGGCAAGCACCGGATTCCCATGCCGCAGTCCGTCGCCGCGGAGAAAATCATTGGTCCATCCGCCCGCCTCCTCGACAATCAGGAGGCCCGCCAAGGCGTCCCACGCGTTGATGTGCAATTCGCAATAGGCATCGATGCGCCCGTCAGCCACGTAGGCGAGGCCAAGCGCCCCGGACCCCGTGCGCCGCACCTGTGCGCCGGCGCCGAGCAGGCGGTCGATCAGGGCCACATAGGCCTCGCGCGGACGGCGCGTGGACCAGCCGGCCTCGACGATCGCCTGCGTGACTGTGGGCACCGTGCTCACCGTGATGGCTTGCCCGTTGCGGGTCGCACCGCTGCCCCGCCGCGCAGCATAGAGCTCGTCCATTACGGGTTGATAGATCACGCCTAGCTCAACGCGGTCGTCTCGGACAAAGGCGATCGAGATACAGAAATGCGGTATGCCGCGCGCGAAATTCGCGGTGCCGTCGATCGGGTCGACAACCCACACCGCAGGGCCGAAGCTTCCGCCCGTTTCCTCGCCAAAGAATGAGTCCGCCGGGAACGACGCCGCGACGCGGCTACAGACCAGGCGCTCGATCTCGGCGTCCGTCTGCGTGAAATAATCCTGATGGCCTTTAAGTGTGTGGGCCGGCAGGTGCGATCGGTCGCGGAACGCCGCGAGCGCGATCGCTCCGGCCTCGCGTGCAACCGCAGAGGCGAGCGCGAGACGTCGATCGAGATCGGCGGCACTCATCGTCGCATCACGACTTGAGACGCACGGGATGCCCTGTCCGGGCGGACTCTGTCGCCGCGTCGGCCAGGAGCAGCGCGCGCAGGCCATCTTCACCACTCGGCTCCGCCGGCGCTCCGTCGAGCACCGTGGCCACGAAGGCATCGAGTTCAAGCCGGTACGCATCCGCGTAGCGGTCGAGAAAGAACGGCAGGGCAGGATCGCGGCCATAACCGGCAGCGCTCCCATGTTCAACGGTCGTGGCACGCTGGTTGCCGGCCGCGAGCAGGCCAAGGCTGCCGTGCACCTCGATGCGCTGGTCGTAGCCGTAGGTTGCGCGCCGGGAGTTGGAGATCTGCGCGATCTTGCCGGACGACGTCTTGAGGAGCACGGCGGCGGTATCGACATCGCCGGCCACACCGATCTGCGGGTCGACCAGGCAGGATGCGACCGCGTGGACTTCCACTGGCTCCTCCCCAAGTAGAAAGCGGGCCATGTCGAAGTCATGGATCATCATGTCGCGGAACAAGCCTCCGGAGCGAGCGATGTAAGTCGTGGGCGGAGGTGCAGGGTCGCGAGAGAGAATCGTGACGAGTTCGACCGCGCCGATTTCGCCGGCCGCCAGGCGGCGTCGAATTGCTGCAAAGCTCGGATCGAAGCGGCGATTGAAGCCCACCATAAGCATCGCGCCCGCGTTCCGCACCACGTCAAGGCAGGCACGGGCGCGTGCCGCGTCGAGATCGATCGGCTTTTCGCAGAATACGGCCTTGTTGGCGCTCACGGCACGCTCGATGAGCTGCGCGTGCGTGTCGGTTGGCGTGCATATGAAGATGGCATCGATATCGGGCGCAGCAAGGATGGCATCGGGGCTCTTCACAGCGGCGCCCGTCGCGCCGGCGACGGCGTGGGCAGATGCGATATCGGGGTCGGCGACCGCAACGAGTTTCGCGCGCTTGCGCGCCGCGATATTGCCGGCATGAATGCGGCCGATCCGCCCCGCACCGAGAAGCCCGACCCGCATCGTCTCGATTCCCCCTGCATTCGGGCAAACCCCTACGCGCAGATTAGGGGCCGGACACCGACCGGACAACCATATTGCGATTCCGCTTCGCCGGAATAAGGTCTGACAGTCCGAGGATTAGACATGGTTGAAGGGCATCAGGACGGCGCGAGGCTCGACCGCAAGATCGCGGTGGTGACCGGAGGAACGCAAGGTATCGGCGAGGCGATCGCGCGCCTGTTTGCGGCGCGCGGAGCCGCCGGCATTGCGATCTGCGGCCGCAACGTCGAGCGCGGTGAGGCGGTCGCGGCGGACCTCGATCGAGTGGGTTGCCGCGCGGAATTTGTGCGGGCGGACCTTGGCGACCTCGACCAGGCGCGGGCCGTCATCGCCGCCGCCGATCGCGCCTTCGGCCGGATTGACATATTGGTGAACGCTGCTGGCATCACCGATCGCGGCACCATCTCGGACACTACGCCGGACGTGTTCGAGCGCATGATGGCGGTCAATCTTCGCGCGCCGTTTTTCCTCATCCAGGATGCTGCCGCGGTCATGCGCCGTGGGCGGACCGAGGGCACGATCGTCAATATCCTGTCCATGTCGGCGCATGGCGGCCAGCCGTTTCTCTCGCCCTACAGCATTTCCAAGGGAGCACTGGCAACGCTCACCAAGAACGCCGCATTCTCGCTGATGGCATGGCGCATCCGCGTCAACGGCCTCAATCTCGGCTGGATGGATACCCCCGGCGAAGACCGCATCATGCGGCTCTATCATGGGGCCCAGGACGGGTGGCGCGAGCGGGCCGCAGCGGAGCAGCCGTTCGGGCGGCTGATCGAGCCCGCTGAAGCGGCACGTGCCGTCGCCTTCCTCGCGAGCGCAGAATCCGGGATGATGACCGGCGCCATCATCGACTATGACCAATCCGTTCTCGGCTGTTGGGAGCAAGCTCCCCATCCCTCGCGAACAAGCTGAAGGCGATGCCGATGTCCACCCTCCGGCTTACCATGGCACAGGCGCTGGTGCGCTATCTCGCAGCACAGCGAACCGAGTTCGACGGTCGCATCGAGCCGCTATTGCACACGCAGCCATCGCCTTCGCCAAGGCCTCGCAGCGGCAGCGCATGATGGCCTGCACCAGCTCGATCGGACCTGGCGCGACCAACATGGTGACGGCCGCGGCCGTTGCTCATGTGAATCGGCTGCCCGTACTGCTCCTGCCGGGCGACGTATTCGCGAGCCGCCGCCCCGATCCGGTGCTCCAGCAGGTCGAGGATTTCTGCGACGGCACCGTGTCGGCCAATGACTGCCTGCGGCCGGTCTCACGTTACTTCGATCGCATTGCCCGGCCCGAGCAGATTCTCGCTGCCCTGCCGCGGGCGATGAGCGTTCTCACCGATCCCGCCGCATGCGGCCCGGTCACGCTCGCGTTGTGCCAGGATACTCAGGCGGAGGCCTTACCCTATCCGGAGAGCTTCTTCGCCGAGCGCGTCTGGCACCGGCGGCGCGCGCCTCCCGATGCGCGCGAACTCGCAGAAGCCGCACGCTTGATCGCCGGTGCCCGCAAGCCACTTATCATCGCCGGCGGAGGTGTGCTCTATTCCGACGCGACTGCTGCGCTTGCGGCCTGTGTCGAGCGCCACGACATCCCGGTCGCCGAAACGCAGGCTGGCAAGGGGGCGTTGCCGCACGATCATCCGTTCAATTTGGGCGGCCTCGGCGTCACCGGCACGAGCGCGGCCAACGCGGCGGCCGAAGCGGCCGACGTGATCCTGGCTGTCGGCACTCGCCTGCAGGATTTTACGACCGGCTCGTGGGCGTTGTTTCGGGAGCCGACGCGCCGAATCGTGTGCCTCAACGTGCAAATGCTCGATGCAACGAAGCACCTCGCGCTGCCTCTCATTGCTGACGCGAGGGTGGGACTTGCGGCTTTGACGGACGCCCTGTCCGCATATCGAGCGCCCGATCCCTGGATTGCGGCCACCCGGCGGCACAGGGCGGCGTGGATCGAGGCTGCCGCAACCGCAACCGCGGCCTCCAATGCGGATCTGCCGTCCGATGCCCAGGTCATCGGCGCCGTGCAGCGCGCGTGTTCGCCATCCGATATCGTGGTGTGCGCAGCCGGCGGATTGCCGGGCGAGCTGCACAAACTGTGGAACGTATCGCAGCCGGGCGGCTACCATCTGGAATATGGCTACTCGTGCATGGGTTACGAGATTGCGGGGGGCCTTGGAGTGAAGATGGCGCATCCCAATCGCGAAGTCGTCGTCATGGTGGGCGACGGTTCGTATCTCATGATGAATTCGGAGATAGCGACATCGGTGATACTTGGCCGCAAGTTGATCATCGTCGTGCTCGATAATCGCGGATTCGGCTGCATCAATCGCCTGCAGCGCGCGACCGGCGGGGAGAGCTTCAACAACCTGTTCGCCCATACACGGCACGCCGCCATCCCGGATATCGACTTCAAGGCCCATGCGGCGAGCCTCGGCGCGCTCGCCGCCAAGGTCTCGAGCCTCGCCGAGCTTGAGGATGCGCTGCGCCAGGCGCGTGCCGCTGAGCGCACGAGCGTTATCGTCATCGACACCGACCCGCTGCTCGCAACGGAAGCGGGTGGCCATTGGTGGGACGTGGCGGTGCCCGAGGTTTCCGAGCGCGCGGAAGTACGCTCAGCGCGGCAGGCCTATGAGACCGCGCTTCCGCATCAGCGGCTGGGGGACTGATCCGTGGCAGTGAGCATCGGAATCAACCCGATCGGCTGGTCGAACGACGATATGCGCGAGCTTGGCGGGGCAACGCCGCTCGAGACGTGCCTGGCCGAGGCCAGGGAGGCGGGCTTCTCCGGTGTCGAGCTCGGCCACAAATTTCCGCGCGATCCCCTGCTGCTGTCCCAAGTGCTGGCGCGGTTTGGGCTTGCGCTCGTCTCCGGCTGGTATTCGTCGGCGCTCCTGCAACGCACGCCCGAGGCCGAGATGCAAGTGCTGCGGCCGCACCTCGATCTCTTGAAGGCGCTCGGTTGCACCGTGCTGATTTTCGCCGAGACATCGAATGCGGTCCATACGGACCGCCGTAAACCGCTTGCAGAGCAGCCCGTCATGCCCGACCACTCGTGGACTAAATTTGCCCAGCGGGTGACGGCGGTCGCAGACCGCACCTACGCTGAAGGCGTACGTCTCGTCTATCACCATCACATGGGCACGATCGTGGAAAGCGAGCGCGACATCGACGCCTTCATGACGACGACGGGCCCGTCCGTTCATCTATTGCTCGACACTGGACACGCGACCTTCGCGGGCGCCGATCCGGCGATGCTTGCCCGCCGCTGGCGCTCCCGCATCAGCCACGTGCATGCCAAGGACGTGCGGCGCGAGGTCATGGAACGAGCGCGAGCCGAGCGCCTGAGTTTTCTCGATGCTGTCGTCGCGGGGATGTTCACGGTCCCGGGCGACGGCTGCGTCGATTACTCCACTGTGCTGCGCGAGCTTGCGGGTTATTCGGGCTGGATCGTGGTAGAAGCCGAGCAGGACCCGGCGCAGGCGCATCCCTTGACGTATGCCCGAATGGGCTACCGTAACCTGCGCGCCCGTCTTGCTGATGCCCGATTGTTGTGAGGCCGGTGCGACGCTCAGCGCCCGATTCGGCTGAGGACGTCGGCCCGCAGGAAGCGCTCGACGAACAGCATGAACAGGATCGACGGCACCAGTAGGATCAGCGCCGTGATCGAGGCGATCTGGTAAGACAAACTCGCCAGCGGCGACGGCGAGATCGGTTCCGTTGAGAACGACAGTCCGCCCATACCGGCCCGCAGCTGCTCGACTTCAATGGCCGCCAGGCGCCCGCGCTCCATCCCCACACCTTTGTCGAGCGCCCGGAATTATAGTCCCAACCCAATGGGCCGCCACCACCCGTTGCCGAGATGTTGTCAGTGGCAATCAGCCATGATCGGCCAGCTCTCTCGGTGTGTAATGAAGAGCCACAACCAAAATACGGTCAACGGCAGTTGGGCGGCGTGCCGGTTAATTCACGCAGCGTCCAACGTTTCCGCTTGCATCCGCGGCCTCGAAGTCGCCGGGTGTCGTGGCACGGCCGTCGAACAAGACTGACAGCTGGTTCGATATCCCAAAATCCGTCGACCCCCGGCGGCGCTCGTTGAGCAAGTGGGCGATATTCCATTCATCGTGCGAGCCATAACTGAAGGCCACTGACGCCAGCAGCGTGTAGTAGTTGCGAAACGTCCTCTTGCTGACCTTGTTTTGCTCGACCGCATCTTTGAGCCTCTGATCACTCGCAAACCGTTTGTCGAAATATCCCTCGATCTTTTCCATATCGGCATTGCCGTCGAATCCGAAAAATTGCGCAATGTCCGATGGGCCCACGAAATAGACAAAGTCGAAGTCCTCGCCAAACCCGCTGCGGCCTTCCAGGATTTTGGTCCACAGTAACATGTAGTCGGCCCCTGACGCACCGGCGGGCAGGTTGCCCTCGGCTCCCGGGTTCAGCATCCACACGGAGTTCCGGCCGAACCGCTTTTCGATCCGGTCCTTGATCTCTTTCGCTATGTCCTGATTGACGCCGAAATAGCTCCCTCCCGTCGTCGAGAGCGGAATGCTGATGTAGCCAACAGCCTTGCCTTGAGTCCTCTGATCAACGATCAGTTGCCGGACGCGCGCGATATTTGCGTTGATCGAATCTTGATTGTCGGCGTTGATGCAGTAGCAAAGATTGATACTCGTGCACGCGGTAACGGTTGCGTCAATACCTTCAGCGAGCGACATCGTAAGCTGCGCCAAGCCGAGCGCGCTGCAGCAGCGCCTTGCGCGCGCACCCAAGACACTGCCCGACATCCATCCGAACGTTGCCGAGATTTACCGCTGCAAGGTTGAGCGTCTGGCCGACGCGCTCAACCGCCCCGAGGAGCGACATGAGGCGGCCGAGGCCATTCGCGGCCTTATCGAGCGCGTCACACTTACCCCTGGCCACAAGCGCGGCCAGATCGACGCCACGCTACACGGTGAGCTCGGCGCCATCCTCGACTGGCTGGCCCGCAATAGTAAGGATGGCAGGGCCACAATGAAGGCCCAAAACGCGAACACTCCCGGCCTTGCAGGCTCGGGAGTGTCGGTTTCGGTGGTTGCGGGGACAGGATTTGAACCTGTGACCTCAAGGTTATGAGCCTTGCGAGCTACCCGGCTGCTCCACCCCGCGGCAGGAAAAAACATCAATAGACATGCGTGTTCTGTAGTCTATGTCAGCGTAATCAAAGCTGATCGAGCACCGTATAGTATTACTGAGTCATTTGGCTGAGTCGGTTGGTCGCATTTGATCTTGGTTTAGAATCAGATGGTTGTCGAGGCTCCTATCAGCGGGAGGCTAGGATGGGTCTCGGGAACAGAATGGCGATTGCGGATCGCTTTGCGGCTTACGTTGGTGCAGTTCGCGCACTTTGGCCAACATCTGCTCGTCAGACCACCTGGCATTGGCGATAAAGTGCAAAAGCCTCTGATGCTGCGCTGAAACGCGCGCCGGAGCCGTCACCGCCGCCATCGGCTCAACGCTGCGCCGGCCGTGCAAATGATCGGTGTGCGCCGCATCAGAGCCCGGACCAAGCACGGTCGTGAACCATCCGCATGCGGCCGTCCGCACCGAGTCAAACGTTTCGCATCGTTTCATCTCCGTCAGGCTTTATGGGAATGACTTTGCCGCTTGAAAGCTCGAATGCCGAGATATCGATGGCTTGGGCTACGGCATCGGCGCTGAGCTTGCCGATAGCAGCGCCATTCCGATTACGGCACTCGTATCCAGGACCCGTGTGCACGGCCCGCAGGTCGGTGGACATCCTGCCAGCGATCAACGGGGCCACCGCTCCGGCATAGTCGACGCGTTCGCGCCAGACGTCGGCGCGTGCGCGGGGGCCAATATCTTTGCGGTACGGTGATGGCCGCGACCGACGAGCCGCCTTGGGCCGCGAGCGATAACGCATCATGCGTATCGGGTTTTGCAAAGTGGCCGATCGACACTGCCCTGATCGGTCGCCCCGTCTAAACGCACAACAATGTCCGGCCACAGCTTCGCGCGGCGGACAAACCGCCCCGAACGCGAAAAAATTGGTGAATTTTCAAGGATCGTCCGGCGTAGTACCTTTCGAGACGACGCTGCTTCCGCCTCAACGGATTTCCTGTAGACCTGCTCAAGCGGCGCGTCGCCAATAGCAAAACAGAGCGTCATCGATAGTGGGTACCGCGATGTAGCGGACCTCCGATTTGAACCCGCGACTGCAGCCTTCACTGTTCCCGCCACTACAACTGGTTGCAAACCTCCGACCTTTACCTTCGGAGGACAACGTTCCAACCGGCTCAAGTGGGCGCATTTCCCGGAGTGGCTCAGGCGGCCCTCCTGCGCACCGCTGGATGCAGCGCGGCGCGTTCGCTCTGATCGACCTTGGCTTTCTCGATGGCTCGCCGCGTGGCACCAGGACCAAGCCAGTCCCGAAGGCTCGGAGTCTTGGAGAGAGATTCACCGAGAGCGGCGAACATCGCGCTGCTGACTGCCTGCTGTTGGCCGCGGAGGTGATCCTCGAGAAGCTTGTGCCGGGTGATATAACCCGCATTCACGCCGGGAATGGCGTGGTTCATTAGGAGGCGCGCATCGGACTCTGACACCCCTGCCGCAGTCAGGGAATCTTAGAAATGCGCATCGACTATGGGCCGGGATACCGGATCTACTATGTGCATCGCGGAGCACAGATTGTGATCCTGTTATGTGGCGGCGACAAGCGCACGCAACAGCGGGACATCAAACGGGCTCAGAGACTGGCGGAGACATTGTGATGACCAAGACAGCACGATTTGATGCCGCCGACTATCTCGACACCGAAGAGCGCCAGGTTGCCTATATTGCGGCGGCGCTCGAATCCGGTGACGCGGATTTCGTACGTGACGCGCTTGGCCTTGTTGCACGTGCACGCGGCATGGGTGGGATCGCGAAGAAGGCCGGCTTGAATCGCGAGAGCCTCTACAAGGCGTTGGGGGAGACCGGTAATCCCGAATTCGGTACGGTCATGCGCATTGTTCGCGCCCTGGGGCTCACGCTTTCTGCGCGCCCTGCGACTAGCGGACAGACGTTGAAGCGGCGCAGGGTCGCCTGAACGGCGGTGGGGACAATACGTTCGCGGAGCAAGGCGTAGGGCGATGTTACCCAAGCGCCACACGCAGCGCGAAATTCGCAAACTACGCGCCCAAATTCCGGAAATCGCCCTTTCGAGCGCACTGTCGTGTGATCTATATTACTTAACTAGCTGCCAAAGGGGTTTGCCGAAACCACCGAAGCGGAATGGCAGCAAGGGTGCCGTTCGGCCGGTATTCACTTACATATTTTCAATTTGACCATCACGTAACGTCATTGGTCGGCGCGTCGCACACTGTCGATGTGGGAGCCGTCGCCTTGGTCGTCCGGGAACGCTTACTGCAGGCGCGTATTTGGAGCCTTCCGGACCAAAGGAGAGCATTATGAATCGGCATATTTTGTCGGTTGCGGTGTTCGGGTTCGGCCTTGGGTTGACCGCTGCTTACGCCCTTGATGGGACCAGAAGCCCTGCCAATACCACGCCGGCGATTGGCCGAGTCGCGCCCCAAGGGGCACTGTACTCTGGTAGTCTGCGGGAGTGGTTCCGGGTGCGGCAGCTAGGCGATGTTGAAGCCGCACGGAAATTGCTGGAGAATGCGGCCCGCGATGGCGATGTTGGGGCGGCCTGGGAACTTGGCCGCATGTATGCCGACGGTGACGGAGTGGAGCAGAACCATCGGCTCGCTTTCGCGTATTTCAGCGGCATTGCTGATGCCCATGCCGATGAATTGCCCGGCACCGCGCAGGCGCGCTTCGTCGCCAACTCCTTTGTGAGGCTCGCCGGCTACTATCTCACGGGCATCCCCAGTTCAAACATCAAGCCCGATGTGGTGCATGCTCGCCAGATGTTCGACTATGCGGCGAAATACTTTGGTGATCGCGACGCCCAGTACCATCTCGGCCGCCTGTATCTCGACGGCCAGGGCGTCGGCAAGGATACGAAGCAGGCGGCACGCTGGCTGTTTGCTGCTGCCGACAAGGGGCAGTATGAGGCCCAGGCGGTTTTTGGCGCCTTGCTGTTCAAGGGCAATTCCGTACCTCGCGACGCTGCGCAGGGCCTGATGTACCTGATACTCGCCATGGACGCGGCCAGCTCGGAGGAGACCTGGATTGCGGATTTGTACGCTGCCGCCTTGAAGCAGGCGACGGCGGATGAGCGGACACGGGCACTGGTTCTTCTGAAACGCTGGATCGAGCAATCCCGCAGCGGACACTAAAGAGCAATCTTGATCCTCACTTGACCTCCGGCCGCGACCGCTGTTCACCGGACGCGGCTTCGGTGTCAGCACGATAGCCAGTCTGGGGATGCGAGGCCTAGAGCGCGCCCTCCAAAACATGTAATGGGTGGCCGGTGGCGTGGGGCAGGCCCGCTATGATGCGAGCGGAACGCCGAGCATTAGGAAAGCGATCCCGTGGCAAATCCACACGTTGTTGCCTCTGACGGGAGCGCCTTCATTGCCGCAGATCGCGATCGGGCGGCTGGGAGAAGAAGAAGCGGAATGGTCAGGCCCAGCGCCTTGGCGATCTTAAGATCGAA
>WNFN01016537.1_pt1 | contig 22912 bp, 33 predicted proteins | sample 5400161 | NCBI WGS metagenome assembly WNFN01 (sample SAMN13153353, study PRJNA577476) | soil metagenome | isolation source: 80 cm saprolite on Douglas fir-dominated hillslope | place: USA:California | collected 2013-09-17 | reverse complement strand
AGTGGCGGCATCGGTGGGTACCGTAGGATCGGCCAGACTCGTGATCTTTTGCGAACCCATCGACTGCGCTGCCGTAAACGGCGTTGCACCATCCGGTGTAATGGGAACTTTGGCTAACTTGGTCAGGGCAATCGCCGCCGCCGTAGCGACCTGAGCGTCAGCGATGGTTAATGCTTGGATCTGGGTTGTGCCGCGAATTTGTGTGCTAGCCATTAATGCCTCCTTTACCGAAATTACATGTAATCGATGCTCAGACTGTCTCCTGTCAGTGGAGCACTAAGAAATTGAAAAGACTGATTGCCGGTTTCAACGTAATCATTAGCACGTCGCAGTCGTAACCCATTGAGAAAAACTGCCAACAAACCGGGAGTATAAGGATTTGCCGTAGTGTAACTCTTATTAGTTCCATTGATGCTTCCAATTGGCGTTTCACCCCAGACAGCTTGAGCTACTCCTGAAGGCCCCTGCGGACCGACCGGTCCTACCGGTCCTTGAATGCCCTGGTGTCCGTAATTGACATCGATATGGCTTGGCGGCACAAAGCTGACGTCAAAGCTTGAGGATGGCAATAGCGTGACCGCGATCGGCGAAACCGGAGAAAGCGCGACATCGATGCTCGGAGACGGCAACATGGTAACCGCAATGGACGAATCCGAAAGAAGCGCGACATCGATACTCGAAGACGGCAGCAAGGTGACCGCAATGGGTGTCGGCACTAAATCAACCGTGCAATCGATTTGAACACTCATGAAACAGGTGCAAGGCGTTGGCCGACACTCGCGTTAAGAAACACTGTGCCGGCTAGTAATTCCGCGGGGTCAGTGGAAGGAGGTATGATTGCTCTGAGATCCCAATAATATAAAAACTTCGCCTCAATCGAGTTGATGGTTGCCGCGGGCACCGTCCAAGTCGCTTTGCCGTTTGTACCAGTTCCCGCCGCGACCAGCCAATCATGCACATAAATAGCCGGTGGCACGGTGTCAGGGTCATCGAGGTCCTTTTTCATCGTAAACATAAAATGCCACAAGCTGATGTCGTGCGGTACGCCGACAACCGGCGGCACGGCATTAGGATCTGGCGGCGTATCCCAGAAAGTGACGGTAAAAGGAAGCGACGCGCCCTGAAACGCGTTCCGGATCGTGATTGCGTATGGATCGGCGGTCATGAACAATTAATTCTAAGGTTACGACGGTCCCGATTTTGGCCAGATCCGCCACATCCAATAAATAAGTGTTTCCCATGTTGTTGGTTTCATAATCTTTTATTTAGTGAGTGTCATCTTACGAACGGATAATAAATGGACCAGTTATCGCAGCAAAGATGATAGTCTGTTGTCCCGCTATCGCGCCCAGCGATCCAGAGCGGATTTCCCTTGGTAGTATTAGGAATCCCGGAGGTTACCGTTGCAACGACAACGCCATTGATTAGAAAACTAATCGAAGTCCATGCCGCATTAACATCAATCTCAAGATCCTGAGCGACGTCACCCAGTGGCGCGACACTCGTGTTGATGAACGTTAAAACCGTTGTTCCAACCCCGACGCGCCAGTTGCCGGAATTATTATCCGGAATCCATTCAAAAACGAAACCTTGAATAGGTACGGCCTGCACAAGGCCTGAACCAGTTGTCTGGCCTATACCTGTCCGAAAACGGTAACTAATAGCGGTAGCTGGCAAAGTACCCTCGAAAAATACACGCGTCTTAAAAGTTAAAGCGCCTAGTCCATAAACAACAGCATTGTTGTTCCCCCAGTTAACCGATATTCCTTGATTAGTAGCATTCGCTGTTCCGGTCTGAATTTCGAAGCTACCGGTCACCTTCTTTATGGTGTCATGCCCGTAAGTACTGTTTAAGACAATAGCGCCTGAGCCTGGATTAGAAATTACATAAGGAGCAGCCAATCCGGAGTTAAGCGCAACAAAATCATCACCAAAAAACATCCCACTGGTTGGATCCCAAAACCCTTGGCCCGGCGGTGAAGCAGCCGGTACTGCAATTGTGATCCGGTCGCCACCGTCAGTAAGAGCAAGGTTCGCCCCTTGAATCAGCCGTTTTAAAATCCCAGCCGTCGAATTGATTAGGCTGATCCCGGTCGTCGTCGCATCACTCAGGCTAAAGCTGCCACCGCCACCGCCGGTACCTCCTGAACCTTGAGCGCCCGCCGGCGAGACCTGCGCACCGCTGCTGATCACCGTTCCGCCAGCCGCATTCCCGGTCGTGCCACTATTAGATAAAACGGCATGCGTAGCGTCGGTAATCACCGACACGCTGAAGTAACCGGCTGTAGGAATAAAAAGGTTCTGACCCTGCGCCATCCAACCGGTTGCCCCGACCGTCACCGTGACCGTAGTGCCGCTGGTCGGCATCGTGAAAGAAGCCGTAGTCGTGGTGAAAGCGTTCGTGCCAGCTTGACCGTTGAGCCCCGAAGGAACTACCCCGCCGCCGCTTGCGACCGTTGCGCTAGGCGCCGCGTTGCCGCTGTAGCCCAGATTCGTCACGACCGCGTGATTGATATCGGTAACAGACGCAACCGTGTAATAGCCGCCGCCCAGGATAAAAACAGCTTGCCCGACAACCATCCAAGCCGTGGTACCGACATTGATCGAGACCGTGGCGCTAGCCGCAGGCTGGGTAAAACTCGCGCTTAAAGTCGTAAAAGCGTTTAAGCCCGCGCCACCGGCCCCTGCCGGACCGATCAAGCCACCGGGCGATACGTGGACGCCAGAGGCAATCGTCGCGCCTACGGTGGCGTTTCCCGGATAATTGAGAGCCGTTGCGCTAAAGACTGTCGGACTCAATATGCTCGCGACCTGGAAATAGCCAGCCGAAGTTATGTAAATGACCTGACCGATACTGAGCCAAGCCGTGTTGCCGATCGTAACATTGGCGCTTGCCGCCACCGCCGGCATCGTGAATGAGGCACTCGTCGCATCGTAAGCGTTCGCGCCCGGTGTACCGGTAGACGATGGGCCAGCGATCCCGCCCGGGGTGACCATCGCCCCTGAGCTGATCACCGTACCGGGCGCTGCGTTGGTCAGTGGATACGCTAGATTGGTCAGCACCGCGTGCGTCGCATCGGTGATCGATGAAACGGAGTAGTAACCCGCGCCCGCGACAAAGAGCACGTACCCGGCGCCGCCCAACCAGGCCGTCGATCCAAGTGTAACCGCGACCGTCGTCAACGCTGCCGGTACCGTGAAGTTGGCAGTCGTGGTGCTGAAAGCGTTCTGACCCGGAGATCCGCCACCACCGGTGCCGCCGAGCGACGTCCAAGGCAGGATCGCTGCGCCGCTCGTGATCGTCGTGCCACTCCCGGCGTTCCAGGGATCGCCCAGGTTTTGGATCGTGACATGGGTACCGTCCGGTACTGCCGTCACCGAGTAATAGCCGGCAATCGGGATCCGTACCCATTGCCCAACCACGAAAGCGCTCGAGCTCGAGACCGTCACGTTAACCGTGCCACCGGAGGCCGGAGTCACGAAATTGGCCGCCACGCTCGCCGCAATTGAAGCAAATTGCAGATTCCCGGCGCTAGATAAATTGATCGTAGTCCCGTCGACCGGGATAGAAGCCGCAATGAGTTTCGCGCTCGGATTTAATCCGGCGTACCCGCTCGCCACCCCTTTGCGCGTAATCAACTCCAAGAGCGAAGCGTCCGGATAAGTCTGAATCACGTTAGTTGCAGCGATCCCAACGTTCGTTCCGCTCGGGATCACCGTCCCAACGGCAGCGTTCCCGGCTCCGCCCATGTTCTGAGCAACAAAATCCGTCGCGTTGGTGATCGAAACTACCTGATAGGCGCCCGCGCCCGCCCCAATCGCCAGGTTTAGCCCAGTCGAGAGCCAGCCCGTGTTATTGATCCGGACGGTGACATTCGCATTGAGGGGCGGGGTCGTGAACGCGGCAATCGTCGTATCGAGAATTGTCTCGCTCAATAGCGAGCGTTCAATCGTGAAGCTGATATCTAACGTGCGCGCGATCGTGCCGAAGCTGGTCTGGTAGCGGATCTCGCCAATGCAGTTAATCGACGCCTGTGTGCCAATCGCTGCGGCCATCTGGACCGTATTAAAGCTCGGGTAACCGACGTAGGTCACTCTGGATTGTGCATCGAGTATTCGCGAGAAACTGCTGTATGCGACCAGCGCATTCGGCCCGGTACCAAACACCCCAAACCGAATTCCCGGCGAGGTCCCCAAATCATAATTGACGTTCCCCTTGGCGAAATAGATCGAAAGTGTCGGCGTATCCTGGCTCTTGACGGTGATCGGCGGCGCAGGCTGTTTCGAGCCGAACCCCTGCACGGCCTGCTGCAAATCTAAATCGATGATTATTACCATAGATCAATATCCTTCAGAGCCTCGCCAACGGCGGCTGTATTCGAGGACCGTAATAGAGAAGGCCATGAGTCGTGAAATTGGCAAAAGGTGGCCCGAAGATGTTCTCCGTCGTGGCGTGCAATATTTTATCATGCTGCTCATCTAACGGACCAGTATAGACAAAACCTGTTAATCCGATTGGACCGTTTGGATTTTTTGGATCCTGAATGTATTCCCCGAAAAATTGCTCAATCGTATGACCTAGTTGATTGGCAATCGATAAAGCATCCAAGTACCTCATTTTAAAAGGTTGAATTGGTGCCGGAGCACTCGTCATGTTCTGATAGAGCCAGCCGCCAGCACTGGTAACACCCACAAATTCATGGGTCACAACACAGCTGAAAATTTCAGCGCCAAGATAACTTAAACGAACAGTTTCTGAGCTAGGATTGAAGAATCCTGGCGCCGGACTATAGGCACCCCGTAACCCCACACCCATTGGATAATAACCCCCATCTCCCATGACAGGATCCCCAGCACTTTTTTTAATAAAAGGCCAAATAAAAGGAGCCCGGCACAGTTTTTGCAAGCCCAGATTGAAATACCATTCCTGTGGCGGATTTGTTGGAAAACTTGCGTACTCCGCCCGCTGCGCAAAACAAGTGCACGGATCGCACTGGCTCTCCTTCCGCCAAGTTCGAGCATAGATGGTCATGATGGCGCAGGAGTTGGATTTGTGGTCGGACTGGTCCCCCAATACCAGAGATACTTCGTTACACAGGTGCCTGAACTATCGTCAATCACCGCGAGCTGTTGCCAGCTGCCGCCCTTCGGACCGCCACCGCCACCGCCGCCGCCGCCGCCTTGCTGATCCTGTTGCCCGACAACTTTTAAAAGCGCGCCGCTAGGCGATTCCTCAACCGCAATAGTCGCGCTTCCAACCGGTTTCTGGCGGTTAACCGTGTCAATGATCCCGTTCAAGGTGCGCTCAAGCCATCGCCAACCTATTCGGATGTGATCCATAGGCTAATAACTCAATGGCACAGCCTGCGGGTCGGGGTTGGGCGCAGGAGGGGCATAATTTTGTGATACTGAGGTAATCGCCATGTCAGGTGTAATATGATCCCCCCAGGCGGCCGCAGCGCTCTGCACCTGGGCGGGAACATCGCTATTGCGCCAGGTCGGATCAATCGCCGTCATCAGATAGGTGTCATATTCGTTGGTGCCCGGGGTACTGGTGGTAAGCGGTTTTCCGTAAAGGTTCGTTGCAGCCTGGGCCGCGCCGGTTGTCCGGCCCGAAGCATCGGCGCTTGTCAGCGCTTGGTCATTCAGGGTGGTTTTCACTATTATTGTGCCACCCGGATCACCCCCGGTATAGTTACCGGGGAATTGCCGGCTTTGATAGGTCTCACTCACCCGGTACCAGCCGTCGGCTTTATCTTCGATTTTCACATCCGTACATGTTAATTTCGAAATCGGCGTACCGGTGCCACCGCTTCCGCCACCCGGCGTAAACCCGGTCACCATTTCCCAGACATTAGTAAACCCAAGAAATTCTTTGCTTAACCCAATGTTAGTCGGGTTGCCGGTTGGCCGCCGGTTGGTGATATAAGATATCTGGCAACAGCGGCCAGTATACCTCCGTGAATAAGTGAAGCCGCCTTGAGAATACGATACCTCGCCTTCCATCCAAGATTGGCTGATCTCCGGCACGCTCGTATACCCATGCGTACCCGAGTTGTCCAGCTTACCATGATAATTGATCGTGACCTCGGCAACGCCAGCTGCCATCCGCTTAATGGATGTATCAATCACGGTCATTAGATTAGCTTCCGGATGCGCTGCTCCTATCCTCGGCACGAAATAATCTTCCGCGTAGCTCGGCCCAACCCAGACTTCGGTGAGCGTATCCAGATCATCCCGTTTAACCCGGCGCTTGGTCCGCTCAGGCTGCTGGACAAACTGGGTAATACTGTTAAAAAGGATCGCCATTTCTCTAGAGGCGCTTTTATCCAGCGCCAGCTAATAAATCGATAAAATGACTGAGGTTTTTGGACAGCTCAGTGGTCGGAGTAGCTAATTCCTGTACCCCCTTAGCAAACTTTTGTATTGCGTCATCAAGAGCGGCTTTAAATTGGTCTCCCATGCCTTTAAACGAATTAGCATACTCGGCAAAGAGTGCCACTGGTGGCGCGATCACGGCCTGGGGCCCTGCTCGGGCAAACTCCGCCTTGGCTCCGGCAATCCTAGCTTCACCCGATGTTTTCTGGAATTCGGCATGGGCTCGGTTCGCTTCATCAATTCGATCAAGACCCCGCATTTGATCATCAGTGGATTCTCTGCCTGCCCGCATCACATCCTGCCAACCTAATATTTTGTCATGAACTTGAGCGCGCACAAATGCGGCATTTCTTCCTTCTAGACGGCCTATCTCCTCGAGTCCGCGTTGATATTGAGCCATTGCTTCTGGCTGTACCTGCATTCCGCCTATCATCCCGCCAAACTCTAACGCGCGACCAATATCAGGCGGACCGCGTGGAGCAATAGCTCCTTTAGCGAAGCCCGGCATCGCAAAGGATGGACCACCTCCTGCCGCCGCCTTTTTAGCCTCACCTGCGGCCAGTTTCTCGATTAACGACATCTGGCGATCAGTCTGGCGTTCAGCATCCTCAACCATTTCTTTAGTCGCGCGCATCACCGCCTGCATGCTCTTCTCGACAGTTGCGTTCTCGGCTACGAGATTCTTTTGCGCCTCGGTCATATCGACAATGGTCTGGATCAACTCGCGCCCAGCTGCGCTCTGTTCGCCCATCATGTGCGTCACTAGACGCATATCCTGGAGCGAGCCCTCGCCCTCAGACACACGCCCAAGAGCCTGCGCGAGTGTATTGGCGTCAACCCCAAGCACGTGAGACCATTCACCTAGGGCTTTGACGTACATGCCGGCCTGATTCGCAGTAGCCCCGTAATCTTGCAAAGTCTGTATTATCTGGACCCCTTTTTCCGGCGGTATCAGTGCCTCCGCGGCGTCTTTTTGCACCTGCTTAAATCTGGCATCTAAATGATCTAGCCCATCTGCCATCGCGTTAAACTTGATCTGGGCCTGTTGGACATTGGAAATTTCATCAATGGCGTATTTGATCGCCTTGATCACTAGCCGGATCGCCTCGAAAATCACCAGTCGCCCCGCCATGCGATCGGACATCGCCCCGAAATCGATCCCGGCGCGTCTGGCCTTCTTTCCTGCCTCCTCCAGCTCAAGCCCATAATTTTTCATGGCAGTACCAGCCTGAGCCGCTGCCGCCGCATTGGCCTTGGCTGCAACCGTGGCTTTCTCTAGAAGCGTGGCAGGCGCTCCGCCAAAAGCCGCTGGCAACGGCGTCAGGATACCGCTCCCGGGTGCCCCAGGAACAAGGCTTTGCGTCTCTCTCTTGACCTTGCCAATCGCCGCGTCAAGCTGCGTGGTATCGGCCCCAAAAGTGACGTTGATATCGTCAGCCACAGTGCACCCTCGCTTGCTTTAGCCGCGCGAGCAGGTGCGGCGAACTTTTATCAATCACAAACTCGCGCCCTTGCATCTGGAGATAAATCAATTGGAACTGGTAGGCGATTGCCGCCGGCAATGTCCACAAGACTTCGTGCAGCGTCATTCCAGTGAACGGCATGATACACGCGGCAACCTCTATCGCTGAGGCTGCTCTCCAGTTGTTTTTTTTGGCACATCCCCGTCCTGGCCGCCGCGCAACCGCGCCTTAGTGCTGGCCGCCAATTCGTCATTGAGCCGTTTGTAGGCGTCCAAAAGCACCTTGTAATTGACGATCGAGTATCCTTGAGCCTCGGCCCATTCAAACGCGCGCAGCTGGGCTTGTGCTACGTCCTCGTGGACCTTTAACGCCTCCAATGGCTTGAGCGTGCAGACCCAGACCGTCATCACGGCGTTAAAGAAGTTGCTGCTCGAACTCCGGCACAGATCAATTGCAATCACCTGGCGCAACAGGCTGAAGGGCTGCAGCTCAATGTCGCCAACCTGCTTCGGCGTCAGCGCCGAGATCAGCGCCTCCTCCGTCGTCATCTCAATCTCTTCAACGTTCATAGTTTACCTAAAAATTCGGCCTGCAATTCCGGGCTTGAGCGTTTGCCTAATCTGACCGATTCGCCGGCGCCATCGCCTTTGATGGTCTCCCATTTCGCATCAGATCGTTTATCCCTCAAAAGCACAATGAGCTCGCGTAAATGTTCGTGCGCCGCTAAAACGGCCGCTCGCGCGCCGTTTGCCATTAAAGAGCTGATTAAAGCGCCGCCTTGATTTTTCCAAGCGCTCAAGATTTCGTCCGGCAAGCTGACTAGTTCAAAATTAAAACTAATCCTGGTCTGCGGCGGTGATCGGCGCGGATCTTGCAAATTTTCAAGGTACGCGTCCAGCGAAGGGTAGATATCGTTCCATTCCAACGGAAGATGTTGCCGCAATTTGCCGCCAAAAATTAAGCAGAGCACCGCAAACTTCATGTCCACCGTGCTGAACCCCCGCTCGTGATATACAGCGCTCTCCATCAACGGGCCCTTGCTGTGCGCGACGCCTTTACAAATAAATATTCCAAGTGCACCAACCCCGTACTGCTCCTTGACCAGATTGGTCAGGGTCATCGATAGACCCAGCACAGCAGTGAGCGCGCCAGTCATTTCACCGGTTAAAGTGACCTCACCGCGCGGGTTATGGGTAACGACCTCGATTACTTCGCCGACCCCGTTTTTCTGTTCAAAGGTGTCGGCCTGATCGTTTTGTTCGTAGCTTTCGACCGAGATCCCGGTCTCATCCGTACTCCCAAATGTATAAGTGGAAGCAGCGGGAAATTTTACTACATAGGTAGTTGGTGCTGGCATAAGTTTTATTCTTTCTGTGTTTAGCCTATCAGGCGCACATGCGCCTCAAATGAAATCGTGTAGGTGAGCGGCGGTCCTTCGCTCAACATCTCGAAAGGTCGTTCAACACCAATGAATTTCGAGACGTCCTCGTCATTAGGATCGGTCGGTAATCCAGTCGGCATGTGGTGTAAAATGCCAAAAACGCGTTCCGCTAAGGCAATCGCCCGAATCCGCGTGCCGCCATTGCTCTGATTAACTGGAACGTTCTCCACTACAGTTACAATCATGGTTGCCCAGCCGCTCATGTTGGGCAGCAGATAATTAAAGAGCCGAAACAACGGCGTCATCACCAGCGCGAAAATGCCAACCGAACCTGCTGCAGTTTCAATCTGAGTTGTTATATCGCCCTTCAGCTCGGTCACGATCGGCACCGGCTGCGTGTTGGCGCTCAACTCGCCGTTGAACATCGGGTCGGCCGTCAGCGCTGCGACCGCGACACCCTGCAATTGCTCGAGCATGGAAACGGCATTCATGTCTTTGCAATATTGCGAATCTGCTGGCGCACCGAGTCGGTGAACACTTTCTTTATCTGGTCATCGGGCGGCATCGCGCCTTCAGTCGGGGTTTGAACCACTGATGCCTTGAGTGCGTAGATCGCCTCGAGCCGTTTGCCGATCCGCCGGCACAGAGCGTTCCCGGCTCTGAATAGCGGTGTCCCCTCCTCGGCCTCGTACTCTGCCACGGTTAAGCCCTTGGCATCGGGTACCAGCGGGATCGTCAGCATTCGCGCGCGCTTGGGCGTAATCGTGCCCCCGGTCAACTTCCAGCTCAGCAGGCCGAATTTGTTGGTAATGGTGACCTTCTTTCCCGATACTACCGGATCCTGCCACCCTGCTACAACCCGTTGCCAGAACAGATTAGAACGCGGACCGGCCATATACCGCGGCCCCTGCCACTTCTGGCGAAACTGAACATGGTAGCGCCGCAACCAATCGGCCGTGTCACGCCCAGCCTGCATTAGGACCACGTTCGAAAGGCCAGCCAGCTCGGCCATCTTGTACTTGAACCGTTGGCTGATATCTACCTTTATCTGCATTTTTGCCCTAAAGTTGGTTATTACTCAGTCGTATTATATCATTATGACCAAAGAACAATTTCAAAGCCTGCAAATCGGTGACTCTTTTTTTAATCTTCAGGAACAGCGTAAGTATACTGTAACTCAGAATGGCTTGAACGGTATTGGCGGCATCATCGCAGTGCGTGACGATAAATTGGGCCCCGGACTGGCGCATGGTTGCTATTTTTGGCCCTGGAGCATTGCCAACTCTGAAGGGATTCCGGTCATAACTTTCCTGGATTGAGACTTTGACGTTCATTTAAATTCTCGGTTAATCGCTCAATTTCAGCCAACAGTAGATCAACGTAATCAGTCGCGATTAGAGGCATCCTATCGCGAAAATGTTCATAACGTTCCTTAATTTGCTCAGCGTTAAGAGCAATGTCGGTCATATCACCAATACCCCCACGGCCGTTGGGGCGGTAACCAGACCGGGTACGGCGGAAAATAAGGCTCCCCACCTGTATCGGCCGGATTGTTCGGCACGCTGCCGTCCGGCGCCAGGATAACAAACTTGCCCCTGGCAACATCGGCCAACAACGTATAGGCCTCAGTGTTCTCGGCTTCCCGCCATTTGGTAATCAGCTGGGTGCCGGGCAGGTGCGTCAGAAACTTGTAACGACAAATAGCGATCGCCGGCGCCATCAGCTCATCGGGGATCGTGCCGACCGGGCCCATGTACGCCTGGTTAGGTTGCCAGCCCATCACCTTACCACGAACAAGGTTCGTCACGTTATAAACAATCGTCGCCATGTCGCTGGCCGAGCTCGGATCAGTCATCATCGACTGCTCCTGGCTCGTCAGCGAATTTATGACCTCATCAGAGTTGATCGGTACCCAGGCCATAAATTCAAACGCCTTGAAACATTCCCGTTAAACCTTTCAAACGCCACATAAAAGCAATTGTCGTAGAACCACCAGTAACTAGGGACAAATACAAGTTGTTAGCATTACCTCCTGTGGGGATGGTCCACTCAGTAGTATTATTTACAACCATGAAATTTGTTCCAGGCGTAGCACTATTTGCAACCTGTATATTAGCGGAAGTTACCCCAATAGTGATCTCATCACATGGAATATCGGGAAGTTGCGCGTAAGCTCCACTTGTTAATGATACACTTGCGAAACCAATTGAATCATGAATAGGTGCCAATTTGCACCTCCTACGTTATCGTAAATGACAATGCCGGACTGCTTTGGCCATCCGCGTTCCGAACTGAGACCTGCACGGTTTTGGCAGTATTGATCCAGTTCGATTTCACCGAACCGACCAACGAATTAGCGTCAATGAAGGTCGTCGGATTGATCACGTTCCCGTCAAACACGATTTGGGCACCGTTTAAGAAATTTTGCCCGATCACTTGAATGTTAAAAGCAGCACTGCCATTGGCAATTGTACTCGGAGACAAAGCTAATAAGCTACATGAAGGCAACGGCGCGCTAGCCGCCGCGATCCCCATATTGTACTCAACGACAAACACGTCATGGTCGTCGTCCTGGAAATAGAGCCGGTAATGGGTCCGTAAAAAGCAAAACAGCGTCTCCCAATTGACCCCAGGATTTAGTCTCTTGGCCTCCGCGATGAGAGACGCTTGCTCAGTTGTAGGATCGTAGATCACGACTTTTTCCTTGGAATCTTGGCCCCACTCTTGCGGGCTTGCTCGAGCGAAGCGGCCACCGCCTGTTTCTGACTATGGCCGTGCTTTACCATCTCGGATATGTTGCTCCCGATTGTTTTCTGAGACGTACCTTTTTTGAGCGGAATAGCGTTACCCCTCCCTTTCTATAATCCGTACACCCTGATAATATCGTGCTTTGCCCAGACCTGAAACACCCAGGCCGGGATTGCGCCGTCCCCCTTGATCTTACAATCATGCGACGGCCACCCTAAGACTTGTGCCCTAGTTAACGTGACCTGCGCCAATACTTCAGGATCTGCCATAAACTCCTTTAGGCTATCGTCAACTTAACCGCCGTCGCTTGCCCGGTGAGCTTAATCTTCTGGAACCAGGACGCCTTATACTTGTCGCTCGAAGTATCCTCATCGCGCCAGCTACGAATCCGGGTAAACCGCCCAGCAGTATTGACAAACGTCTTCATGAAGCTCGTGTCGTATTGGCTCGGGCCATCTTGACCAAAGAAGATGATGCAATCACTGAAAACCCCGCCTTCGTACAACGCACCCTGGTTAATTTTCGCCTGCATCGGCACGTTCCACAGTTGCACGGTGTTCTCCGGAGTGACCGCCTGCACCAGCACGCCCTGGAACCGGCCGCGCACATTCGGATTGTTTTGATATTTGACCCAAGCGCCGCTGTCAAAGTAGATCCGGTTCGGCACAATCCCGTAGTTGTCCGCGATGTATTTGCAAACCAGGTTGATGTCGTTGACCGGATCGTTGGTCGTGGTGCTCCAAGCACCGCCGCTAAATGGAGCAGGAATTTGGTTAGCGCCACTGCCAACCGTAAACGCTGTCAAGGTCCGCGCCTGCGCCAACACCAGATAGAGGTTGTTGTTCATCGCGGTGTTGACCAGATCGGTCATCTTGCGCTGTTCCAGTACGCTGATATTAGCTGGATTGTTCTGAGATCGTTAACACTTAGGTGCAACATCTTCGAGGGTCCACCGATGGCACGGCGCATGTCGATCGCCGTAAAAGCGTTGCCGAGCCCATAGTCCTTGTAATGATAGATCCCGCCGCCCACCACTACTTCCGGCGCCAAAAAAGAGCCGATCGAGTTCTTGCGCTCATAATCAGCCACTACACCTTGGCTAAAGGTTAATAACTGCAAATGGTCTTTAGTCATATAATTTGTTCCTTATTACTTAGTGCCAAGCTCCCTAAAATAAGAAGAAGGCGATCTCGAGATTGCCGAGCGAATCCTTCTGCGGACTGACCACCCAGCCGACCTCTTTACCGGCTGTTACCGTCGTCGTTACCTGGCTAAAGGTCGTTTGGTCTTGATTGACGATTGTTCCGACAACAAACGTATCGCCTGATTTGGGTACCATACTTATGGTGTAGCCACCTTTTACACCAACCGACACGTTTAACGTATCGGGATCGGCATCACTTAAAGCGACCCCAACGACGCGATCACCAACCACGCCCGCCACTTTGGCGGTATGGCTGGCGGTATCAATCGTGACCAGCTGGCCACGAAGAATCGTCACAGCAGCCGAGGCAATCGGTATCGATACAATCCCCGGCACTTTGACTAAAGTTCCAACTGTTGACATATTTTATTTTTCTATTGTTAGGAGTGTTAATTTTTATGCTTCGACCGGGAAGACATCCGGGTGCTCCCGCTTAGCTTTATTGAAAGCATCCGTATAGCTCAAATTCGGATGCGCCTCTTGGATTTCATGAATCGCCAGATGCTGGGCCTGGATCAAGTCCGCCTCGCTCTGGCCTTGAGCCACCTTCTTGGTATCGCTCACCTTAACGTCGATCATTTTTTGCAGGACCGGCGCAGGATGCAGCGTAGCCAGCGCTTTCTTGGCCTGTTCCGGGTTAGCGGTAAGTTGCGCCGTCCAGAAATCAATTGCCGATTGCTCTTTGGCTGGGATCTTGCCCTCGGCAATTGCCGCTTGCACAATCGAGAGCGCTTCAGCCTTCTGTACCTCGATCGCCTTGGCCGCCAGCGCCGTGTTCTCGCTTATCAGCCGCGCGTTAGCCGCTTGCACGGTCGCCAACGCCTCGTGCATCCCGGTGACCGCGCCGACGATGAACTCCTCGTCCGCGTCCACCGCTTGCTCGGCGGTGATCACCTCAAGCTCAACTAATTTATCTGTCAATTTTACCATTTGTTTTTCTCTTTCATCGTCGTCATCCGCCGACGCTGCGATTTTCATTCCACTAAGTCTAAAGGCTGGATTATTGGTGAGACTTCCGATCTCGCCGGTATCCGGAAGGCCAGCTACCTCTCCCTTGTCACTGAGTAAGAACGTCGGCGAAAAATAGGAATGCCCTCGACCCTTCACCGCTTCTTCACCCGGCTTTGTCCAATCCACTTCCAGAATCACCCCGCGTTCCTGGTCCCATTTGAACTCTTTTGGAATAAAGGATGCTGCACCAGGGCGATGATCAAACCCAGCATAGGGGCGGATCGGATCGACCAACCGTTGCGCGAGATCGCGTTGCAGGGTGGCCGCCACCTCAGAATTGACTTTAACGGCTACCTTTCTGCTTTTGCCGTTCACGACCGGATTGATATGCCAGTCACCAGGCCCAGGCATGTAGATGATCTCGGCTGGCGTTTCGCCCTCCAGATCGATTGACGCCGCGCTCACCAGCGCGCTCTCGGTCTTGTCGCCGTCGTCCGAAAAGTCGATGCCGTACTTTTTGCCAGCCGCCTTGATCCGGCCCTTCATCGTCGCTACGTCCGAACTCGAATACTTTGCGGCATTCTTCGGCATATTGATATAGCTCCACGCCGCGCGCACATGCGTTTCCGAGTCGAGCGGGTACTTCTTATTGACCGGGTCAGCATACTTGACGTCACCGTACTTGGACTGGCCCTCTTTCGGGCTAACATCCTCGCGTTTCTCGATTGCCTGAATAATTTTCATTTCTTAACCTTGCTTTTGATTGATTCGGCGTGGAGCGCCGGTAACACCTTCTCGGGCATCTCCTCCTCCAAAAATTCAAGCACCGCCGAGAGCGCATCGCCTAAAGCTAAGCAAGCGCCGTAAGTGTCGCCGTGGTCAATGTCGCTCGCAGCCTTTTGGACCTGGGCCCGGATATTGAAAAGCTTTTCAGAGCGCGTCATCATTTATTTAAAAGGTTTAACCGAGCAACCCGAGGCGATGTTTTCAATCCCACGGGCCAACTTTGGGATATCTCGATCATTTGATGAGTTCGGGATTAACGGACCCATCGCCCCATCCACGGCTGCTCGGTTAAGATCGTTCATTGGTTTTCAGCGAATTTTTAAATCGGCTCGCACCTCGCGAGACCGTTTAGTGAAATCAACTCGTTTTAAAAGCTCTTCGACGCTGAGCCCCATCTCTGCGAGCAGTTGATCGGTGATCACCAAATCGCCAATGTGCGTTTCGCAACGCAACGGATCATAGATAACTGTCTGATTCATCGTTTAAACAAGCCTTTCAACCACTGCTGGATCTGTGGCCACGTTTTCAAGATCGGCATCATGGCGGTCGCCTTCTGGACTTGGGCCCGGATATTGAAAAGCTTTTCAGCGCGCGTCATCATGCTGATTCGTTCCTTGCAATTGCTGCATTGGCCCACATCACAACCTCCTCGAGCTTAGTAAACGCAATCGCTTGCTCCCGGCTCTCGGGCGTCATATCTGTTATGACTTGCGCCAGATGTGCGGCCTCCGTCCGAATTGGTCCTTGGTAAAAAAGTTAACCGAGCAACCCGAGGCGATGTCTTCAATCCCACGAGCCAACCTTGGGATACATCGATCTAATGATGAGTTTGGAATTAACGGACCCATCGCCCCATCGGCGGCTGCTCGGTTAAGATCGTTCATTGGTTAAAGATTCCCCTTTACTCTAATCGTTCAATTCGCTGGGATGCTGCTCTTTATCGCTAGGCTTCTTTCGCTGCTGCTCTATAAGCCACGCTAAAATCAGAGCATAATCTGGGTAACTTGGATCCAATTCAACCCAGCCGCCCCCGGCCACGCCAGCCGGCCCCCCGGCCACGCCAGCCGGCCCCCCGGCCACGCCAGCCGGCCCCCCGGCCCTTTTCGGAACCATTACCTTCCCATTTATTAACTTTAACGCTTTTCTTTGTACTAGATTTTTTATCCAGATAAAATCCGGTTTCTCTTCTTTGGGTCTCTCAGGTTGTACCTCTCCAATTGCCGGTTTCTCCCCGATCGGTTCCCGTTTAAAAATTCCTTTGAGCCATTGCTGGATCTGTGGCCACGTCTTCAAGACCGGCATCACGCTCGAGCGGCAGTTGTACTTGATCGGCGGGAAATCCGGAAACTCGAGCTCGTGGCCGATCGGCTTCAGATCCGGGTACGTCCATCGTTTTCCATTGAGCGCCACGCACTCAGGCGTGGTCCGATCGTCGATGATAGATTTCCATTTCACCCCCTTAATCGTCGCGGCGTTTTCCCGGAAATATTGGGCGGTATCATGCGACATGGCCGCCTCGGCTGCCGACCGGTCCAACTGCTTTGGCTTAAGCACCGTCGTTCCGCCGCCTTCCCGCCGCGCCTCGACATGCTCCAAAAACCTTAAGACCTCGCCCGGTTCCGGTTCCTCGCCGTAATTGAGCGCAAAACTCACCTTGCGAGCCGGAACAGCGCCTCCAACCGCGCCTTCGCCATCACCATCAAAAGCAGGATCGCAACAGTCACTGTCCTCAAGCCCAGCAGCGCCCACACGCTCCACGATATTAGGCTTAGCCCCTGGCTCCTTGCTTCCGTTAGGCGCTCCAGCCGGTTCTGGTCGGGTACCGACCGGTTGGGCCGAAGATCCGAACGGGATAGCAGGCGGTTGCGGTGCCGCGGGTGGCTCGTAAACATCGTCGTCATCCTCCGGTGGCGTAAACTCGATCCGTTTATAGAGCTCCTTGTTTAAGACCGGAATTTTCATCTGGTTAAACAAGATGTTGTAAGCCTGGGCCAGGTTGAATAGATCGATTGGGCTATTGACCACCGGCTCAAGCGTCGGCAACTCAGTCGCCTCGCCGAAATTGTAAATGACAATCCCCGGAATGATCTGGGTCGTGATGATCTTAGCCGCGTATTTGGCCGCCGATTCCATCACCTCGTCCATCACCTTGCGGTGCACGGTGCCCAGCGCACGGTTGCCGCCAGATTCGCGCACCTCCGTCGTCAGCGTCTGGCCCAGCAGCATAATGTCACAGACCTTGTCAGCCTCATCGAGCAGCCGCTCTTGCGGTAGGTGGCCGCTCGTACCCCCGGCTGCGCTCGTTATACTGACCTCAGTGCCTTTCGGGTAAACGCCCCAGGTCGCCGCCGCGCTCTGGCGCATCATCTGGACCAGCTTCTGATACACGATATCGTCGCCTGGCTGGTAGTACGCTATCCGGTTCGGAATCCCGAAGAGCTGCGCGTAGGTCATGAACCATTCGAGCCCGAACCGGCTGGCGATCCACCAGGCGGTCAGGGTGCGCATCGGTGCCGTAAACACCGGGTGGTTGGCGTGACTCTGCTTGATGCAGACCAGGAACTTGTACGGCGGAAAATCCACTAACTGGGTGCCGCCCAGCATTCCGGACGGGTTAAGCATCAGCCGGTCAACGTCATCCAAAACATAAGGATATCGGTAGTAGCGGGCGGGTAGCCACCGCGTACACTGCGGCATAATCCCGCCGTCGCGCTGTTCCCAGTACACCTCCATCACGGTAAACCCGGCCACAATCGAGTCGATAATATCTTCCAGGGTCTCCTTGAAATCGTGCTGCTGGAACGCGACATCGCCATGCATCCCAAAGAGCGCCGTCTTAACGAAATCGGCTTTCTCGAGCGCACTCGGCGTCGGATCGTTATCGGCCTCGGCGTAAGGCGTAACCGCAAACTCCATGCCCGAAACCGACTGCTTAAGCTTGCCCAGGTTGGTCTGGAGCCGTGGCCAGGTATCCACCATCAGGCTCCAGAGCTGATCCTGCCAGTACAGATCGCCGACGATTGCCGAATACAGGATGCCTTCAACATCGTTCGGAAACAGGCGCCGCTTGAGTTCGCGAAGTAAACGATCCTGAACCTCGACCTGAATGAGCGGCTCGGTCACGGGCGTAGTCGCCGTATCCGGAACGATCGCTTCGGGCTTGGTAGTATCAACGACCTGTGGGTTCTCAGCCATTCGCTGCCTGTTCTTATGCGCTTTCCTTGATCTCTTCGCGCACAGCGATCTGCCGGGCTTCGATGCGCTCCAAGCGCTCGATAATATCGGAGAGTATAGCTAGAATTTCTTGGTCGTTCATTTTAGCTAGTGGGTGAGTTGTGGCGCACCTAAATGCACGCCGGCCAACGGCAAAAACAAAAAGATCAGGCTCAAGACCACAATGACCACACAGACCACCAATACAACCTTGAGAATCGGCGTTGGCGCAAATTGCGAGACGACCCAGTACAGCAGGCAAACCACGATCACTAAGACTAGCCATTGGATAAGCGCAAGCATCATCGGGCACTCTCCGAAAAAGGTGGACGTGCTCTAATGTGCTCTAAGCTCTGCTCGATTGCCTGGTTGCCACCCACCCACTCAATCGCGCCTTGGAGCGGATCGTTACAGGAAACACATTCCATCATAAGCGGTCCCCACACGTGGCCGCATTTAGGGCAAATCCAACCGGTCTGGCCGTTAAAAAGCATTTCGTTCATAGGTTTTTCGCGATCTCCTTGAGTCGAGCCAAACCGCCCCAGGCCTTGACCAGAGTGTTGGCCACATCGAACCAGACCTTGGGCGGTTTCCATGAAGCTACGCTTCCAGGAAACACTAAATAGGCGATCGTCTTGGTCACCGTCCCGCCTTTCTTGGGATTGTTGTCGATTGAGAGCGCTGTCGCCATCCGCATCGATATCTCGCCGATCTTGGTCGAGGGTCCCACGTCGGCATAGATCCCGTAACAGTTGTCGCTGGTTGCGGTGTTCAAGACCAGCGCAACGTCACCCAGTTTGGCGCCGCAGGCGTGATTGCCCGGCATCACCAGGAACGGGATTGAGGCAGAGTCAATGTAACGGTACTGCGAATCTTCGGTGTAGCCCGGATTAAAGTGCGCCGTCGCACAGACGTACATCCCCGGATAGGGATCATAGATCTGCTGGGTCAACGGCTTGCCGTCCTTGCCGACCGGCCCGCCCCACCATTTGCCGCCTTGATCATCGCCGCCGTTAGCCGTGTAATCGATCCCCGAATTGTTCGGGCCGTAACAGTTGGCCGCCCCGTCTGCGTTGATCGCCGCCCCGGCCTTGAACACAAAACTCTTCGGCTCACCCGCGACCAAGTAAATCAGGACGCTGGCAACCGAGTCGATCTTGGTTAAATCGTTAATCAAAACTCAAACCCAGTAAAATAGGAGATCAGATAGAGCAGAAGGAACAGAGCGCCCAAGGCCGCCGTGACCAGAAAACAGCCAACCAATATCGGATGATAATCAAGATATCTAGTCATCCGAAAAAGCCCTCTCCCGGTTCCGTGCTGGTAAAGTCCAAATCATCACGCTGGAAGCCGCCACCGCTCGGCAGATAGATGCCTTTGAGCTGTTCGGCCGTAACCGCGCCCCGGTACGGGTTATAGAGCGCACCGAAGACGGCATCAGCTCGATCCGGCGACTCGACGCCGCGAGCGGATAGCTTTTTCTTCGGCTCAGCGATCAACCGACCTTTGGCATCATAATCGCGTCGACGCGCCGTGGCCTGATCAAAGAACGTCTTATCCTCGGGCAGGATCACTTCGCGCTTTTCAATCATCCTGGCGGCGTTGAACCAGGCCTCGCTGCCAAGGTTAGCGAAGTGCTCCGGATCACTGGCCTCTGATTCATTTCGAACCCGGATAACCTGGAAGCCGAGCTCGGCAATCTGGTCGATCATAACGGTGCCCAGGCCGCCATCGTCACCGTAGACCTGGCCCTGGTTCAAGCCCAGCCGTTCAAACTCGCGCCGGAACGCCCGCGCGGCCTGGACCGTATCGGTCTCACGCCAAGCCGCGCCAATATAGACACGGTTGCCGTCGGCGACTGCGATGACGTTCTCAGCACCGCCAGCAGCAAAGTCGCAGAAGGCTCGCAGCTGAGCGGGCTTGTGCGCTGGCGGCTCAGCCCAACAGGCGCGGATCCACTGCGGCTTAACAATTTTCGGGAAGGTTTCATCATCTGAGAATTCTGCTAAGTGCCGGCTGCGATACCACGGATCGCTCTCACCCCACATTTCCAGGTCGCGAGCCCTAGTTTCATCGGGGATATGCGGGCATTCGAAACTGCTGATCCGGATACCGTAATAAAATCTGCTCAACCGATTAAAACAATCGTAAAGCCTGCCGACAGGTCCGGCTGGCGAAGAAGCAATCAAGCGATACTGCGCGGTGCAGCGATCAGCCGCCGCAAAGATACCGTCATCGACACTCTTAGCCTCGTCGATGATGTACATGAGCGGCGCCTCAAGCGTGCCGTGAAAGCCTTCCGCGCGGCCAGGCTGATCAGTCGAGAACACGCTGATAAACCCGCCTTGCGATGACTCGATCCAGCCATCCAGCCAATTCCAGCCGAGGCTGGCTAGCCGTGGCCTAAACTCGTTAAGGGCCGGCAACAGTTGTTCCTGGATCTGTTGCCAGGAGCCGCTAGTCATTTTGCCGACTGCCTTGGGAAAGCTGAATAGCAACCACAGCAGGAGTGGCGCAATGACGCGCTTAGTTTTGCCGCTGGCGTTAGCGGCTAGGAGCGCAGTCGGGAGCCCTTGGCCGACGGCTTCCATGGCTTCGCCTTGCCAAGGGTAAATGCTCGTAATGCCCAGAACAACGTTAGCGAACATCCAGGGGGGTATAACGCCTTTTGGATATTGGTAGCGCGAATCAATTCTGAGTGACGTCGCCGTTTCCACTGAGGGCGAGGCTAGGTTGCGGACGTTTGAAGATTCGATTTCGAATATCGTTCGCAAGCACTTCGAGCCGCTTACGATCATCGTCAGAAATTTGAATCGATCCTCCGGTGGCGGTGGCCGAAACGTTAATGCTGACCGGGTCATGCTCCTTGAGCCCAAGGAGAGTTTTACAGGCGAAAATCAGCGCCGGCGTATTGCCGGCAAGCGCCTCTTTTACCAGGACACTTCGGATCCGAAGATTACGTTTTTCGGTACCCTTTTTAACGAGATACCCAAAACGGCGTTCAATTGTTTTGTGGTTAAGCGATTTTTTACCTTCGGGCGCTAATTCGGCGGCAATTTCTGGAACAGAAGCACCAACCGCAGCAAGTTTTTCGACCTTGGCTTCATCAATAGGGATTTTGGGTCGAGCCATAAAAAAGGAAAGGTGGCGCGGAGGTTTTTAGGCCTCGGGAGCCCGTTCACGCCTTGTGGGCAGATACGCTCTCTCTTTGACGCGCCATTTTGATATGGCTTGCGACAGTATGGCACTGAGTGCCAACCGTCGAGGATTATTTGGCTTCCAGTTCGGCAAACGTGCGCCCGTCCTTGAGCCTAGTGGCTTCCTTACCGGTAAAAGTCTGCCAACGCCGGATCGCCATGTCGACATAGAGCGGGTTGATCTCGCAACCGTAGGCGATTCGGGCCGTGGTCTCCGCGGCAATGATCGTCGTACCGCTGCCCATGAACGGGTCGTAAACCGCTTGGCCCGAGTTGGTGTGATTGACGATCGGGCGGCGCATGAGTTCGACTGGTTTCTGGCAACCATGATCAGAAACGAAATCCTCGCCGGAATTAGTTTTGACCATTTTAGCTTTGATCACGGTCGATTCGTAAGTGTCGCCGTGCTAATTGGCCGTTTTGCCTTTTTGGACCGCGTAGCAACAGGGTTCATGCTGATAGCTGTAGTGACCTCGCGAAAGCGCGGCATGTTCCTTAACCCAAATCAAAGTAGCGCGTATTTGATAACCTAATTTTTCAATCCCTTGCATTACCTTCAAGGAAAGCCCACCAGGAGCATGCCAGACATAAATCACTGGCACCATCACGATCTTAAATGAATCGGACCAGTCGAATTTAGAATCACCATCTGCTCCCTGACTCATATATTGAGTTCGCTTGACTCCAAATGGAGTAGCTTCACGCCATTTAGGATCGTACTCCACGCCATAGGGCGGATCAGTTACGAGCACGCTGGGCGTGACGCCAGAAAACAGCCGCGCGACATCCGCAGCATTGCAGGCGTCGGCGCAAATCAGCCGATGCGGGCCCAGCGCCCAGATTTCGCCGAGCTTTGACACCGCGACCTTTTCGAGTGGCGGCGTATCGTCCTCGCCTTCACGTTGTCCGTTGAGTCCGAGGATATCATCGAGCTCGTCCTGATCGAACCCGGTCAGGCTCAAATCAAAATCCAGGTCGGCTAGCTCGAGCTTTAACGCTTCAAAGTTCCAGTCGCTATCCAAGGTGAGCCGGTTATCGGCGAGGCGATACGCGCGTTTCTGGGCGCTCGAGAGGCCCGACAGGCGTAAGCATGGCACCTGGGCCATGTTGAGCGCCCTGGCAGCCAACAGGCGGCCGTGTCCGGCCAATAAGGCGCCCTGCTCGTCGACCAAAATGGGCACAGTCCAGCCGAACTCTTTAATTGAAGCCGAAATCTTAGCGATATTGGCCTCGGAATGGACCCGAGCGTTACGCGGGTAAGGCGTTATTGAATCGATGGGCAGCAGTTCAACGGTTTGTTTTTTCATAGGACACCCAAAAAGGTGCAACAGGATGAAGGTGACTAGGGCCCAGCAAAAGGCGCCGGCGAGCAGGCAAAGGGCGAGATGTTTCAGGGGCATGTTCTACGTGGAACGTTGGCACTGAGTACGAAGTTGGCACGCTATTAGCTAACGGTTTACTGCAATAATGCTAAAATGAATTCTTACAGTTCTTACATTTAATGCACCTTGCTGCTACTGCAATATATCCCTTAGGATATTGCAGTTGCAGTAGCTGGTGCACCTGCAGTTGCAGCGATTTATTTCTGCAC
>WNFN01261672.1_pt2 | contig 22934 bp, 17 predicted proteins | sample 5400161 | NCBI WGS metagenome assembly WNFN01 (sample SAMN13153353, study PRJNA577476) | soil metagenome | isolation source: 80 cm saprolite on Douglas fir-dominated hillslope | place: USA:California | collected 2013-09-17 | reverse complement strand
GGAGGTGATCCGGCTGGTGCAGGACGCCCGTAAGGCAGACGGCCTGGACGTCAGCGACCGGATCACGCTGCGGTGGGACGCCGCCAGCCCGGAACTCGCCACGGCCCTGGCCGAGCACGCGCAGCTCATCGCCGGCGAGGTCCTCGCCACCGAGCTCGGCTCCGGCGCGCCTGGCCCTGGCGAACCCACGGGCACCGAGCACAGCGACGCGGACCTGGGCTTGACCTTCTGGATCGGCCACGCTCCTTCAAGATCACGCGTGAGATGAGCCCAGCGCCAAACAGCCGCGATCACAGCCACCACCGCGCGGGCCGGCCTCGGATTTAGCGCGCGACGCCCCGGCAAGAGCACCCGTGATCGCCAGGCCGGGCGGCCCATACCCTAGTGCGCAACTTCCGCGATCGCGAACGGCGAATCCGCAGGTCAGCGACCTGCGGAAGTGGTCAAGGCCGGATCGTGGCCGAAGTCAGGATCCGGCGCGCTCCGCGTGGGTCTACCGGGTCTTGGTCCGCCACCAGCTGATCGAGCCGGTGTCCCGCCGCAGGCGCCGTGATCAGTATGTGCGGCGGGAGCGGCCGGTGCCGATGCAGCTGTGGCAGCTCGACGTCACGGCCAGCTTGTTCCTGGCTGACGGCCGCCACAGCAAGGTCATCACCGGGATCGATGACCATTCCCGGTTCTGCGTGATCGCCACCGTCGTGCTGCGGGCCACCGGCCGTGCAGTGTGCTCCGCGTTCGTCACCGCGATGCAGGCCTACGGAGTGCCCGCCGAAGTGCTCTCAGACAATGGTCGCCAGTTCACCGGGCGTTTCGGCAAGCCCCGCCCGGCGGAGGTGCCGTTCAAGCGGATCTGCCGGGAGAACGGCATCACCCAGCGGCTCACCAAACCCCGTTCGACAACGACGGGAAAGATCGAGCGCCTCCACCAGACCCTCCAGCGCCAGCTGCTGAACGTGCACCAGCCATTCGACGCGATCGAGGACGCCCAGGGGGCGGCGGATGCGTGGCGGCAGGACTATAACCGCACGAGCCGTGAGATCCGGCATCACAAAGCCTCGAACTATGCCACAAGCCGCACGCCAGAACGCCCAAGATGTCCTGTATGACGGTGACCGATGCCAGAACCGACCTCCGGCGTTACCTGCAAGACGCACGCGAGGCACTGCTGTGGAAGCTAGAAGGGCTCTCGGAGTACGACATCCGCCGCCCGCTGGTGCCGACTGGCACAAACCTGCTCGGGTTGGTCAAGCACCAGGCCGGCGTCGAGCTGGGGTACTTCGGCGACACCTTCGGCCGACCTTCGGCCGACCAGTTGCCCTGGGACGAATCCGATCCGAACTCGGACATGTTCGCCAAGCCGGATGAGTCACGCGAGTTCATAACCGGCCGGTACCGCCGGGCCTGGGCACACTCAGACGTCACGATCGGCGAACTCCCGCTCGACGCCATCGGACACGTGCCATGGTGGCCGCCCGACACTAACGAGGTAACGCTGCATCACATCCTGGTCCGCGTAGCCACCGATACCGGTCGGCACGCCGGGCATGCGGACATCATCCGGGAGCTCATCGACGGGGCAGCGGGCCTGACCGTCCGGAACTCCAACATGCCGCTGGGGGATCAGACGTGGTGGAACAGCTACCGTGACCGGGTCGAACGCGCGGCTCGCGAAGCCTCCCACCCGCCAAAGGCCTAGCAGTAGCAGTACGGTCGGCGACAATCATCTAGGGCGCGTCGCATGTCAAGCGAATCCGATCCGTCGCGCATCAAATCCGGCTACGCAAGCGTCCTGCCCGGCATCAGGACGGGCAGCGATCGAGGCGATTTCTGTCGGCGGGACGACGCCGGAGACCGACTTGTGACACGTTAGCGCGCACCTGAAAGGTCGCTGCAGACCACCGCCCGGCCCCGGCGAGCGAGCTCAGTGCGTTTCACCGTCGGTGATTGCGGTCGCCTATCCCCAGATCGCCAGGTCAGCTTCGTTGCCCTCGGGATCGGCGAGAGTCCACCAGCCAGGCGCGTGGGCGTCGCTGACAATCCGGCCGCCGGCCGCGAGCGCGGCGTCAATTCGGGCCTGCACCTGGTCGTGCGGCACGTAGATGTCGATGTGGAAGCGATTGCGCCCGGTCCTCGGCGACTCCATCTGCTGAAACCAGAACGTCGGCCCCTGGCGGTGCGCGTCAAGCAGGTCCGCTTCGCCGGCTACCGCGTAGCCGAGCACCGCGTGCCAGAACGGCCGAACCTTGGCGATCTCCAGGGCGTCGATCGCGACCTGCACGTGCTGCACGGCCGCCCGGTCGGGCGGCGCCTGCAGCCGGGCCGCGGCGGCCGAGATCTCCCTGGCCAGGCCGGCGTCGCGGCTGGTGAGGCCCTGAACCTCGGCCGTGCACAGCCGGACGGTCACGCTCTCGGGCCGCACATCGACGTCCGGGTCGTGGCCGGAAGCGGCCGCCAGCTCGCCGATGGCGGCGACCAGGGCCAGCCCGGCGGCGAACGAGCCGGTCAGGAAGCGGGCCGCCGCATCCCCGCGCCCCACAGCACCCCCCAGTCAGTGACGCCGGGGGAGGCTGAGAATTGCGCCGCAGTCAGCCGGCCGCTCATGTTTTCACTCGCAGAGAGCTCGGTCTCGGTCATGGCTGCCACGGTAGGGTCCGGAGCGGACGATCGGCTTCCGGAATCGACGGAGGTGTGGAAATTCCTGGTCAGGTGCCCGGAGGCCGGCGCCCCGGCCAGGACGGGGGCGCTCCTATCCAGTGCACGATCTGCACGCCGTCACCCGGTGGATGATCACGCTGGCTCGCTTGGACCAGTCGGCTCGGGCGCTGGGCGATCCGTCCGCGGCCCTCCCGGTCGCCACCGCGTTCCTTGGCCCGGAGCAGCCGTCCAAGGATGCCGTCTAAGTCGATTTTTTCGCCCAAGTGATCCTGTTCGGCACCAGGTGCTGGACCAGTTCGCCCCCTGGAACTGGCCCGCCGGTCGGAGCCGAACGGAAACTGGGCCGCGCTCGTGAAAGCCACCCTGACCATCGCGGCCATCAACCAATGGCTCCGAGCATTACGAAACACGGCCTAGCAGCCTCAGGCGAGCCTGAGGCGAACCGTCCACCCCGACAGCCTCCGCTCGGGCCGAAGATGGCGACATCCCTGAACGTCAACCGACAATAGACCCTAGAAACCGTCAAGCCTCACCCGAACACAATCCGTCAACGATCACCCGAGTCAAGGCATCCGAAGCCAGGCATCCGCAGCCGGCATCCGAGGTCAGCGTCGAGGCACCTCATCGAGGTGTGCATGTCCTAGCGGAACAGCCGCATGCCGCTTGCGCCAACTTTGCCGCGTATTTGCCGCAGCCAACCGCAGGACGCCGACTTCAGCCGGACACGACCGGACCCTGACAAGATCGCCACCGGAGGGTGTTCGCGCTGGTCAGAGGGCATTTCCGCTGCTGGTGGCAGGTGTTGGGCTCGAACCAACGTAGGCTGAGCCGACGGTTTTACAGATGATCAGCGCAGACCTGACCTCAGGCACTCTGACCTGCCACAACTGGCCGCTGGCCCCGCGTGAGACCGTGGGTATCCCACATATGTCCCACGACGTCGATCTAATGGCGCTGAACCTTCTTGGCCCTGGGCCTGAGCCAGATGGCGAATTGAAGGACGAAACATATCATCGACGCGAGATAACTGAGACCCTCGACATTGCTGGCGATGGCTTGCTGCCTATAAGGCCAGTTCCGGAGCAAGGCGAAGGTGCTGAACTCCGACCCGGCGATGCTCACGAGCAGTCCGACTGCTATCCAGCGGACACGAGCGAACCTTGACCCGCGGAACCTGATCCCGAGAAAGAGAATCACTAGGGCCATGATCCAGACGAGCGCACCGAACAGGATGACCACGCTCAACCTCGCCCTCTAGCGTGCCAGTCGTCCGAAGTCTTGCTGGAACATCATGGCATGGCCCGGCCGCGCAGATTCTGGCGGCCGGGAGTACCCGTGGCTGACCCCTGATCACCCTGGCTAATGGCACGCTAATGGCACGGCGATCTTGGCCGGACGGCGGCGCGTATTCCGAGTTCGGCCGTGCTCGGCCTGGCCTGGCGCGCGCGCCCCTTAACCTCCGGCGAGCTCACTCACGCATGTCCGCAAGCACCCCCGAACAACCTCAGCTCGCGTTCGGCTGCTCTGACAGGGGGGGTGCCTGACGCGTGGATGGCTCGCGGTCGAGATCGGTGAAGGTTCTGACTTCGGGCACCAGTCCAACTGCGACCATGGCCACGGTGAGGATGACGCCCCCGGTGAGGAGTGTCCCGCTGACTCCGAGGAGAGCGACGGCTGGGCCGATCAGGAGGTAGGCCACCGGGCTCGGTCCATAGATGCCCAGTGAGTCGAAGGAGTTGACCCTGGCGAGCACGTCCTTGGGCACTCGCTGTTGCACGGTGGTGCCCCAGAACGTCCAGTACAGGGTGTTGTCGAAGCCGAAGAGCGCAGCCGCCACTGCGATTGACCAGACTGGGGCGTGGAGGGCCAGCAGCGGCAGCACTGGGAGCCACAAGATCGATCCCCAGACCACCCAGGCTAGCGGCTTTGTTGGATGCATCCAGGCGACTACGGCGCCCGCGACGATCCCGCCGATGCCCATTGCGGCAAGTATGGCGGCCCAGGCGCTCACGCCGCCGAGCCATTGTCTGGCCACGACCGGGCCGAGGGCCATGATGGGCGCGTACACCACCAGCACTGACAGGCCGGATAGGACGGTGACGGACCACAGCCAGCGGCGGCGGCGGAACTCGTGCCAGCCTTGGCGCATGTCGGCAAAGGCGTTTTCGGTTGCCTCGGCGCGCTCGTTGCCGACCCGCAGCCGGCTGAGCAGCACGGCGCTGATCAGGAATGAGAAGGCGTCAGCCGCCAGCGCGCCCCCAGGGCTGGACACAGCCGTGATCAGTGCACCCAGGCCCGGTCCCACGGCGGTGCTGACTGCCGCCACGAGGCTCTGCATGGCGTTGTTGTCCTTGCGCAGCCGCGCGGGCACCGTCTCCTGGCTGATCGCGTAGATCGACGGGACGACGATCCCGCTGGCAGCACCGGACAGGAATTGCAGGATCACCAGTTCCCATAGGTGCGCCACGCCGCCTAGAAGTAGGGCCGCCGTAAGCCCCTGGGTGAGGAATCTGAACAGGTCCGCTAGCACGAGGAGGCGTCGCCGCGACATCCGGTCGCCGAGCACTCCGCCGAGGAGAAGCAGCACGGTCATCGCGAGGGATTCTGCGCCCAGCACCAGGCCGACCCCGCCCGCTCCCGCGCCAGTGGCCAGCACCGCGAACGCGATGACCGTTATGCTCGCGTAATTTCCCAGCTGGGAGACGGTTCGCGCTCCGATGAACAGCCGGAACTCGTGCTGGGCCAGGACGTCACGATACGGCAGACGCATCGAGATCTGATTCCATTCGCCGAAGGGCAGCCAAGCGCGCTACACGCCTGCGTCCCGGCAGCCTCGTTCAAAGCTCTACCAGCCCGCGACTCAATATTGCAGCAGGGACAATCCAGCAGGGCTGAATTGACCAGGTGGCATCTATGTCGACGGACTACAGTGCCCCCGTCTTCCTGATAGCTGCCCTGCCCTTGTGAGCGGTCACCGGGTCAAGGGTCGGCGGAACGCCGATCGCGTGTCGATCGCGTGCGATGCGCGAAGCGCACCCTTGACGCGGTGACCGCGACTAGGACAATGAAGCGGCCAGGGAGCGGATGCGACTCAACTGCGCGAGTGGCGGTGGGCAGACCGAAGACGGCGTTCCCTGCGTCCTGCTTGGCGCGCCCGCGCGAGCGGGCCTTTCAAGGCAGAGCGCGGCGCGGGCAGCGCCGTCGCCGCGGAGCGCAGCGGAGGCGACGCCGGGTTCTGAGGGGGGCGGCGGCAACGCGCCGCCACTACCGGCTACCGGGCTGAGCGTGCGATCAGGTGCGTGGCCTCGCCCATGATCCCGCCCTGCGCTGGCCGCCGTCCCCAGCTGCCGTTACCTGTGCCGAGCGAGTCGGCCAGTCCGGCCGGCCCGGGCGGCGTCGGCCGTCCCGTTCCCGATTCTGCCGGTCGAGGCCGAGCCGCCATTGCGGCGCACGAACCCATGATCATCTTTGGCACCTATTTGGCACAGCCAGCCGCACACGCCCACCCGGCGCCGTGGCGACCGCATCCGACACGATCAGCCCTCGACCTCGTTCGCGCTGGTCAGGGCTACTTCGGGTGGTGGTAGCAGGTGTCGGTCTCGAACCCACGCAAGCCGAGCCGACGGTTCAGGACACCGCTCACCTTCAGCGGCCGGGCGATCTTGGGGTACCAGTCATGACCTGCGACTTTGGCTGGTGGCAGGTGTTGGGTTCGAACCAACGTAGGCTGAGCCGACGGTTTTACAGCCATCTCCAATATGTGCTCTGATCTGCGGTCTTGTTCCAGCTCCGACGACTTCTCCGCCTATTCTCCGCAACATCCGGCCTCACGCTGACCTGCGCTCGGTGGGAGCCAGGCTGACGTTCAGGGTCAGGCCCAGCGCGCCGCGCGGGGCGTCCGGCAGTGGCAGCGTGGGTCCGTACCGCCCGGCAAACTGGGACTCTAAGTTCCCGGCCGAGCGGCCCGGAGGCCCGGCCGTGAGCGATCTCTTGCAAGGGGCGGGTTAGACCTCGCACGGTTATTCTTGCCTTGGAGCGAGAGGAGGCATCACGGATGACGGCTGAGCACGTACAAGGTGACGAGCCGCTGATTGCCATGCCCGCGCTGACACTCGACGCGCTGCGGCAAGCTGTTGCGGCCCTCTTGCCATCCCGGCTGCCCGAGTTCTTCCAGGAAATCCAGGATGCTTTCAGCCAGGCCGGCGACGAGGACAGCGTCTACCCGATCCGGCACTTCTACCAGCGATGGGGCGCCACGATCGCGATCCAGCGCCGACCATCGGTGGCCGCGCGACTGCACGCCGCCGAGCACGCGCTCGCCGACCCCGACGCTGACATCCGGGAGCGGGCCATCCGGGAAGCGGCCGAGATCGTCCAGGCGGCTTACCACGAGGTCGCGGGTGGCTGAGTGGCGCTGGGAATGCATCACCGATGACCTGCTCGACGGCCTGCCACCTCACGCTGTGCGGGCGGTCAGGCAGCTCGGTCAGGAACTGGCCGTACGCGAATCGATGGTGTTCCTGGACGGCCCGGCGTTCACGGGCGATCCGCCCGGGCTGCGCACCATCCAGCGGGGCCCGCTGATGCTCGTCTACCTGACCGATGTCCGCGGCGAGCGCGTTGTCCTCATCCAGGTGAACTGGATCGGGTAACGCGCTAGGAGCCGCTCTGGCCAGCCGGGAACGATCCTCGACCGGCGTTCCCTCGTCGGCACCGGAGCGAGCCGCCTCCAGCCTGGCATCGAGATCGGGATCTGAGTCCGCACAGCATGACAAGAAGGTCACTCACCTACAAGGCACCCTCCTCGACTCGACGCACCCAGCCAACTCGAAGGTCGTGCAAGACGGGGCTAGGTTCGGAAAAGGGCGGTGTCGTCGGGGAGGAGATCGTGGCCGTTCCAGGTGAATCTGGCCGTCGTGACGGCGTCGTCGCCGTCGCTGTCGGTGATTAGCTGGTGGATGCCGATGCCGTCGAGTTCGGCGTAGGTACACCACTCGTGATCGGAGGTCAGCATCAGGTCCAGGTCCAGCGCCGCCAGCAGGGCGAACACCTGGCCCCGGTTGCTGGTGTCCACGCCGACGAATACCTCGTCGAGCAAGATCAGCCTCGGCGCCTGCGGCACGGTCTGATAGTGCGCGGCGACGGCGGCGAACAGCGGCAGGTGCAAGGCGATCGCCTTTTCGCCGCCGGACAGCGCTCCGTGCAGCTTCTTGGAGAGCAGCTGCCAGCCCGCGCCGTTGGACCGGTCGATCTTGACGTCGAACCGGTGCCAGGCGGTGTAGTCGAAGACCTGCTCGAGCTGCTGCTCCCAGCTGGCCGCCGTGTTGTCGGCCTTGGCCTGCTCGATCTGCTCGCGGAAGAAGACGTGCAGGGCGTCCCGGTCCGCTTCGGTGAGGCGGACCGGATCCTTGAGCAGCAGGTCCCTGGCCGCCTTGGTGCCGGCCGGAAGGTCGGGCGCGACCTGCCAGACCAGTCGCACCGCCAGCTTGGAGGCGGTGCGCACGCGTTCAAGCCGGGCGTTCATCCGGTCGACGAGGTCATTCGCCTGCCGGATTCGATCGGCGAGGTGTCGGCGGGTGTCGCCGGTCAGCGTCCGGTCGAACAGCTCGTGCTCGCGTTCGGTGATCTCCTGGCGGCTGCGGTCGGCGTCTTCCTTCAGCCGGCTCAGCAGCTCGGCCGCCCCGACCCTGACTCCGTCGATGACGGCGGTGAACACCTGAACGTCGCCGTCCGCTTCGAGGTTCAGGTCGGCTATGGCGCTGAGCTGGCCGGCAGCGGTGTGGAACGCCTCCGACACGCGATGCAGCGCATTGCCCAGGTCGGATGCCTCGTAGGGGATGTTCGGCCAGAGGGCCGCCACCTGACGGGCGGCGTCGAGCGCGCCTCGCACGGTCTCCGTCCCCTGGCCGGCAGCCAGCCGGCTGTCGACCGCGAAAACGCCCGTGGCTAGCTGCCGGAATCGCGTGGCGGCCACGTCCCGGTCGGCGACTGCGGTGTCACGGGCGGTCGCGTCCGCCACGCGTGCGCTTTCGAGCTGGCCCAGTCGCTGGCTGAGCTTGAGCAGTTCGGCCTGGGTCGCCTCCAGCTGCGCGTTTCGATCGGCCCGGTGTTTTCTCGTCGCGTCAAGTTTCGCCAGTACGTCCCGGTAGTCCGCGCTCACGGTGGCCTCGATCGCGGTGAGTTTGGCCGCCAGTTGCTCATGACTGGCCCGCGCATCGTCGGCTTCTTCTTCGCGCTGAGCGGCCACGGCGGCTGAGCGATCGGCCCGGTCGGCCAGTGTGGCAAGCAGCTGCCGCGCCGAGGCGAGCGCACTGATCTCGTCCAGCCAGTTCTCCGCCTGCTGCTGGAATCGCCCGATCGCAGCGGACAAAGCGCCGAGCGCCTCGGCTTCAGTCGGCAGCCGATGCTCCGAAGCGAGCGCGGTGAGCCGCCGCAGCTCAACGGTGACCTCATCGCCTCTGGTCTTGACGGTCGCGATCGCGCGCCGGACGGCGGTGTCGGCCGCGGCCAGGTCGGAGTCAGCGCGGGTCATCGCCTGCGCCGCCTCATTCAGGGCCCGATGACCGGGGCGGACCGCACGCTCGCCCGCCACCGCGTCCCGCCGGACCCGCAGCGCCGCCAGGTCGGCGTCGATGCCGACGATCGTCTGCTCGATCGCGTCGATCTCCCGCGTCAGCTCGCGCAGCCGCTCCTGCCGGGCCCGTTCTCTCGCGCTCGCGCCGATGTGGGCCGGGTTGTCCTGGTGCCAGCTTCCGTGGGCATTGCCCAGTCGCCAGGTGCCATCGGCCCCGATGCCGGCCGGGTGAGCCTGCGGGAGCCGGTCGTCATAGGCGATGGCCGCCAGCAGGCGGTCGACGATCGCGGCCGGGACAGGCGAGTCGGGTTCTGGCACCAGGATGTCGGCCAGCGACCGGCCCGGGACCGCCGCGAGCATCGCCGGGTCGGCGAACGTGTCGTGACCCTGAACCTGCCCGGCGGGGCCGATCCAGGCATCGAGCAGCCCGGCCGCCATCAGCGCGGCCTCGACCGGGCCTCGGTGCTGGTCGGGCACATCGACCGCGAAATCCACGATCCGCCAGAACGGCGCGCCTGCCATCGTCGTCCGGTCGGCCGTGCGGGTGACGGGCGGTTTCGGCGGCCGGTCGCGCTTGGCCTTCAGCTCGTCGACCTCGGTCGTCAGCTCGACTCGCCTGACGGTCGCCGCGTCGCGCTGGCCGCCTGCGATCGTTTCTGCTTTGGTGATCTCGTCGGTTACCCGGGCAGCGATTCGGTCGATGAGGGCGAGCAGTTCAGGCTCGGACTCGGCCAGATTCAGCACGGCGTCGGGGTCATCGAAGCTGAGTTCACGGCAGTCGGCCATCCACTGGGTCAGCCGCGCGGTCAGCTCGTCGAGCGCGGCGGCGTAGTCGCCGGCGGCCGACTCGCGCCGGTCCCGAGCCTCGCCGAAGGCTGTCCGGCAGTCCTCCAGGGCGTTCTCGGCGTCCTGGCGCCTGGTCACCGCTCGATCGTGGTCTTCCACTGCCTTGCGCACCGCCGTGATCTGGTCGTGCCGGGCCTGGACGGCGGCCCTGAGCAGCTGACGGGCCTGAGTCTGCTCAGAGTCCGGGGTCTGAGCCAGTTCGTCATGTACCGAGGCCAGGGCGGCCCTGACCGCCGCGTGCCTGGTATCGCTCTCCAGCACGCGCACGGTCTCTTCGCGCTGGCCGCAGCCGAGCTGGGCGTTCTCGGCATCGGATTTGTCTGCGTCGGCCTGTGACCGCTTGTGCCCCGCATCGGCCAAGAGCTTGACCGACCTCGCCCGTTCCTCGGCGACCCGGCGACGCAGCCCGTCGAGTTCCCGGCCGTGCTTATAGGCCTCGCTTTCGGTCATCCCCTCGATCTGGGCGTCGCAATTGGCGATCTCGGCCCGCAGGTCACCGACGGCCTGCTGGGACGCCGTTCGCTGCGCGTCGACCCGCTCGAACTCCTCGGCCGACGTCCGCGCGGTCCTGGTGAGCGTGTCCATCACCGAGGTCGCGGAGATCAAGGCAGCACTGGCCGAGCGCAGCACCCGGCGGGCGTAGGTGCGCTGGCGGTCGGCCAGCACCCTGGTGACCTCCACCTCGGCGGCGAGGGTCGCGAGTCGTTCTCTTTGCTGGTCGAGTCGCTCGAAGCCTTCGGCGAGATCGGCGATCTCCTGGTGACCGAGCGGCGGCAGCGCGCGGGACAGCAGGCCGGACAGCAGGGCCGGGTCGAGCCGCTGCGACAGCTTGGGCATGCGCAGCTGCAGCAGCGCTGTGATCAGCGCGTCGTAGCGCGGCTCGGTGAGCCCGGGAAACAGCGCCTGACGGACGGCGGTCCGATAATCGCCAGCGTTTGCGTAGACGACGCCGTGCTCGCCGATCGCCTCGGTGAGCGCGGCCTTGGTGAGCGGTTGCCCGGCCTCGTTCACCAGCGGCAGGCCGCTGGGCCCGCCGACGCGCCGGCTCGTCACGAAGTAGTCGGCGTGCACGGTCGTCGTGTGCGTGCTCGCCTGGAGCCGGCAGCCGCAGGTGAACCAGGCCGGGTTCGCTGCGCCAGAGCCGAATTCCAGCCAGACGTAGCCGACGCGGGTAGTCGCCGAGTGGCCCTCGCCCATCAGGTTCCAATGCATCGTGCGCTCGCCCGTGCCGAACGTGGACAGCCGGCTGGCGCGCAGGTTGGCATCGAACAGGAACGGGAGCAGCAGCTCGAGCGCCTTGGACTTACCGCTGCCGTTGGGCCCGCGCAGCAGCAGGCGGCCCTCGTGGAAGGTGAAGACCTCGTCGTAGTAGCGCCAGATGTTGATGATGCCGGCTCTTGACGGGATCCAGCGTCCGCTGCTGATCTCGGGCTCGGGCCGGCTGGTTTCCGGCGCCGAGTCCGGCCGAGTGAGCTGGGTTACCGTCATGTCTGGTTCTCCTCGTCCGGCCGGGCGGTCCTGGCCGCGCCCACCGCGTACCTGGCCGCAGCCGGGAGCGGGGTCACCACGTCGCCGTCAGTTCTGGCCAGGCCGAACTCGGCGAGCACGGCGACCGCGTCGGCCCTCAGCTTCGCCGCATCGCGATAGCTCATTGCCCAGCGCGGGAATTTGGCCAGCAATTCGGCGGCATGGAAGTCGAGCTGGACCTCGGTGGCCGGCGCGCCCCGCAACTGATCGAGCAGCAGCAGCGCGGCGACCTTGGCCGTGCCCGAGTCGTCCGGGAACTTGCTGTCGGTCGCGATGGCGTCGGTATCGATGAACATCATCCCGTCGGACCGTTCCTCCAGCGTGAAGCCGCCCTGGTCGGCGGCGCGATGCAGCAGCTGGCGGCCGGTCGGTGACGCCAGATAGGCGCGCTGATCGGCGGACAGGTCGCTGAGGTAGACGACGGGATCATCGGCCAGCCTGCGGAAGATCGAATGCCGCAGCCAGAGGTTCCGCTGCACGTCAGAGATCGGCACGGCGTCGGACTGCTCATCGAGCGACCGGCCGTACCGCCGCTCGTGGCTGACCACGGTCAGCAGCTCGTCCAGCCGCAACGCGACCTCTTCTGGCGGCACGTCCAGCTGGGACGGGCCGACCGGCGCGGCCATCAGCCGCAGCAGCAGCGTCGAGTTGACGTGATAGAGCACCTTCGCCTCGGCCGTGTCGACGAAGCTGTCCGTCGCGCCGTCGACTACCTCAAGCACACCGTGCGACTCAAGCAGCCTGAGCACATCGACGAAGGCCATGCGCTCTGAGCGGCTGGCCGAGTCGAACGCCGCAATCACGGGATCGGACGCGCTGGCCCGGCTGAGCCGGTCGGCCAGCAGGCCAATGGTGATCGCCGCCACCGGCAGCAGCTCGGCCGCGGCCAGGCACAGCAGCACGTACCGGCGCCGGTCGAACGGGGCCCGGCTCGATCTTGCGCGTCGTGCAGGCCGGCTCGGATCGGCGCTGGTGCCGACCTTGACCAGGCGGGCATAGCCGAGCCGCGGCTCGACCATCAGCGTCCAGCCGCAGTAGTAGTCGAACCACTGGGTGATTGGCTCGCGGCGGCGACGGACCAGGTCGAAGTGTTCGGGCGCGGCGCGCTCGCTGATCAGCGGACTGGCCAGCAGCAGCCGGATGCCGCGGGCGGTCTGCTCACGTTCCTCGATGACCTGCTGGTTGCGGAGGTTGCTCACGGCTGGCCTCCGGTCGCAGCCCGCCGTTGACCGGCCTGGTACATGGACCTCGATCACGTAGTCCGGCCCGCAGAAGATGCCCAACGGCGTGGTGAGCACCGCGGTCCGGCCCGGAGCGGCAGCCCGCAGCACGATCTCGATCCGGCCGTGTGAGGTGGTCGTACGCCGGATCCCATTACGGTCGGGATTGGTAGTCAGGGCCCGGTCGAGCAATTCAAGCAGCCGCTCGAACAGCACTTGATCGAGCGCGCCGAAGCTGGACAGCGCCATGCTGCCACCGCCGGTGTCGAGCAGGCTCCAGGCCGCCTGAAGTTCGGCGCGCTGGGCTCGGGCCCGTTCGGCGCGCTCGGCCTTGACCTTGGTGATGTCCCGGATCCTGGCCGTCCGGCTGAAGCGCTCGACCCGGCCGGACGAGCGAAGCAGCGGGGATACCTCAACCGGCGGCGCTTGTGACCAGGAGCACGACGGGCTGACCAGTTCGGGATCCGGGACGGAGAACCAGCGGGCAAGTTCGCGGAAGTCGGCTGCCGCGCTGCTCATCCGGCGCCGCGATTCCGTGATGCGCTCCAGTGCCTGCAGCAAGGTCAGGATCGCGCGGCGGGCGATGTCGTGCAGTTGACCGACGCGGGCGGGGGTCGCGTCTTCCGGCAGGAACCAGGCTCGCAGCCCGGCCCACCGGATCCGCCGGTGCTCAAGCCAGACCGGGCCCGGGTCACCAGACAGCTGCGGCAACTCGGCACCGGACAGGGCCCGCTTGTGCATCACGCCGACGCCGTGGTCTTCGACCGCACCGATGCGCTCGGCGATGATGTGGCTTCGGTGGTCCAGGTTGGTCACGAATTCCTGCACGTAGGCGACGGTCGACGCTTTCACGTCGTGGAACGTCGCGAGATCGGCCCCGTCGGCACGCAGCAGCCGCTGCAGTTCACCGATGAACTGCTTGGTGTTGGTCCGCAGCGCCTCCAGATGCGACTCGAGCTCGGAGAGGGTGCTGAAGATGCGGCGGTCAGTCCCGGCCTCAAGCTCGAGTACCAGGTCACCTAGCCGGTCGCTGATGGCGTCGAGCACCGCGGTCTGCAGGCGCCGGTGGACGCGAGCAGTTGCATCGCGTGGGTGACGCCCGCGAACGCCGCCTCACCGCGCTTGGTCAGCGAGTACTGCAGATTGCGGCGCTCGTACTCGCTCGCTGTGCGGTAGTTCTCTGAGTGATTCTGGATGACATCGACGAGCTTCCAATCCTGAAGCTGGCCGAGCGCCGCTACAAGGTCAGCATCGTCTATGGCCTCAAGCCAGCCGACCGAACGCAGGCGCACTTTCACGTCGTCTAGACCGAGCGCTGTCTCCAATCGCTCATTGGCGTAGCCGAAAGCATCCAGAATTGCTACATAGAGGTCGGAATGATCAGCCGAAGTGAACCGAAACATCTCCGGCGGAACGCGGAGTTGCTCCATCGACTCTCCCGACCTCACCGGACGCTCGGCAACGGTTCAAGGGTAGGACGCTGGTGTGACAGAGGGCCGGCATTCAGCCGGAGTTGACCGGCCTCAGGAGTCCGGGCAAAGAGCCCCCAGCAAATCTGCCGCCAATCGTTCTTGTGGAACAGTGACGCCTGCTCGAGTCAGCTCGGCGGCTAGGTCGGCGTCCCAGCGGACCGGGGTGACGCGTCCGACGGCCGGTCCTTCGGCGACGGCGGCCAGGTAGTCCTGGCTGGTCATCCGCCAGGGGATCGCGCCGGTCCGGGCCGCGACGTTGGCCGCGATGCGCAGTCCCTCGCCGTCGAAGTCACCGTGGTAACGCAGCAGGGCGCCGGCTGCCGCCAGCTTGCTCAGCAGGGCGATCGCGGCGCTGTTCGGCCAGCCGGCGGTCACCACGATCGGCGGGCAACGGCGGCCGAACCTGGCCAGCGCCACCGCTAGCATCGACGGGTTCTCGAATATCCAGACCTGCGCCGGGATCCCCTGATCGAGCGGGCTGGCCCGAAGCTGGCTGAGCGTCAAGGCAGCGACGTGACCACGGCCGGCGCAGGCGCGCAGGATCTGGCTGGCGATATCGTCACCGGCCGGGGCGATCCCGGCCGCGAGCACGACATTGGACAGCTCGTCGTCGGCGACCCCGGCGCGTTCCCACAGCGCCCGCCGCTCTTGGGCGTTGACCGGCGGCGGCATGTCGTAGATCAAGGCCAGCGCTCGCAGTACCAGCGCTGACAGCCGGGTGTCGTCGTCAAGCGCGTGAGTGTCCTTCAGCACCCGGTCGGCGAGGACTGGGAGCGGATCACCTGGGGCGGGCAGTTCGGCGAGGACGTTGAGTGCCTTGGCCAGCAACTCTCGCGTCCTGGGCACCGAGCCGCCGACCACGCCGGACCGCTTGATGTCATGCTCCCAGGTCGCCAGCACCGGCTGGGCTCGGACGACTGGATGGGCGGCCAGCCAGGCCCAAAGCTCGGCCCTTTCGGCGTCGGCCCGAGCACGATCACCGGCCCGGTCGGCAACCGGGCCGATCAGCCGTGAGACGACGGCGTGCGCATCCACGCCCACCGAGTCGATCAGCACCTCGTCGACCTGCGGCAACGACACGGTCGCGTACTCCCCCGGCAGCCGGGCCAGCCCAAGAAGATCTGCCAGCGCCGTCTGCTGGCCTAGATCAAGCGGTCCGATCTTGACCCGGCTTACGGCCCGCCCCGATGAAAGCCGGTCATGTATCGCCCGCCAGAGCGGCGCGAGATCCTTTGACAGACTCTCGTAGCGACCGCCTACCACGGCGCCAGCATAACGAACTCATGGCACAGACATCATTCTCAGATGACCCAATTCCGCCACGTCGGATAACCGCACGACGCTGTCTCCCGTGTGTGAGAACAGTCATGCCTTCGGCCAGCCCATCACCGATTGTCGGCAGACGCCCCGCAACTACCCGGCAAGGCCTGTCATCTCCACCAGATCCCGCTACCTCAAGTTACGACGGCCGAGACCGCCGATCATCCCGAGCTACGGAACGCGAGCGAAACCAGCACCGCCGTACCCGGAGCCGGAACCTCTCCGCGTATTCGCCGGACACGGCCCCTTCCAGCCTCGCCCGGCAACTCCTCCCGGCACGCTGACCAGCGGATATAACAGAAACATACGATTAGGCGACGGCTTGATATACCGCTCCCTCTTCGCACAGCCAGAACGACTCTGAATACAGGGCTGACCTGCGATTTTTGCGTGGTGGCAGGTGTTGGGTTCGAACCAACGTAGGCTGAGCCGACGGTTTTACAGCCATCACCAATCCGGGGTCTGACCTGGCCTGATGCTCGATCCTCCCTCACTTCTCCGGCTATTCTCCGCAACCGCCTCCTGGCCGTAATCCGAGCCACCATCCTGACCCCAAGCCGGGCCGTCCAGCGGGCAGAACCAGACTGATTATCCCTCATCAGCCACGGCATGACCGGAGCCTCTTCGCCAGGCCGCAGCAGTCCCGCCCACGGTCACGGCACCGGCGATTTCGGCAGACCGAGCCTGGCCGCGCGTGACCGGCCAAATCGATCACAGCGCTTAAGGCTCCTAAGGCGCGCTCTTCGAGCCAGTCTGGCAAAGGTCAGCGAATGCAAGATTGGATGTTCGGCACACTGCCTTATCCCCTGCCAAATGCGTGCGCATTCGGCCGCGCAGTGGAGCAGGCTGGCCCACGGGGTCATTTCGACCAGCGTGGAATCCCCGGGCCGACTGGCCCGGAACAGCTGGACGACGGAACGGTCGACCTGGGAGGAGGCGAGCGCGGTGAGCAACGCCAGACGGCCGGCAGGCCGGTGGCTTCAGCGTGTCCTTGATCTCGCGGGTACATACTCCGGCGCAGTCCGCCAATGGCGGACTGCCGCCGCGCGGTCACGGCAGGTAGCGACCGACATCGCCGACCTGTCCCATGCTCTAGCTCGGCCGGTACGGGTCGTCGGACGGCAGCCACGCGACGCCGTTGTCGAAGGTGGGACCACCCCGGTCGTCGGTCAGCGCCTTCGCGGCCGCCAGCACGGACGGCTGACTCTCGGTCCGGCGCCAGACCAGGGACCAGGTCCAGTACGGCGCGGGCGCGACGATCGGCCGCTGGACCAGATCCGGCGGGATTGGTGTTGTCTGTCCCTTGGGCGAGTTGACCAATGGGCGGCGAAGCCGTCGTACATGGTCTAAGAACGCCGGGCCGGTGATGCCGCCGTCGTCGATGGGTATGCGGGTGGCGCCGGTGTCGGCCAGGAACTCCTCCGCGTATTTGTTCCACGATAGCCAGCTGGTTTCGTCGGCGTCGACGAGCACCGCTGTGTCCCGGGCGCGCACAGGCGAGGTGTCCTTCCCTGGGGCGACCGCGTAGAGCCGGTCTGCGCCGAGCAGCCGGGCTTCGAGGCTGTACGCGGCGAGGTCCTCGGCCCGGACCCAGCAGATCGCCAGATCGATGCTTCCGTTGGCGACCCGGGTCGCCTGGGCGTGTGAGGGCAGCACCCAGGTGTCGACGAGCAACTGGGCCACGCCAGTGGTCCGGCTGGTGAGGTCGGCCGGGCACCAGTTGACGTAGCCAAGGCGGACGGGTTCGTGCGCCGACAGGCCAGCCGCCGCCCGGCGCAGCCCGTCGGCCTGTTCCAGCAGCGCCCGGGTACGGGGGAGCAGCGACTCGCCGGCCGGGGTAAGCGTCACGTGGCGGCGGTCCCGGTCGAACAGGCGTGTTCCGAGGGCGCGTTCCAGGGCCTTGATCTGCTGCGACAACGAAGGTCCGGCAATGCGCAGCCGCGCGGCGGCCCGGCCGAAGTTGAGTTCCTCGGCGACGGCCACGAAGTAGCGCAGTTGCCGGAGCTCCACAATGCGATCGTAGCGCAGTGGGAGGTTCTGCCTACTAGTAGAGAGAATGCTGGTCGTGGCGGTGCCGGAGGCTGCCGGGCCATGGTGGACAGATGAGAGAGACGACAGCTGCGAGCGCCAATGTCGCGATCATCACCGGCGCGTCGCAGGGCATCGGCGCCGGGATCGTGCAGGCCTACCGCAAGCTCGGGTACGCGGTCGTCGCGAACTCGCGGCGCATCACCTGCTCCGGCGAGCCCTGCGTGCTCACCGTGCCCGGCGATATCGCCGCCCCGGAGACCGGCGGGCGTCTGGTCGATCGGGCGCTCGAACACTTCGGCCGCGTGGACACGCTGGTTAACAACGCTGGCGTGTTCGTGGCCAAGCCGTTCACCGATTACACCGATGCGGACTTCGACCTGGTCACGGGGGTCAACCTGCGCGGATTCTTCAGCGTCACGCGGCCGGCTATCGCGGCCATGCTCCGCAACGACGGCACCCGACGCGGACATGTGGTCAACATCTCCACCAGCCTCGTAGACCACGCCAATTCCGCCGTCCCGTCCGCGCTCGCGTCACTGACCAAGGGCGGCCTCAACGCGGTTACCCGGTCGCTGGCCATCGAGTACGCAGCCCGCGGTGTGCGCGTCAACACGGTGTCGCCCGGCATCATCCGCACGCCGATGCACGCCGAGGAGACCTGCGACACGCTCGCTGCACTGCATCCGGTCGGCCGGATGGGCGACGTCGCCGACATCGTCGAGGCGATCGCGTATCTGGAGACCGCCGAGTTCGTGACCGGCGAGATCCTGCACGTCGACGGCGGCCAGAGCGCCGGCCACTGACCGGCCACCGAGCGAGAAGAGTGATCATGACCGACCTGCAGGCACCGCACCAGGGATGGCGGGCGAGCCTCGCCGTTCCCGTGGCCCGGCCTGCCAGGATCGTCGTGCCGGCGGCCGCGGCTATGGCGGTAGGGATGGGCGTGGGCAGGTTCGTCTACACGCCGATCCTGCCGCTGATGACCGCCGGGGCCGGGCTCTCGCCGCGGTGGGGGGCAGCGGTCGCGACCGCCAACTACGCCGGTTACCTGGCCGGCGCGATGGCCGGAGTCGCCGCGCCAGCACTGCTGCGGTCCCGGGCGGCGTACCGGTCGTCGCTGATCGTCGTGGTGGCCACGCTCGCGCTGATGCCGCTGCTGAGCAGCGACGTTAGGTGGGCGGCTCTGCGGTTCGTCGCCGGATGCGCGAGCGCTCTGGTCTTCATGATCGCGGCGAGCGCGTTGCTCACCGGGCTGCGCGGCGCCGGTGAGCACCTGGTCGGGCACGGATTCGGCGGCGTCGGTGCCGGGATCGCCGCCTCCGGCGTGCTTGTGCTAGTTCTCCGCCACCGCACCTGGCAGGACTCCTGGTGGTCGGCTGCGGTGCTCGGCGCCGTGCTGATCGCCGTCGCCTGGCTACTGCGGCCGTCGGCCTCGGACGACAAAGGGACAGACCGCGGGGCTGCACCAGCCGGCCGCCGATGGTTCACATCGCTGCTGCTGGCGTACACGCTGGAAGGCGTCGGATACATCATCGCCGGCACGTTCCTGGTCGCCGCCATCGACCAGACCGCCTCGACCACGCTCGGTAGCACCGCCTGGATCATCGTCGGAGCGGCCGCCGTGCCGTCGGCGGCGCTCTGGGCCGGGCTGAGCCGCCTATGGAGCCGTCCGACACTGCTGGCCGTCGCGCTGGGCGCCCAGGCGGTCGGCATCGCGCTCCCGGCTCTGGTCGGCGGGACCGCCGCCGCGCTCGCTTCCGCGGTGCTGTTCGGCGCCACGTTCCTTGGCATCGCCACCGTAGCACTGGCCGCCGGCGCTCACCTGCGCACGCCTCGGGCTGTGGCCATCCTGACCACCGGATACAGCCTCGGCCAGATCGCCGGGCCGCTGTTGGTCACGCCGACGCTTCACCACAGCTACCAGCCGGCGCTGCTGGTCGGCGCCGCGATCGTGGCGGCCGCCGCGGTAGCCGCACTGGTGCTGCGGCGCGGCTTCCCGCACCACCTAGGCCCCGTACCCAGCCGGGTGCGGGCCGCACGATAACCGAAGGAGATGACGATGGAATTCCTGGTCGACATGGTGACCACGGTGCCGGACGGCACCTCGGACGCCGAGGTCGACGCGATCCGGACCCGGGAGGCGGCACGATCTCGGGATCTGGCCGCACAGGGGCACCTGCTGCGCCTGTGGCGTCCGCCGCTGGACGCCGGCGAGTGGCGTACGTGGGGCCTGTTCCAGGCCGCAGACGCGGCCGAATTGGAGAGCATTCTGTCGTCGATGCCGCTGCGCGTCTGGCGGCACGACACGGTGACGCCGCTGACCGCGCACCCCAGCGACCCGGACAGCGGCGACGGCACGAGCAGTCAGGCGTCAGCCGCCGAGGCGGACATTCTGGACGCGGTCCTCGCCCGTTGGAAGGCCGCGGTCGACGCCCACCAGCCGGAACGCGTCGCCGCGTTGTTCACCACGGACGCGATCTTTCAGGGCCTGCATCCCTACACCGTGGGTCCGGCGGGAGTCGCCGAGTACTACGCCGCCCAGCCGATGGGCATGACCGCGGCGTACACGCTCCGCGAGGCCCGCGCGCTGGGCGATGGCCTGGTGCTCGGCTACCTCACTGTCGACTTCGGTTTCAGCGACCGCGCCACCCTCACCGTGTACCTCAGCGTGATCATCCGCCAGGACCCCGACGGCTGGCGGATCGCGCATTACCAGGTGTCGCGCCTCGACTGAGATCTCAGCGACGAACCCTGCGCAGCTGATTCCCTGCGCAGCTCTACCACCCAGACAAGTACCACCGAAGGAGTAACCATGTCGAACCACTTCAGCGCCGCCGACCTCCAGCACCCCGGCGGCGATGCCCGCCTGGACCTGACCGACCTCTTCGTATTCGCCGCTCCCGATAACCCCGACCGGACCGTACTGATCATGGACTCGAACCCGTTCACGAAAGGCGACGGGTTCCATCCCGATGCGGTCTACCGGTTCAACATCGATACCGACGGGGACTCACTGGCGGATGTGGCGTTCAGCTTCACCTTCTCTGAGCTCCGAGACGGCCGGCAAACCGCCACCGCCTATTACGCGACCGGCAGCGAGGCCCAGACCCGTGAACCGCGTGGTGACGTGCTCATCGAGGCCGCCAGAGTGAGTTTCGACGCCACGGCCACGCCCGTCCAAGCCGGCCCGTGCCGGCTGTTCGCCGGCAAGCGCAGCGACCCCTTCTTCGCCGACGCTGAGGGCGTCCTGCACTGGCTGGTCGGTGGCCAGGCAGGAGACTTTGAGTGGACCGGGAGCGACACCTTCGCTGGCGCCAACATTCTCTCCATCGCCTTGGAGGTGCCCAACGACATGCTCGGCGGCGGGCCGCTGATCGGAGCATGGATAACGATTAGCCTGCGCCGCGACGGCGTGCTCGTGCCGATGGACCGGGGCGGGAACCCGTCATTCAACCCGATACTCAACGCAGACGACATCAAGGACGAGTTCAACTCCACTGACCCTGTCGACGACGTGAAGAACTACTTGCAGCCGCTGTCGGAAGTGCTGCAACGGCATGGCTACGCACCGGACGAAGCAACGGCTGCGGCCCGCACCCTGCTGCCCGACATCCTTCGCTACGACCGCACCGGGCCAGCCCACTATCCTAACGGCCGGGTCATGACCGACGATGTCTTCTCCGCCCGCATGATCTTCATGACCCGTGGGCGGGCCAATCCCCAAGGCGTCAAGCCGCACGACGACCTGCTCGCCCACTTCCCCTACCTCGGCGCGCCCAACACCTAGCACCGCACGTGGCGGGACTGATCGATCATGTGGGCCAGGGGGCGGCCGGTCTGGAGGGTGTTCGGGCGGTCCTCGCCGATGATTTCGCTGCTGAGCGGCGAACACGCCGGGCGGCGGACAGGTCCTCGGCATTCCGGGCAGCCTTGAAGGCTAAACCGGGAACGCTGCCCGCACCGAACCGCTGGCTCCCGGTCGCTAACCCGGAATGAGACGCCTCCCTGGCCGGATGCCACCCGGACGCCCGTACGAGACCGGCAAGCTCGCTGGCGAGGACGTTGCGCCAGCGAGCCAGCCGCTGAGCAGATGCCTCACCCGCCATCGGCAGCGCTGCGGCTATCCGGTTCGGCCGCTGGCGGCGGCGCAGACTCAGGACATCGGCAGCGGCCGCTCCGGACGGAATCTGCCAGGCGAGTGCTGTCTCAGGTTCGCGTACTTCAGGTCACGCCGTTCGACATCAGTGAGATCAATGCCGGGTCGGGACAACTCGGCGCCAATCCCGCGATCGACATCGCCGGCCCGCCGGAGCAGCGCGGACCCTGGCCCCGGCCCGCCGGTGCAGGATGGCACCGCCCCGAACTTCTCCGCGTATTCGCCGGACAAGCCGCCATCACCTCTCTGCTGAGGTCGACACACCGCGCTGACCAGTGCAAACAGGAATGAACCGCGCCAGCCGACGATGTGGCGCACCGTTCCCTAAATCTCCGGTGCCGGACCGCGCAAAGGGTCCCTGACCTGGTATTTCTGCTGGTGGCAGGTGTTGGGTTCGAACCAACGTAGGCTGAGCCGACGGTTTTACGGACCCCGCACCCGATGCCCATGACCTGGCCGAACTCCGTGCTGTGGCGGAGTCTGCGCATACATTTGGCATGATCAAGGAAGCCCGGCTCAGAACCGCCTCTGAACCTCGTGCGCACGCGTCCACTCGCGCCATGACGCCGCGTCCGCGGCCATGTTATGTGAGACAAGGCATCATGTCAGGCATGGTCAAAGGCGCCGAGACCACCGAATTGCGCCGGGGCGTGCTTGGCCCGTGCGTGCTGGCGCTGCTGGCCGAGCGGCCGCGCTTCGGCCTGGAACTGGTCCGTGACCTGTCACGCGCCGACGGGTTGCTGACCAGCGAGGGCACGGTCTACCCGCTGCTCAACCGGCTGCGTGATGCCGGGCTGGTCACCAGCCGGTGGATCCACGACGATCAGACGCGGCCGCGCCGCTATTACTCGATCACCAATCAGGGGCGCGATCACCTGGTCGCGTTCCGGGCCGATTGGTCCGCCTTCACCGCCGCCGTGGACGGCGTCCTCGGCGTGGCCGGTGATTCGGGCCGCAGCCGGCGCATCCGGCGGGCTGCGCGGGAAGCCACATGATCGACGCGCTGGAGCATCCGCTCGTCGCCGACTACCTGCGCGAGCTCGACGCCGCCCTGGCCGGCCTGCCGGCAGCCGTGGCGGCGGAACTGTCTGAGCAGATCAGGGCACATCTGCTGGAAGCGCTGCCGCCGGATG